>MDSV01241059.1_pt1 | contig 18555 bp, 18 predicted proteins | sample 810851 | NCBI WGS metagenome assembly MDSV01 (sample SAMN05326640, study PRJNA326480) | marine metagenome | isolation source: seawater | place: Atlantic Ocean: North East | collected 2012 | reverse complement strand
TGGCGCGCTCTGAAGGATTCGAACCTTCGACCCTCGGTTTAGAAAACCGATGCTCTATCCAGCTGAGCTAAGAGCGCAAATTAAGTAATTTACTTATAGCTTTAAATTAATCTCTTAAAAAGAATTTTTTAAACAATATTAACAAGCTTAAAATTTCAATTCTTCCTAAAATCATAAAAAAAATTAACATAATCTTGGGTATATTTTCCAGATTGTAGAAATTAAAGGTAGATAAACCATAATTTGCTGAGTTAACAGTATTTGTTAATGTTAAAATTGATAAAGTTAAAGATTTTTGGAAGTTTATTCCATAAAAACTTAAAAAAGATGACAAAATAAAGAAACTAATGAGCATGAATAAGAACGTCAAAAAATATTTTGCTATCTCATTATAATTTATTTCAAGATTTGAAAAAAAAAACCTAGTTTTAATTATATGTTTAGGTCTTGCACTAATTAAAATAACATTAAATGAATACTTGATAAGAATTAAAAATTTTACAAATTTAAAACCAGAACTTGTAGAAAAAAAACCTCCTCCTATAATTAAAATAAAAAGAAAAAAAATACTTAATTCATCATAAGTTTTATTTGGAGCAAATCCTATGCCAGATAAGCTACTAACTAAAGAAAAGAAAATTGAATTATAATCAAAGTATCCATTAAATAATATGTAAGTAACCAACACCAAAAATATTAGATAACATAATAATAATATATCTTCCTGATAGAGATTGACTGATTTTTTTAATCTCATAACATTATATAAAGTATATAAGCTAAAAAAAGAAATGAGCATAGATAAAGAAATAATAAGTTTTTGATTTTCTGTTCTAATGATTTCATTTAAAGAGTTAACTGGTAAAAAGCCACCTGAAGATATTATTGATAAAGATAAATTAAAACTATCTAATACTCTAAACTCAAAAAAATATAATAAAATAAAAATAAAAAAAGTTAAAGATATATATAATATTAAAATTTTTAAAAATTGTTTTTTTATTTCAAATAAATTTATTGAAATAAATGATGTTAAAAAATTTTTTAATTTAATATCAAAAGATTCTAATAATAAAATTAATGAAAAAAGGAAATATAGTCCACCTAGCCATTGAGAAGTTGATCTCCATAAAATTAATGTTTCATCTAAAGATTTGACATCATTAAATATTGTAAATCCTGTGCTTGTAAAACCTGAAATTGCCTCAAAAAAACAATCAAGAAATGATAAATTATAAATACTAAGATAATATGTAGTTGCTATTAGTAAAGGAAAGTAAAAAAAACCAAATACAATAATAAATAACTTTTCATACAAAGAAATTTTAGTAACTATTTTTTTTTGAATTAATATAAAAAAAATACCTAATAAAAGTGAAATTGTAAGTGTAAATATATAGCTATTAAGGTTTAAATGAAATTGAAAATAATAAGAATAAAGCAAGTTTAAAAATGAAAAAAAAGAAATAAAAAAAGAAAAAATTCCTAGATATAAAGAAGTTGATCTAAACATAATAAATTTAAAATCTTTAAAACGAGCTAATTCTGAACATATTTTCAACTTTTTCAAGCTGATCTCTTTTGGATAAAAAAACAACTAAATCATCTTTTTTAAACACAAAACTTGATCTTGGAATAATTATATCTTTTTTTCTGAGTATAGCGCCAATTCTTATTTCGTTTGGTAGATTAGATTCTTTTAAACTTTTATTAATTAACTCTGATGTTTCTATTATTTCAGCTTCTATAAATTCATAATCTCCATTTAATAGCGTATATACTGTTTGAATTGTACCTTTGTGGACATGTTTTAAAATTGTAGAAACTGTTGTCATTCTTGGATCAACAAGATCATCTATTTTTAATGAAGATTGTAAAATACTATAATTTTGTTTATTAACTAAAGCTATTGTTTTTTTATTTTTAGAGATTTTTTCAACAACTACACTAGCCATAATATTGTCTTCATCATCATTAGTTAATGCTAAAACAGTTTCTACTTCATCAACATTCGCCTCTGCTAGAACATCTTCATCTAAACCATCGCCGTTTATTACTATTGTGCTATTTAGTTGATTAGCAATTAATTCTGCTCTCTCTTTACTTTTTTCAATTATTTTAATCCTAGCATCATTTAAGGAGCTTTCTAAATTTTTAGCTAGATTGAATCCAATATTTCCACCTCCTATAATAAGTATTTTTTTAGATATTTTTTCTTCATGACCAAAAGCAGAAAGTGTTTTAGTCATTTGTGATGAGTTGATAACCACATATGCTTTATCATTTATAAATAGAGAATCTTTTTTTTTAAGAATAATAAATTTGTTATCTCTAATTACACCCAAAATATTCGCTTCTAGATCTGGAAACATTTTTGTTAACTTATTTAAAGGAACATTTGCAATTGGACATTTTTCCTCAACCAAAATTTCTAACATTTTAATTTTATTATTGGCAAAATGTACATTATCTAGGGCACCAGGAGCTTCGAGTTTTCTTTGTAAAGATTTAGCAATTTCAATTTCTGGTGATATAATTACATCTATTGGTAGGTTTTTTTCATTATAAATTTTAGAAAACTTTGGATTTAAATAATCTTGACTTCTTATCCTTGCAATTTTCTTTGGTATATTAAAAACTGTATAAGCTATTTGGCAAATAAGCATATTAATTTCATCACTTTTTGTTACTGCTATAATCATATCTGCTTCTGAAGCATTGGCCTTTTCTAGTACAGCAGGATATGTTGCTTTTCCAACAATAGCTTTAACATCGATTGACTCATTAATTTTTTGAATATCTTCGCTAGCTTGATCTATCACTGTAATTGAATGATTTTGTGCAGAGAGAGATTTTGCTATAGTAAAACCAACTCTTCCAGCTCCACAAATAATAATATTCATCTTAATTAATTCCTTTTATACCCAAAGACTTTAATTTTCTATGTAAAGCTGATCTTTCCATTCCTATAAAATCCGCAGTTTTTGATATATTGCCTTTAAACTTTTTAAGCTGTGATGTTAAATAATTTTTTTCAAAATTTTCTCTAGCTTCTTTTAAGGGAATTGAAAAACTCTTATCTAAAATATCTACTTTATTATCCAGAGTTTTTTTTAATGATTCTCGAATTATAGCATTAATATTATCTAGTTTTTCGTTTGGTGCTAATATTGCAATTCTTTCAACTAAATTTCTTAATTCTCTAACATTTCCTGGCCAATCATAATCTAGCAAATGACGATTATTTAAATCTATATTAAGTTTACTAATTTTATAGGATAATGAAACTTTATCTGAAAAATATTTTATTAACAAAGGAATATCATCAACTCTATCTTTTAATGGTGCTAAATTGATCTGAAAAACATTTAGCCTATGGTACAAATCTTCACGAAAGTTTCCTAAAGTTATTTCATTTCTAATATTTTTACTTGTGGAGCATATAATTCTTACATCAACTTTAATATCATGATGTCCATTAATACGTTTAAACTTTTGATCAATCAAAACACGTAAAATTTTAGATTGTGTTTCTAAAGGAATTTCTGAAACCTCATCAATTAATAAAATTCCACCTGAAGCTTGTTCTAAAGAACCGTATACAATGGTACCGTTTGAATTTTCTACACCAAACAATTCTAATTCATATTTTTCAGGTGCTAGAAGAGCTCCATTTAAAATAATAAAAGGCTTTTTAGATCTATTTGATTTTTTATGAATTTTTCTAGCTATAAGTTCTTTTCCTGATCCTGCTGGTCCATAAATAAAAATTCTACTTTCAGATAAAGCTAGTTTATCTATCGACTCTCTAACTGAAACAATATTTTGACTACTACCTATTAAATCATAAGAATAAAATAATTTATTTTGAAGTGACTGATTTTCTTTTTTTAAATTATGATTTTCTACTGCTCTGTTGACAAAATTTATTAATCTTTCAGAATCAAATGGTTTTTGAATAAATTCAAATGCACCAGATTTTAATGAATCAACTGCCATTTGAATATTTGCATGACCGGAAATTATAATTACTGGAATGTTAGAATTTTTTTTTTTTATATGATTGAGTAGTTCTATACCATCATTATCCCCTTTATCGAGTTTAACATCAATAATAGCAACATCTGGTAATTTTTTATCAATCTCTGCTAAAGCTTGATTATAATTTGCTGCCTGACGAACATTATGACCAATATCAGAAATTAAATCTGATAATAAAAATCTTATTTCTGGATTATCGTCGATTATTAAAATTTCAGCTGACATTTTTAGGTAAGTTAATTTCTATTTTTGCTCCAATATTCTGTGGTCTAAAATAAATTTTTCCATCATGATCATTAATTATTTTATTAACTATTGCTAAACCTAATCCAGTACCTTCAGTTTTTGTAGTAAAATATGGTTTAACAATATTTTTTAAATTTTTTTCTAAAAATCCTGCACCATTATCAAAGATTATAATGTATATATAATTATTTTTTTCACTTATATCTATACTAATTTTCTTAGTAAAATCAGCACTTTTTTTAGATTTATCCAATATACTTTCAATAGAATTTTTAATTAAATTTACAAAAACTCTATTGATTTGTTCTTCATCACAATTTATGAAATTTTTATCTTTTTTAGAATTAAAAATAAAATTTATATCTGTATTAGAATTTTTCATAAGTTGAATATTAGATTTAACAATTTCATTAATATCTATTTTTCGAAATATTGGTTTTGGCATTCTCGCAAAATCAGAGAATTCATTTACAAGATGTTCAATTGTTTTAATTTGTTTATTTATAGTCTTTAAATAAGCTTGAAAATCATTTTTATCTTCACTTATCTTTTTAGCATATTTTTCATTAATTCGATCTATTGATAATTGTATTGGTGTAAGTGGGTTTTTAATTTCATGAGCTAATTTTCTAGCAACATTTTCCCAAGCTTCATGTCTTTCTGACAAAAGAAGTTTTTCTTGTTGAGATTGAAGTCTATCAATCATTAAATTAAAATTTTTATTAAGTCTATTAATTTCATCATCTGTATCTATAATTGGGACTTTTGTATTTAAATTACCACTACTTATTTCGGCTGAAGCTCCTATAAGATTAGAAATTGGTTTAAAAAACTTTGAAGCAAACCTTACCGCCAATGTAATAGAAAGAAATAATAATAATGTTACTACAATTAGATAAATTAATGCAAAAGATATTTTAATACCAGTAGTGTTGTTTTGTACAGTATAATAAAAATTAACAGCTTCTTGTGAGTCTTTTAAATAGTTCGAAATTTGTGGATCTAAAAACTTAACAATATAAAGATATGTATCTATAAAATTATTTAATTTTATTAAAGCAGCTGACTTATTTGAAAATGCATTAATAATTTTAAGTGGACGTTCATCAACTGAAACCATTTCTAAAATTTTATCTTCTGGAGGAGTATATTCAAAATTAGGATTTGAAACACTCGATATTAGTTGATTTCCAGATCCGTCAATTAGATGGACCTCATCTAGTCTTCTTATAAATCTTTGGCTTTTTAAAATACTCTTAAAATTTAAAGGATTATCGTAATAAACATTAACATTTCTATTTATATCAATTGCTACTAACAAAATATCTGCTTCTATGTTGTTTTTAATTTCTTCTATATAATTTTTAGCTATTTCATATGAATTATTAACTGCACTTGATACTTTTTTATCTAAATATTTTTCTAGAGCAAAAGAAAATAAAGATAAAGAAAAGAATGCTATTAATATTGAAGGAAGTAATGTTGCTAAAGAAAAAAAAACTACATATTTCAAATTAGTTTTAGAGCCTTTTTTGTTTTTATCCCTATTTGTAATTTTATAAATCTCAAAAAGTATAAGTACAAAAAAGAATAATACTATAAATAAATCTATTATTAGAAGATTCTGTAAATTTTTATCATTTAAATCGATAAAACTTCTATCTATAAATGTTAAAAAAGTTAAAACACCTAAAAAAAGTGTTATTATAAATGTTACTATAACAATTTTATTTTTATTAATTAATTGCAACATGTTAGTGTATAAATTTATATAAATTATTACTCAACATAAAAAATGAACACAATTTTTATAATACTTGCAGCTGGTGAAAGTAAAAGATTTACTTCTAAAACACCAAAAATCTACCATAATTATAGGGGAAAACCATTATTACTTCACACTATCGATAAAGTTAGAGATTATAAAAAATTTACGAAAATATTAGTGGTTATAAACAAAAAACATAAGAATTTTTTAAAAAAACTAAATATTAAAAATATAAAAGTGATAGAGGGAGGAAAAACAAGAGCTGAATCTGCATATAAAGCTCTTAATAATATTAAAAAACAAAATGTTAAAAATGTACTAATTCACGATGGAGCTAGACCTAACTTTTCAATAAAACTCATTGAAAAAATAATTAAAGAATTAAAGTTCAATCATTGCGTCGTTCCTATAATTAAAACTAATGACTCCGTAAAATTAAAAAAAAATAATAAGATTATAAACCTAAATCGAAAAGATCTTTATTTTACACAAACACCGCAAGGATTTAACTATAAGGAATTAATTAAACTACCTAATAATAAATCGTCTGAGATCACAGATGATTCTAACTTATTTATAAAAAATAGAAAAAAAATAAAATTTATAAATGGTGAAAATAAAAATTTAAAAATCACTATCAAATCAGATATAAAAAGTATTAATTCAATGAATTATGGAATTGGCTTTGACATTCACAGATTAGTTAATAAAAGAAAATTATATCTAGGTGGTATTAAAATTCCATCTTCCCTTGGAACTTTGGGACACTCAGATGGAGATCCTGTTTTACATGCTATAATAGATTCGATTCTTGGAGCATGTAAAATGGGTGATATAGGGGAAAAGTTTTCAGATAAAAATAATAAGTACAAGAATATTAGATCTACTGTTTTGTTAAAAAAAATTATAGAAGAAATAAAAATAAAAAATTATTCTATTAATAATATTGATATAAATATAATTGCTCAAAAACCTAAAATCTCTAAATATAAAAAAAAAATGATCAAATCGATTTCAAAAATTTGCAAAATATCTTCTGATCAAATAAATATAAAAGGTAAAACGACTGAAAAGCTAGGTTTAATTGGAAAAGAAAAAGCTATAGCCTGTGAAGTAATTACATCTGTTGTAAACTATGTATAATATTAATTTTTTATTTGTTACGTTGTTTGGTATTGGAAAATTAAACAAAATACCTGGCACCTTAGCTTCGTTAGTAACAACCATTTTTTTATTTATATTATTCCACAAATTAAATTTTTCACCAAATATTGCTTTAATTATAATTATAATTATATTTATAATTTCTCTATATGCTGTAAATATTTTCATAAAAAATTTAAATAATAAAGATCCAAAAGAAGTCGTCATTGACGAATTTATAGGCCAATCAATTCCAATTTGCCTTTATGAAATTGCACATGAAGAAGTAAAAGAAACCAGTCAAGTATTAATTTTTTACTTTATAATGTTTATTTTGTTTAGGATTTTTGATATCGTTAAACCTTACCCTGCTAGCTACTATGATAAAAACGTCAAGAACAGTTTTGGAGTAGTTATGGATGATGTCTGTGCTGGGTTTTATGTTGTTGCTTCACTTGTTTTGTATATGATAATTACTTCATGAAAAAACTGTCTCAAAAAATAGTCAAAATATCAGGTAAAAAAAAAATTAAAATTTCATTTGCTGAATCTTGTACGGGTGGTTTACTTTCTAGTTGTATTACTTCAGTAAGTGGTTCGTCTAAAGTTTTTACCCTTGGATTAGTTACCTATTCAAATGAAGCAAAAATTAATATTCTTAAAGTACCAAAGGCAATAATAAAAAAATATGGCGCCGTCAGTTATGAAACCTCTTTATCTATGGTTAAAAATTTATACAAAATTAGTAAAACTGATATTTCTGTCTCAATTACTGGAATTGCTGGGCCTAAAGGTGGAACTAAACAAAAACCTGTTGGTCTAGTTTATATAGGTATTAAAAAAGGTAATAAAACTTTAGTAAAAAAACACTTATTTAAAAGTAAAAAAAGAAACTTAATTCAAAAAGATACGGTAAATAAAGCTTTAAATTTAATTTTAAGTTTTATTAAATAGTTCTTCTGCCCTTTTTTGAAAAGCATCAGCTATTTTATCTAAACCTAATTGAAAAGATTTACTCATAATTAAATTTAAAAATTTATTCTTTAATTCAAAATCTACATGAAAAGAAACTTCTGTAAAATTATTTTTTTTCTTAAAATGCCATTTGTTTACAAGGTGTTTTAATGGACCATCAAGATTAGTTACATAAATCGAATCTTTTTTTTTATTAAATTTAACATCACTTTTATATGTGTCTTTAAAAGGACCTTTTCCAATTGTTAGATCGGCAATTATTAGTAACAGATCATTTTTCTTTTTTTTTTCATAAATTCTTGAGTCTAAACAAAATGGAACAAACATTGGGTATTTTTCTATATCAAGAACAAGATCTATTAGCTGTTCTTTTTTACATTCAATTAATCTTTTAACTGATGCTTTGGGCATTAGTTTGTTTTATTCTATTTTTTTGAAGAATAGCAAAATCTTCATCAGCATGATATGAAGATCTAGTAAGTGGTGATGAAGAAACTAATAAAAAACCTTTTGCTTTAGCTATAGTTTTTAATTCATCAAATTCTTCTGGCTTGTAATATCTATCTAAAGGATGATGTTTAATAGAAGGCTGTAAATATTGTCCAATTGTTATAAAATCAACGTCAGCAGTTCTTAAATCATCCATAACTTGTAATATTTCTTCTTTCTTTTCACCAAGGCCAACCATTATTCCTGACTTTGTAAAAATATTTTTATTTATTTTTTTTACATTCTTTAAAAGCTCAACTGAAGCAAAATATCTAGATCCTGGACGAACTTGTCTATAAAGGCCTGGGACAGTCTCAATATTGTGGTTAAAAACATCAGGTTTTGATTCAACAACTCTTTTATATGATACTCCCTTTCGTAAAAAATCTGGTGTTAAAACCTCTATAGTAGTATCTGGATTATTTTTTTTTGTTTCCACAATAACTTCATAAAAATGATTAGCTCCACCATCGTCTAGATCGTCTCTATCTACAGAAGTTATAACGGCATGCTTAAGTTTTAATTTTTTTATAGCAGATGAAATTTTTAATGGTTCTAAAATATCTAAAGATTTTGGTTTTCCAGTTATAACATCACAAAAGGCACAAGCTCTAGTACAAATATTTCCCATAATTAAAAAAGTAGCATGTCTCTTACTCCAGCATTCTGTTATATTTGGGCAATTTGCTTCTTGGCAGACAGTCTTAAGCTTATACTGGTTTAATATAGTTTTTGTTGAAAAAAAAACTTCACTATTCATAAGTTTAGATTTTATCCAAATTGGCTTTTTTTTTATTGGATTAATTGGCTTATTTATTTTTTCAGGATGTCTAATTTTCATTTTTATTAATTAAGTAAACTTTTTCCCCCACTTTGCCATAAAAAAATTTATCTCTTAAAAGTATTTCTATATAATCTAAATCAATATTTTTTTTCTTTTGATTAAAGTTTAAATTATTTGAAGATAGATCAACTAGTAATGAAATTTTATTTTCTACTTCATTTAACTGTGTTTCTAAATCTTTTTTTTTAATTAATAGATCTAAATATATTTCCTTTTTTTTAAAATATGATATTAGGCCTCTCTCTCCATCAAAAAAATTAAAAAAAACATATACAAATAAAAAAGTGCTTATAAGAAGGAAATAATTTTTTTTAGCTTTTAAATTAATCATTTACTTTAAATTTTAGCCATTTTTGCTTTTTTTCCAAGAGCTTCTTCTATTCTTAGAAGTTGATTGTATTTAGCTACTCTTTCTGACCTAGCTAAAGAACCTGTTTTAATTTGTGATGATTTAGTTTTAACGGCAAGATCCGCTATAAATGTATCTTCAGAATCTCCTGATCTATGTGAAATAATTGTAGCAAAATTGTTCTTTTGAGCTAAGTCTATAACATTTAAAGTCTCAGTTACTGTGCCTATTTGATTAAGTTTAATTAAAATCGCATTAGCTGATTTAGAATCAATTCCTTTTTTTAATCTTTTGGAATTTGTAACAAACAAATCATCTCCTACAATTTGTACGTCATTACCTACTTCAGACGTTAATTTTGTCCAAGCTTTCCAATCATTTTCTGCAAAAGGATCTTCAATTGACTTTATTGGATATTTAGAAATAATTTTTTTGTAATAACTAATTGCTTCATCTACATTAAAACTACCTTCAGATTGAAATAAGTATTTACCGTTTTTTTCAACTAACTCATTAGCTGCAACATCTAAACATATGGAAATATCATGAGCTGGTCGTAGTTTAGCCAAACTAATTGCTTCTAAAATTAAATCTAAAGCTTCTTCATTTGAATTAATTGAAGGAGCAAAACCTCCTTCGTCACCTACATTAATTGACAATTTTTTTGACTTGAGTAATTTTTTTAAACTATGAATTACTAAAAAACATTTCTCTATTGCGTTCATAAAATTAATTGGATTTTCTGGTCTAATCATAAATTCTTGTATTTTAAGACCATTATCTGCATGTGCACCACCATTAATAATATTCATTAATGGAAGAGGTAAAGTTATAGTACTTTTAAGATCTGAATAGTTTTCATTTTTATTAATACTTGCTGCTTTATTAACAGCAATTGATACAGCTAAGGTAGAGTTGGCTCCAAGTTTTATTTTATTTTCTGTACCATCAAGATCAACAAGAATTTGATCAATCTTTCCTTGATCATCTACGCTCAAATTTTTTAATTTTTCATGTATTTGTCTATTTATATTTCTAACAGCTTTCAAAACACTTTTGCCTTTAAAAAAATGTTCATCTTTATCTCTTAATTCATGAGCCTCAAAGGTTCCTGTAGAAGCTCCAGAAGGTACTATAGCTGAAGCTTTAATATTATTTTCTAATATAACTTCTGCCTCAACTGTAGGATTCCCCCTACTATCAAAAACTTGTCTAGCTTGAACTTTAATAATTTTGCTCACTAATTATTCTTAATTAATTTATCTATTTTAATTAACTTTATCAAAAGATTTTCTAGTTTATTTAGTGGCACCATATTTGGTCCATCAGAAGGTGCGTTATCAGGGTCTTGATGAGTTTCCATAAAAATTCCAGCAACACCAACTGCTGCAGCTGCTCTAGCTAAAAACTCTACAAACTCTCTTTGGCCACCACTTTTTTCACCAAGTCCACCTGGTTGCTGTACAGAATGAGTAGCATCAAATATAACTGGATAACCACTCTTAGCCATTATTGGTAAAGACCTCATATCGGACACTAAGGTATTATAACCAAAGCTAGCACCTCTCTCAGTTATAAGAATATTATTATTTCCTGAATTAGAAATTTTTTTTGTTACATTTTCCATATCCCAAGGTGCAAGAAACTGTCCTTTTTTTACATTAATTATCTTGTTTGTTTTTGCGGCAGCAATTAACAAATCTGTTTGCCTGCATAAAAAAGCTGGAATTTGCAAAATATCAACATGTTTAGAAACTATTGAACATTGCTCAATATTATGAACATCTGTTAATATTGGGATTGATAGATCTTTTTTAATTCTATCGAAAATTGGTAAAGCTTGTTCTAACCCTATACCTCTTTTACCTTTTAAGCTTGTTCTATTAGCTTTATCAAAAGAAGTTTTATAAACTAAATTAACCCCAACCTTTTCTGAAATTTCTTTAATTTGACCAGCCATATCCATAGCGTGTTGTTCAGTTTCTAATTGACATGGACCAGCTATTAAAAAAAAATTGTTTAAATTTGAAATTTCAAAACTTCCACATTTAACCGTTAAATTTTTCATATTTTAAGATTCTTAGCAGCTTTAACAAATGAAGAGAATAAAGGATGTGGCGTCAAAGGTCTAGATTTAAATTCTGGATGAAATTGTACACCAATAAACCAGGGATGGTTTTTCAATTCTATTATTTCTGGCAATTTTTTATCTGGTGAATTTCCTGAAAATATTAAACCTTTTTTTTCAAACTGATTTTTAAAATTTATATTAACTTCATATCGATGCCTATGTCTTTCATTAATTATTGATGATTTATATATTTTTTTAACTAAAGAATTTTTTAATAAATGAGCTTCATACAAGCCCAATCTCATAGTTCCTCCTAAGTCTTTATCTGTGCCTTTAACTGTTTTTCCATTTTTTTTCCATTCATGAATTAGTCCTACAACTGGAATGCATTTATGATTTAATTCACTGGAAGATGCTGTTTTTATTTTTAATACATTTCTAGCAAATTCTATTATTGCCATCTGCATTCCAAAACAAATACCTAGAAATGGAATTTTATTAGTACGAGCATATTTAATTGCTGCAATTTTTCCTTCAGTACCTCTTTTTCCAAAACCACCAGGAATAAGTATACCAGAAACATTTTTTAATTTACTTTTAATTTCAGATGCTCTTAGATTATCTGAATCAATACGAATTAAATTAACCTTTAAACTATTTTTAATACCACCATGAACAAGAGCCTCATCCAATGACTTATATGCATCTTTTAAATTAACATACTTACCTATTATAGCTATATTAAGATGTTTTTTAGGGTTTAAAACAATTTTGGTAATTTTTTTCCAAGGTTTTAGATTAACTTTCTTTCTTGTTTTTAATTTAAAGTAATCTAATACCTGTTGATCAAGTTTTTCATTATTAAAACTAATGGGTGCCTCATATATAGTTTTAACATCGATAGTTTGTATTACATTTTTTATATCTACATTACAGAATAAAGAAATTTTTTTTTTTTGATCTGATGGTATAGGTCTTTCACAACGACAAATTATGATATCAGGTTGAATACCAATACTTCTTAACTCCTTTACAGAATGTTGCGTTGGTTTCGTTTTAATTTCATCAGAAGCTTTCATGTATGGGACTAAGGTTAAGTGTATAAATAAAGTATTTTTTTTACCAACATCATTTGAAAATTGTCTTATAGCTTCAACAAAAGGCAAGCTTTCAATATCACCTACTGTTCCACCTATTTCACAAATTACAAAATCTTCAAATTTAATATCACTTTTAATAAATTCTTTTATACGATCAGTTACGTGGGGAATAACCTGAACGGTTTTACCTAAATATTTGCCTTTACGCTCTTTTTTTAAAACATCACTATATATTTTTCCAGTAGTGATATTGTCTGATTGTTTGGCAGAAATACCTGAAAATCTCTCGTAGTGTCCTAAATCTAAATCTGTTTCAGCACCATCATCTGTTACAAAAACTTCTCCATGTTGGAAAGGACTCATGGTTCCTGGGTCTACATTTAAATAAGGATCTAATTTCCTAATTCTAACTTTAAACCCTCTTGATTGTAATAAATAGGCTAATGAAGCTGATGATAAACCTTTTCCTAAGGATGATACCACACCGCCAGTTACAAATATGTATCGCGCCATGGAAATATCTTATAAGCCCAAAATTTAGAAAAGAAAAGAACTAATTATTATTTTTTGGGATTTTGGGCAAATTATCAACTTCTTTTTCTTCTGTTTTATCAATAATTGAAATTGAAGATGGTAAATCTTTTCTTGAAATGATTGTTAGAGCTAAACTGCATATAATAAACAAAGTTGCAACAATAGCTGTAGCTTTAGTAAAAAAATCACCAGCTGATCTTGAAAACATATAATTATCTTGAGAAACTCCCAAACCTAAAGCACCTCCTTCTGATTTCTGAAAAAGAATAAGGACAACTAAAATTATAGCTAGAATTACATCTATGGTTAATAATATATTTTCCATGTGGACTACATATATGATTTTTTTATTATATCAATAAATTTTTTTGACGATTGAGATGAGCCTCCTATTAAATAACCATTTAAAAGGCTTATACTGTTTAAATCATTGATATTTTTTGAATTTACAGAACCGCCATATAAAATTTTAATATTTGAAGATTTTGAATATTTATTTTTTAATATTTTTTTAATTATTAAAATATTTTTTTCTAGTTCCTTTTTTTTAGGAATTTTACCCGTGCCAATTGACCATACAGGTTCATAAGCAATAATTATATTATTAAATTTTTTAACATTTTTAAGAGCTGAAGTAATTTGATTGTATAAAATTTTACTTGTTAACTTTTTATTTTTTTGTTCAAAGTTTTCACCAACACAAAAAATAATTTTTAACTTAGATTTTAATGATGATAAAATTTTTTTATTAATGATTAAATTAGTATCACCATTTAGTCTATTTTCAGAATGACCAAGTATAATATATTTGGCTCCAGCATCCTTAATCATTTTTGAGTTAACAGAACCAGTGAATGGTCCAAAAGTATCTAGCTCATGACAATTCTGAGCACCTATAGATATATACTTACTATTAAAAATTTTAGAATATTTATTCAATAAAGTATATGGAATACAATAAATTACTTTAAAATTTTTATTTTTAATTTTTTTTAAATAAAAATCCACTTTTTTGATTAATTTTAATGAAGATAAAACGCCAAACATTTTCCAATTAGCAATAAAATATGTATATTTATTTGTCATATGATAAGTTTTAATTTATAGATTTGTTCTTTATAAATCAAATAACATAAAAAATACAGAATGCTTAGAAATATAAGAAAATTTTCCACAACCATTTGGGCCAAAATGTTACTTGGTATAGTTATAATACCATTTGTTTTTTGGGGTATGGGAGGAGTTTTTAGTGGGGGCAACAAAAATACTCTTGTTAAAATAAATAATCATAAAATTTCAACCCAAGATTTTATGAAACATTTAAATACTTTGAAGATTACTGATGAAATAATTAGAAGGGAAATTGATAACTCAATTATTGAACAAATTTTAAACGACTTAATTCGAAACGAAATTTTATTTTTAGAAATTAAAGATTTAAATATAACAATTCCAGATTTATCATTATTACAAATCCTTAAAAAAGATAAGAAATTTTTCGATAATGAAAAAAAATTTTCAAGAGTTAAGTATGAAAAGTATTTAATAGAAAACAGTATTACAGCTACAATGTTTGAAGAAAATCTTAAAAACAATGAATTAAAAAAAATTTTATTTTATTATATAAGTGGTGGTATCTATCCTCCAAATTTTTTAATTAATAAAACTTTTAATTCCCAAAATAAAAGTGTGTCATTAAAAGGAATTGAAATTGAAAATATTTATAAAAAAGAAAGTGAAATTCAAAATAGTGAAATAGATAATTATATAAATTCAAATTTAGAAAAATTAAAAGAAAAATTTCTTACATTAAATATTTCAAAATTAACACCAAACTCTTTAACTTTATCAAACGAGTTTAGTGAACTTTTTTTTGAAAAGATTGATGAAATAGAAGAAAAAATAGTAAATGGTAAAACATTTGATGACATAATTAAAAATTATAATCTAGAAAAAATAAATATTAATTTATTAAGTGAAAATAATAAAAAACAACTTAAAAAATATAAATTTTCAGATCAAAATATAAATAAAATATTAAATAACACTAATATCAATGAGGTAAAATTGTTTGATAACGGTGACGAATTTATTATTATCAATGTCAGTGAAATTAGTAATATTTTACCTAATCAAAACTCTGAAAAGTTTAAAAAAAAAATTATCGAAGATATAATTAATGAAGAAAAGTTTAAATTTAATCAATCATTATTACTAAAAATCAATACTAAAAAATTTTTACAAAGTGATTTTGTAGAATTGGCAAATAAAAATAATTTAGAAATTAAGGATATTAAAATAGATAATATAAGAAATAACGATTTTTTTCAAAGTGAATCTGTAAAAGAAATTTTTAATTTAGATGTTAATAATTTTGTCTTGGCTTTTGATAATAATTTAAAGACTTACTTAGTTTTTATTAAAGAAATAAAAAATAAGAAAATTAAAGAAAATAATAGTAATTATGAAAAATATTTTTTTGAGTCTAGTTTAAATTTAAAACAGGATATTTATTCTTCTTATGATTCTTATATGCAAGATAAATATAAATTAACAATTAATCAAAAAACTCTAAATACTATAAAAAATTATTTTAAATGAAGTTAAATTTAAGCTTAAGCAAATTTAAAAAAAAACATTTAGATAAAGTTAATCAAGTAGTTTTTGTATCAGAAAAACTTAATAATAAATCTATTATAGAAAGATTAGTAAATAACTTTTTAAAGGAAAAAAATAGTTTTGTTTTTGAATCAATTGAAAAAGGTAAAATTAGAGGTAGATATACAATTTTTGGTAAAAATCCTGATAAAATATGGGAGCTAAATGATGATAAAGTTATAAGCATTATCAATAACACAAAAAAAAAAATTAGAACTAAACCATATTTTTTTTTAAATAAATTAATACAAAGTTTTAAATTTAATACACCAAAAAGCTTACCCCCTATTTGTTCATTGCTATCAGGATTTTTTTCTTATGATATAATAAGATATATAGAAAATATATCTGATAATTGTAAAGATGATTTAAAATTACCAGATGTTAGATTGATGAGACCAAGATCAATTATTATTCATGATAATCTAAAAAAAAAAATTCATTTTATTGTTAATTGTTATGCAGATGAGAAAATTAAAAATTATAAAAAAAAATTCAATCTAATCGTTAATGATTTAAAAAATCTTAAAAATATTGCTAATCATAAAACCTTAAATCTTAATTGCACGTCCTCAAAAAAAAAATTTTTAAAGATTAAAAGCAATATAAGTAAAAAACATTTTAAAAAAATTGTGTTGAAAGCTAAAAAAGAAATTAAATTAGGTAATATTTTTCAGGTAGTGTTAAGTCAAAGATTTGAGACCAAGTTAACAAAAACTCCTTTAGAAATATATAAAAAGTTAAGATTAACAAACCCTTCTCCATTTATGTATTTTTTTAATTTTAATGATTTTCAAATTATAGGAGCAAGTCCTGAAATTTTAGTTAGACTTAGAAATAATAAAGTCACAGTCCGTCCTATAGCTGGCACTAGACCTAGGGGTAAAAATAAAAAAATGGATTCTTTTTATAAAAAAGATCTTTTAAAAGACGAAAAAGAATTGGCTGAGCATTTAATGTTATTAGATTTAGGTAGGAATGATGTGGGAAAAGTAACTAAAATTAACTCTGTAAAAGTTACTGAAAATTTTAAAGTGGAAAAATATTCTCATGTTATGCATATAGTTTCAAATGTTGAAGGAACATTTGATAAGAAAAATCTTAAAATAAACACTTTATTGTCAGGTTTTCCTGCAGGAACAGTATCTGGTGCTCCAAAAATTAAAGCTATGGAAATAATAGATAGTTTAGAAAAAACTAAAAGAAAAGTTTATGCTGGTGGTATTGGATATTTTTCTTCAAATGGTGATTTTGATACTTGTATTGCTTTAAGAACTGCCATAGCTAAAAAAAATAAATTTTATGTTCAAGCTGGAGCAGGAATAGTTGCTGACAGTATACCGGATAAAGAGTATAAAGAAACTGTTAACAAAGCTAAAGCACTAATTAATGCATTAAGGTAAAAATGAAAATTTTACTTATAGATAATTATGACAGCTTTACCTACAATCTTTATCATTATTTATCTTCTTTAAAATGTAGTGTTGAAGTATTTAGAAATGATAAAATCTTAATTAAACAAATTCAAAGAAAAAAGATTAATTACATTGTTATTTCTCCTGGACCAGGAAATCCTAATCAAGCTGGTAATTGTTTAAAGATTGTCAATCATTTTAAAAGTTCTATACCAATTCTAGGAGTATGTTTGGGTCATCAAATAATTGGTCAGGTTTTTGGTTCAAAAATAATTCAGGCTAAAAAATTGATGCACGGCAAAGTAAGTAAAATTATTTCAAAAAAAATTGGCATTTTAAATGGATTACCTTCAAAATTTGAAGCAACACGGTATCATAGTTTGATAATTGAAAAAAAAACATTATCAAAAGATCTTGAGATAACTGCTGAAACAGAAGATGGTGTTATTATGGGTATCAAACACAAAAAATTTAACATACATGGTGTTCAATTTCATCCAGAGAGTATTAAAACTAATATTGGAATTAAAATTTTAAAAAATTTTATTAAATACAAAAACTAATGAAAGAATTTTTAGAAAAATTAAAAAAAGGACAAAATTTGTCTTTCAATGAGAGTAAAATAGCATTTAATGTATTAATGGAAGGTAAAGCATCAGAAAACGAAATTTATGATTTTTTAACTCTCTTATCAAAAAAAGGAGAGGTATCAAATGAAATTGCTGGTGGTGTTTTTGTTTTAAGGAATAAATCTAAGAGAGTTAATGTTCAAGATTGTGTTGATACTTGTGGAACTGGTGGTGATGGTATGAATACATTAAATATTTCTACAGCGTCTGCTCTACTACTATCTAGTATGGGTATTAAAATTGCTAAACATGGAAATAAAGCTGTTTCATCTAAATGTGGATCTGGTGATGTT
>MDSV01247562.1_pt1 | contig 18556 bp, 9 predicted proteins | sample 810851 | NCBI WGS metagenome assembly MDSV01 (sample SAMN05326640, study PRJNA326480) | marine metagenome | isolation source: seawater | place: Atlantic Ocean: North East | collected 2012 | reverse complement strand
TGCTAACAAAAAACCTACTAAAAAGGGAAAATGTGGCGATGGTGAAATCTCGAACTCAACACCTCCCTGCTCATCAACGGATGAGAATGAATTTGGCCGACCAAAACCAAACGGTTCCAGATACGCCTCAGAAAGTCGTTGCCATGAATCGATGTCTTGGATATATACTGGCACCTCAGTTTGAGATACCATTTGATGTATAGAGAGGCAAATGAGTACAAATGAAACACTGTGGGATGATGAAATTTCCTCTGGAAAAGACCACTCTTCTGACCAAGATGGTTTCGGAAGGATGCCCTGAAATGACAGCAAATCAAAAAGTCGAGCAAAAAGTCCAGATGGTATCAAAAAACAACGCTCACCTGCATGCGACCACCCCAATTTCAAGATTTCAAGGTCAAGTTCCAACTCTCCGACATCACTGCTGGATAACTCTTGGGTATTCCAAAAGAAACTAGGTTCTGGAGGTGATTTATCGATCGTATTTGGAGATGGTTCAAAATCAATTTCAATGTGAGTATTGCTCAGTTGTTGCCACTGGATTCTTTGACGATTTGAAAGGAACTGTTCTTTGGCAACAAGAGCGAAACCACTGCATAAAGGCGCCATGAGGTGGGATGAAATTCTCGACTTGGCGATGTCAAATTTCCCCCAACCAAGCATTTTCCACCTTCGTTCTACAATGTCTCTCTGCCGCTTTTTTTTCATGAACCATCCAACATCGAAAAGAGAATTCTCAGAAACCATATGCTCTTCTTGATCGGCAGAACAATTCATCAATTTACGGCCCAATGGAACATTGGCCGTTGTCTCCAATGCATTCCACCACAGTTGGAAATGGGATATATTCCAGATCATCCAACCACGCCTACTTCGGTCTCGAATGGAACCGTCACTCGCCAAACAGAATTCCGCCCTTAAAGTCGAATACAAATCATGTGAATCGTTTCGGGATTCGTTGGTTCCGGACATTCGAAGTCCTCATAGTGGATATCCAGTTCTGTTTTCATCATTGAAGCAGTATCGAATGGTTTGAAATTGTGATTTGAGTTGAGCAACATGAGTCCGAACTGAATCTGGATCTTCTCCATGAAGAAGAACTCGAGCATAGAGTCGAGCTACTTCTTGCATTTCAAGCGGTCCCATTCCAACCCTTGTCAATTCTTGAACGCCAAGTCGTAATCCCGATGGCGTCATGGCCTTGGTGTCTCCTGGCAGCATGTTCATGTTGGTTATTATTCCAGCTTCTTCTAACAGATGTGCTGCTTTGGCACCCGCTCCAGAATCGGTATCACCGTGTCGAGTTAGTACTTGATGTGAGGCAGTGTATCCTCGTGATTCTGCTAGAACATCGAAGCCCTCTGCTGCTAGAGCGGAGGCAAATGTTTGAGCATTTTTCACAATGTCAGTTGCATAGGCATTACCGTATTCTTCAAACTCTGCCAGAGCAACAACTTTACCCGCAACATGATGTAAGTGATACGATGAACAAACACCAGGGAATATGGCAGTATTGAGTTTACGTTGGAACATGGAATCTTCACTTGAAGACAACAAAAATCCTCCCTGAGGGCCAGGGAATGTTTTGTGGGATGAACCTGTCATCACATCTGCACCTTCTCTCAATGGGTCTTGAAAGCAGCCACCTGCTATGAGACCCAAAACATGAGCGCCATCGTACATCACAGTAGCCCCCACTTCGTGGGCTGCATCAGCAATTTCTTGTAACGGGGTTGGGAACAAAAATACCGATTGACCAATTAAAGCCACCTTCGGTTCAATATCTCGGATTAAGGCACATGCTCCATCGATGTCTGGCTCCATACGAGATTCGTCCCAAGGGTATGTTGAAAGATTAAGATCACGAAGACCAACGGCACCCATTCTTGCGTGCGAAATATGACCACCATCAGCAGTCGAAACAGCTGTAATTTTATCTCCAGGTTTTGCCAGTGCCTTTAATGCCGCAATATTGGAGACGGTACCTGATGTTGACTGAATATTCGCAAAAGGAGCATTAAAAACGGCCCGTGCCAAGTCAATGCCAAGACTTTCAATGGTGTCAAAATCATCACAACCTTGGTAATACCTTTTTCCGGGCAGCCCTTCTGCATATCTTCCATGCAAATCACTCGCCACGATTTTTTGAACCATCGGCGATACAATGTTTTCCGAGGCAATCATTCCTAGACCATCGCGATACAATTCTCCGCTTTTTCTCGTGGCATCCATTACCGCTTTTGCCTTGGAAAGAGTTGATTCGTTCGGCGACCATGTTCCGCGTTCACGTTCCATGTCACCCATACGATGAAGCCGGTCTTTGAACTCATTGATGAACCGAACTGGTCAGTCAAATGATACATAATCGTCATCAGATTCTTTCGTTGAAGAGCGAAGCGATGAAGGACGAACATTTGGACCAGTGGATTTGGTACCGACCTTGAAATTTTTCACAGGTTTATTCAAACGTTGAGTTCTTTCTGAAACTCGCGTATTCTGAGGTATACCTCTGTTTCCGAGGTTCATACTTGACACATTACGCTTTTGACCAGGTCGAGATGATGATTTCGTCGGAGCTGGGCGACCAGATTTCTTTTGAATATACTGCTGCCTGCCTCGATAAGCAACTGGTCCAATCAGTCTTTCTAAAACAGGTACATCGGCACCTTCCTCTTTAGGACGCTTCAACCACCAGCCCTCTCCCAGTGGTTGCAATCGAGGAGGACGTGACTTCGACATGGCCTTTGCTTGACGCCTGAGGCGAGCTTTCACTGATTTTTCAGAATCTTTGGGCAATCTTTCAGTCATCCATCCTGGCAAACCTACATCCAAAACGACTCCATTTACGGTGACCAACATTCCTGAAAGAAGCATGTGTGTACCCACCGGGATGTTTGAACGCTCAGGTGCCACCTTGAAACGTTTCATACGTTTTGAATAGACAAGCATAGCCTTTTGGTCACGGTGTCGAATGATTCTTCGCTGTTGGCGTGAAAAACGACGGCTACCAAATTGTATCATCGTCAACGTCAAAGCGACAACAAGGCCTTGAGCCTGCCCGATTTCTTGAGAAGTGAAAATTCCAAGAACAATCCATGTGGGCAATAAGACGAGCCAGTGGAATATTTTCATCAGAATACTTTCACTAAAGATAGGAGGCATTCCTCTACGCGTCGCTTCATGAGAGGCTATCAAAACATTGGCACTAATCGCTTCATCCATACCACCCTTGACCATGACACCCGCTACTGCATTGACCGGAGCTGAATTAATCCACTTCTTCATCGACTTTCCTTGACTAACTGCTAATGCAACCTCAAGTTCCTCTTCATCAACGACTTGTCCAAGAATACTGCTTAGAGCGAGAACACGAGGATCCTGCGAATCACTCTCCTTGAGTTCTGAAAGAATGGATCTTGCACTGTGCCAATCACCCTTGTCAATAAGACAAAGTGCAGCAGCAATTCGAGGTCGTACGCCCGTAGGCTCTTCTCGAACCAGTTTGAGAGAGAGTTCCAGAGCCTCGTCATGCTTGCGCTGCGCTCTCATCAAAGATATCATCGATAATTGTGCAACTCGTGTTAATCGGTCATCGTGAATAGTTTCGTCATTTGGCACGGGCTGCCACCCTCGAAGCATCCTCATCAGAGCCTGGAGATGATCGATGCATGAGTTGTTCTCCCAATCCCAAAAGTCGTCCTCAGTCACCATACCTTGCCATGGGTCAAGCCATTCGCAAACAAATGCGAGAAGTTCAGGCTCATCATAACCTTCAGGTTGTTGAAGACCATGCAACGCTTCACGTGCTGCATCAAGTCGTCGAGATGCCATGTGGCCAACTGCAATGAGCATTCTGGCAATATCATCTTCACCGCCAGCTTGGGCAAGTACTTTCTTTGCCTCCTCAATTGCTTTTGGCCATAAACCGCGTAAGGCAAGTTCCCACATTTGGGCACGAGCTTTTTCATGACGGACGAGTGCTGGGTCGCCGCTAATGGAACGCCTTTGGAACTGAATCAAGCCGTCAATGTCTTCTTTGATTGCTGCATCATCAACCAATTCTCTCATCCAATCACCGCCAGCGAATTGAACTGCACCTTCTCGACGCTCATCCGGATTCAAGTCAAACTTTAATTTGAGAAGTGGAGAATATTTAATGATTGAAAGAAGCCATGTGAACAGGAAAATTGCCTGACCAAAGGCGATAAACATCCATGTCGTCAACAGCCGGTTTCCTTCATCAAACCCCCTCGCTTCTAGCCAGTCTGTAAATGGCATCAAGCCACCAAATTCTTTGTAGCACACCAAGACCAAGAGAAGGACTGTATAACCTGAAAAACCAGCAAAAGCAAATGTCAGTTGTCGTTTTTGTGCTTTCACTTCTGTGCGTATCTCTCGTGGTGAATCCAGTGTCACACCAAACAAGCCACCAAACGACTGTCCGCCCAAAATTAAGTTTCTCGTCAACTCAAATATGAATGCAAGACCCACAATTGCAATGTTTAGTGAGAGGTACAATGAAAGGAATTGAGGAAGGGCTTTGATGAACTCCCAGTGGAACAGTAACTCCGAGATAAGATCAATTCGCTCATAGATAGAGTGACCAATAATCCCTCCAAAATTAAGGACTTCTGTTGCATTATCAGGCTTCTGAAAAAGAACAAAGAAAACAGTCACAATACCGTTCAAAGCAGTAATTGGCATTGTAAGTAAAAACAATACCAAAATCAGAGAAAAAAGTCGATTCAAGAATCCTGGTTTTTTCGGGTCTATTGGATTTGGCCTACCGTTTGCTGTTCGCCATTTGTTTATGATGAGCATGTTCCAAGAGGCACCCATTATCCGCCCATATGCCATAATGGTTGGAGACATGAATGTCAGCATTCCCGCAGCCAACCAAACCGGTGAAAGAGTGTTATCAGGACTTAATTGAATTCCATAAAGAAGAGTTGCCAATGTGACACCAATCAACAACAGAAGAGTAGTAAATCGTCGCAGCAAACTTCCCAAAACAAAGGCTTTCGACTTTGCGTTATTTGATTTCATACCCAACTGTGTATTGAGAGTCTCCCAAGGTGAAATGAGTACTGGAATGAGAATTAATATACCAGCAATCAAGAGATTCGGACGGAAGTAGATTTCAGCTTCAAACATTAATTCTGCAATCAGAATTAGGACTCCCGTCATCCCCATCATGTAAAGACCAAGTCCGTACAATACGCTACTGAGCAATGTACGTGCATCGGCAAGGTTTCCCGTTATTTTGTGAACTTCGTAGAGGTCGTCATCAATCTCAAATGCTACCTGCAAATTCGACAATTGGGTGGGTATGAACCAGCGCCAAATTGGTATAGCAATAGCAAAAGCCACGATTATCGGAAGGAATGATTCAAAGTTTGATTCATTGAATTCTGAAATTTGCACAGCTGATGCGGGTTGTATCAAAAGGAATGAAAAAAATGTGGATAAAAGCAAAACAAGTACTCTTACCCTCGAGTTGCCCATATGCGGTGGGTAGGACACTATTTCATCAAGTCATCGCCGAAATAGGTGCTATTGATGTCGATGTCGCAACAAAAACGCTTCTATTCTATCAAAAGCCTCATTCAATACATCGACCTCAGGGAGGTAAACGATTCGGAAATGGCCCTTACCCAAATTAGGCGAAAAACCACTGCCATGGACAACAAGCACATGTTCTTCATTCAACAAATCCAGAACGAATTGTTTGTCATTCTCTGACCATTTCTTATCGAGTAATCGGACAAACATGTAGAAAGCACCACCTGATGATTGAACTTCGAGACCCTCAATTTGAGAAATACGCTGGACACATACATCGCGTTGGCGCATCACCCGTGCTGAATATTCTTCCATCCAAGATCTATCCGATTCAAGACCCGCTAAATATCCAAGTTGGGCTGGCGTCGAAGCGCATAAACGAGACCTGAGCATTCGCTCAATACCGTCACGGACATCCAACAACCGTTCCGTAGGATCATGAATCGCCATGTAACCTATTCTCCAGCCAGGTGCGTAGTAGACTTTTGAAACACCATTCAACGCAATTACAGGAACATCGTGAGATAGACTTGCTACACTCCGTTGGGTACCGGTAAAATCGAGACCGTCGTAAATTTCATCTGCTACAATCATGCAATTTGGCCATTTTTTGGCAATTGACAACAGTTGCTTTATTTCTTGTTCACCAGTTACACTTCCACAAGGATTGTTTGGATTAATGAGAACAAGTAAACGTACCGAATCATCCATTTTCGATTCTATGTCATCAAGGTCAATTTTCCATCCGTTCTGGGGTTGAAGTTTGTACTCGATGGTTTCAGCACCATACATTTGTGGATATGCCATATACGGTGGATAATGAGGGCCAGGAGCGAGAACTTTGTCGCCAACAGAGAGTACGGCAGCAAAGAGAATTTGAAGAGCTTCAGTTACGCCGTGGCATACATAGATGTCCGAAGTTTTCGCGTTCCAACCTTTTCGAACTTCATCCGATGCGATGGCAGAACGTAACTCTTCAAGACCGTAAGAATGCGAGTATCCATTCCTTCCGTTTCTTAATGCATCAACATACGCGTCAACCATGTGCTTTGGTGTTGGAAGCCCAGGATAGGCAATAGGGTCTCCAATATTGAGCTTCAGGATTTCATGTCCTTGCTGCTCTAAAGCCAGTGCAGGCACAACCACATCCCGAATAGCGTACTCGATATTCGATGCACGGGGTGCAACCGGAAACTGTTCTTTCGACATCAAACCACCAGATAATTACTCAATGTCAGAAATAGTGATGCCAGCCATTGAAAGGACAGTGTTGAAATCTGACTCTTCAACTGGCTGAACGGAAAGCCGTTGACCTTTACGTACCAGAAGCATGTTTTCACATGCTGGATTGTTTCGAACCTCTTCAAGTGATACGATTTTTGGCAGTGGGAGTACTGCTTCGATATCAACCATCATCCAACGTGGATTTTCGGGTGATGCTTTCTCGTCAAAATATTTTGAATTTGGATCTTGGGCAGTGTGGTCAGGGTATCCCTCACGGCTCACTCGAGCGATTCCCGCAATATGAGGAGGCTTCGTATTGGAGTGGTAGAACAAGACAAGGTCACCTTTCTTCATGTCATCGCGCATCATGTTCCTTGCCTGATAATTTCGTACACCGTCCCAGTGCGTAGAACCATCCTCAACGAGTTGCTCATACGGATAGACATGTGGCTCGGATTTCATCAACCAATAATTCACCATTGTACACTCCAAATGGTGGAGACTCTTTGTATTGTTGCTCACCAAGCATCGAGAACATCGTCGCTCAATGCAGCATCCAAAACATCTACATCGAGCACTTTTTTCTTTCCTAAACCGAGGCGCTTTGACATTGAATTTCTGCCACTAACCGCTCCAATTCCAGATTTTTCAAGAGTTACGAATATTGCAGGTAACAAGATAAGTGCACTAGCAGCTGCAACCCAAAGTAGAATCAAAATTACAGTAATGAACGGGCTAATTGCCTCGATGGGGATTTGATAAGCAGTGAACATTCCAAGACTTGTAACAACAGCTGCTTCCAAAAGCGACATACCAGTCCCAATGGCTGCACTTCGAATGGCTTCAATACCGCCGCCGAGTTCTCGAATTCGATTCGAAATGTGAATGGAGAAATCAACACCAACGCCAACTAAAATTGAACCAATCATCACCGTAACAAGTGATAGATCGACATCCATTCTCCACATTACTAGCCATTGCAAAGCGACGGTCGCAATGACTGGAGATGTCGTCCATATTGAATATCGAATATCTTTGAAAACAATTGCGAGAGTAATGAGAGTTAAAATTACAGCAAATCCGAGAGATGTCCACTGCGAACCAACGATGAGAGTATTTACCTCGATAGTTGTAGAAGCAACACCGGTTAATTCTGTAGCATAATTTCCGGGTTCGGTGCCGGTGAAAGTCGAGGTGTGGTCATTAATTGTATCAACATTCGAAGATGTAACTGAAACCGGTAGGTATGGCATATCAACAAGTATGAGGCTTCGATCGAAATCTTTGCTAATGAAAATTTCACGGGTTTCATCAGTTATCGAAGAGTAAAAGACATTGAGCAAAAAGACTTCACTTTGGCGCGAGGCTGGCAAACCGTATGCATCAGGGGAAGTCAAAAGGTCCCAGAACGATGCATCTTGGGTCACGCTTGTATCCAGAAGTATGCTGGCTGTATCCTTCACATCTTGAGGTACCAATGGTAAGGACTGAACAAATTCGCTGCAGCCATCGCACTCAATGGTTGGAGCAATACCTGATGATTTCATCAGGAAAACGATGGAGACAGCAGTTGTGTCATCGATGTCATTGATCAAGCCCTCCAATGTTTCGATTTGTCGTAAATTCTCGGCTGGATCTTGTTGAGAAACTTCAATTGAAGTATCACCAGTTAAATTTGCTTGAACAAGAACCATACCCAATTGCCCTGAATTAAACTCTTTGCTGTACAGGTCCATTGTTTCGACGGATGGTTCATCATTTGGCGCCATCTTGAGCATATCGATATTCTCTTCGACATTTGCTTGACCGTAAGTTGCAGAAACAAGAATGAGTAACATGAATACCCCGATAACTCCTTTGTTGTACTTCACCGGTATCTCGACCAACAATTCAAATGGTTTGAGCGGAGGATGTTTCGGTTTACGTAAATCAAGAAGAAGGGTAAGATTTGGAACCATAAACATCGTCAAGATGTAAACAACAACAATTCCCCCAGAGAGTGCTATGCCAACGGTCTGAATCGGCGCCATAGGTGTAAATACAAGCGATATGAACCCAATGATTGTTGTCACAGCAGAAAGAAATACTGCTTTGCCTGTTGAAGAGAGAGCGCCCCGCATCTTTTCGGCCTTTGTCCCGCCTTCTTCTGCATAACGATTCGTAATATGCAGACCGTACGATACGCCTAACGCAAGTAAGATTGGTCCGACAATAATTACCGTCATCGTCACTTCGTAATTTGACCAACCTATTATCCCCAAGGTACAAAATACAGCACATAAAGTTGGCAATCCCGCAATAATAACCACCTTAAGGCCTTGAAGAGGCCTGAAACCGGTAAGACCGGTTTGAAGAATGTCACAATGGAATACAAACAAACCGATTGCTACCAACACAACTGCCATCGGAAAAATATCCCAAAACATGTCAAATGTTCGGTCCGTTACCGCATTGGTAATTGGAACTGGTCCTGTCAGTGTCATGTTAAGATGCAGGACATTGAGCGTAGGCGATTGAGAGTCTGATGGGTTGTACCGTTCTTTTTGTTCATCGGACATTATGTCTTCGTTCCACACACAAAGACCTTCACCGTTATCTGGACTTCCATCTGCATTGAAAAGGCATGGGCGTTCGAGCTTAGAAATCCGAGATATATTTTCTTCTGTACTGCGGATAATTTCCTTTGCAGATACATCATCAGAAACTGCAACTGCCATGATTGCTCTGTCAAGAGTTCCATCCGGCGTGTCCTGTGATTCTTGATTTTGACTGGTTTCGTCCCCCTCGATATCTCGCGCCAGTTTCTCAAGACCCGGCGTTGGAGACCCATCATCTTCATACATCTCATTGATGACGATATCTATTGTCCTTTGAGATGGTATTTCATAACCGCCACCAAATTGCTCGTCGGTGAGTGCTAATGCATCGTTGAGTTCCTCTGCTGCTTGTGCAGTTAGACAATCGTCTTGGCCAACTCCACAACCAAGTTGACCAAGTTCTGTGATAAATGCCTCACGCACACGAGGTGCGCTTGAATTGACTTCTTTCAATACAGTAGAAAGAGAGAGAATGTAAACGATTGAATCGTTTTCAGGATTGCCATTGACCGTACAGTTGAACGAAGAAATACATGGATTCAATTGATTTTCAATGAAACTTATTTCTTGAAGAATACGTTGATCAGTGATGTTTCTACCGCCTCCTAACTCGATGTAAATGACCATCACATTGGTCGTCCAATCATCTTCAATCAGTCCAAGCAATTCGCCGACTTTACTTCCATCCGGCAAGTAGACCTCTAAATCACCGTTGACGTTCAAGTCTGTTTCGTTTGGATTGTCATCAAACTGAGTGAGGTATCGATCATAAAACCCCGAATGGCTAACAAAGTAGAGTGTAATCATCAAAAAAAGTATTACTGTTGCCAAAGGAAAGCGAGTAATTGCACCAATTGCACCATGTTCTTGCCACTCTCTTCGAAGGCGTACAGGTGCGTCCAAAACTGCGTCAAGAGCATCACGTGTATTGAAATCCTTTACTCGAGCTGAAATGTCAACTGCACTGCTTTGTATCCGACTAACTCCAGATTCAAGACTGCGAGAAAGCCTACTGGATTGCAGACTTGAATCGGTTCCAGAATCTGTCAAATTCAAAGATTTCGACTGGGATTTATCTTCGCCTTGCTCAGCCATGACAACCCCTCTATGTTACTGTAGAATGAGGTAATTCAAATGGTTGCCGATGAAATGTCCTGCAGGCCATGAATTGTTGTTCTGTTTCGAGGATATCATCCGTTGGTTTCAAAGGTAAACCTTCTCAGCGCTGTTTGGACCCGTACCGTTCATGTGTATGGGGCCAGGTGAGGCAAATGCCAGCCCCTGCACTGAACGATAAAAGATGGTCAATTGACCTTGAAAAACGCATACAAGAAGCCCACTCGGCTGACTCGGATGCCAACGCTCGACGTTATGGCTTCAATCCAAACAGTGGCAAAGAAATTTTCGTCATCGATACGCCACCACCGTATCCTTCGGGGACATGGCACATTGGAGCAGTTGCCCAGTATTCCATGATTGATGTCCTTGCTCGTTCTCAACGACTGCTCGGGAAAGAAGTTTACTTTCCTTGGGGTGTTGACCGAAATGGAATCAATATCGAATTTACCGTTGAGAAAAACACCAAGAGGAAAATGAAGACATACGATAGGGCAGAATTCTTACAGTTATGCGAACAAACAATTGAGACATTTACTCAAGCGATGAGGAAGACTGCAAAGAGAGTTGGTCTTTCATGCGATTACGAAAGAGAGTATCTCACGGATTCCCCCGCATATCGAACTGTAACTCAATCCATCTTCATTGAACTGTTCAAAAACGGTGCAATCATAGAGGACTTGCGACCAAATATCTACGATCCTGTTGAAGGAACGACCATTGCTGATGCTGAAGTTGAGCGCCAGTCCCGTAAAACCAAACTTGTCGATGTTCTTTGGACTTGCGAAGACGGCACTGAACTTACCATTTCAACAACAAGGCCCGAACTCATATGTGCTTGTGGAGTCGTTGTTGTCCATCCTGATGACACACGTTATTCCCATCTTGTAGGCAAATCAGTCGAACTTCCCATGCCAGTCGAAGGGCGTAGCAAAACCGTGCATATCATGACGCACACTTCTGTCAAATCGGAATTCGGCTCTGGTATTTTGATGGTCTGTTCTTTTGGTGACCAAAACGATGTCGCAGTATTTCGAGAACTTGGACTTACTCCATTCCAGGCTATCGATTTGGATGGTAAGTTGACTCAACTTTCTGGCCCGCTCGTCGGAATGAAGGTCATTGAAGCCCGCAATGCAGCAATCGATTTCCTTCAAAATCAAGGAAAAATCATAGATATCGTTGAACGAGAGCAAGAAATTCCAGTTTCGGAACGTGGCAAAAACCCAGTTGAAATCATCCTACTCAAAGAATGGTATGTCCGACAAACACATGCGCAAGATCGTATTCGCGAACACCTTGAAGAGATTCAATTTCATCCGCCTCGCAACAAGCAATTCCTGCTTGACTGGATGGATAATATTAGCATCGACTGGCCGATTTCGCGTCGACGATGGTACCACACAGAGATTCCGATTTGGTACAGTGAAGACGATACAAAAATTGTGGTACCTCCGAACGGTACATATGTCCAACCTTGGTGTCAAGAACCTCCTGCTGGGAGTGAAGTTCTTGATCGAAACTCCCGTGAAGTGCTTGGTTCGTATGAATCGTTAAAGGATACATTGGGCAAACTTGTTGGTGAAGAGAAAGTGTTTGATACATGGATGGATTCCTCGAACTCAAATCTTTTTGTCAGCGGGTATCTTAACGAACCTGATGTTTTTGCAAAGGCATTCCCAACCGCACTTCGGCCACAAGGGAAAGAAATTGTTCGTACATGGCTCTATTACACACTGTTAAAGTCTAATCTTTTGCTAGACAAACCTGGATTCAAACACGTTTGGATTGATGGTCTCGGCATGGACCCTTGGGGACGAAAGATGAGTAAATCACTCGGAAATGGAATTGATGCTGACTCAGTACTTGAATGTGGAGCTGGGGGGCGAACTGGTTCTTGGAAAGTGAAAGGTCCGGAAAAAACAGTGAGTCTCCGTGCCAACAAAATAGGAAGTGAATGTTTCCGACTCTGGAAAGCATGCGATGCCCAAGTGGGTGATGATTTCCACATTAACCCCGAAGAAATTGAAAAGAAATACTTTGGTGTACTCACAAAATTGTTCAACGTTGCCCGTTTTGCTTCACAATTTGAGATTCCTGCAGACCTCGATTCACATCCAGGAGACCTTGCTGTTGAAGACCGATGGATTCTTTCTGAATTCCATTCGACTATGGACAGTGTACGCAGTGCTTGGGAACAACTTGACATTTACACAGCCACACAATCGCTGAAGACATTCGGAACCGGAGTTTTACCCAGTCATTATCTTGAAATGGTGAAATCTCGTTTGTACGATGGTGATGTTGCTGCTGCATGGACTCTGCATCGTATTGTCCGTGATTTTATGTCTGCATTTTCGCCTGTGTGTCCTTTTTTCACGCACCACATTTCGGAAACACTTTACCAACGTTCAGCAGTTGAAGTCGATTCATTCCCTGCATCTGCCGATGATACAGTGGCACTGAACACCGATGAGGGAGACAAATTAAGACAACTTTCCATGGCATTGCAGACGTTTAATGGCGATACATGGAATGCAAAGAAAGAACTTGGAATTTCTCTTAATCAACCGATTTCAGGGCGTGAAATTCCTGATGAACTCTCAGATTTCTCCCAAATTCTCACCCAAATGCACAAACTTGAGTGATTATTCTTCTTCATTTAGACTGAGTATTGCCTGGCGTGTAGGAGGCATATCCAACTGTCCAAGGCGAAAACCTACCAGACGCAAGCCTCGATTGTGCTGAACATTGGTGGCGAAAAGATGCTCTGCTAATCGCAGAAAAACTTCGGGCTCATCCATGGCAACCGGTATTGAACGGCCATGAGTATGTGTTTCAAAACCAGTATATCGGATTTTCACCTCTGCCAACCTTCCTGCGACACCCATCTCTTTTGCCCGTGAAAGAACTCTGTGAGTCAAAGAACGAAGCACTTCAAGAACTGCTTCATGGTCATTTTGATCGGTAGAAAAGGTTCGCTCTTTACCAACTGACTTCCGACTTCGAAGGGGACTGACTTCAGAACTTGTCGTGCCATCAACCACACGAGTTAGCCATGAGGCGAATCGCTCTCCAGCCATTCGACCCAGTGCAATTTCCCCAAAAACATACGCCTCGTCAACCGTAACCAAACCCCACTCTGCAAGTTGAGTCGCCCGCTTCGGACCGATGCCTGGTACTTCACGCAGAGAGCGACCCTCAAAAAAATCCCCAATTTCATCAGGAAGAATTCGAAAAATACCCCTTGGTTTGTTTACTTCACTCGACATTTTGGCAAGAATTCGCGTTGGAGCAATACCAAACGATGCCGTAAGACCAACTTTTTCTTCTATCGTATTTTGCAATTCACGGCACAAAGCAAATGCTGCATCCCAATCGGATTCAACGGTCTCGGTTATATCCAGATACGCTTCATCAATACTGGCTTTCTCAAAAAAGGTGGCCGGTTGTTGAAGTATCTCCATGACTCTACGTGATGCACGGCTGTAGAGTCCTCGGCTTCCCCGAATATAGTGCCCCGGTCCAAAAGGATGTCCCGGACACCTCCGCCATGCTTCACTTATGGGCATAGCAGAATGAATACCAAAAGCACGAGCAGCATAATTGCATGTGGAAACGATACCTCTGCCCCTTCCAGCCTGAGGATCTGAACCAATGATAAGAGGCTTCTCAGGATCAAGATTATGATGAAGTATTTCAACTGCTGCAAAAAAAGCATCCAAATCACAATGGACAAGGATACGCTCTTTGGCATGATGTTGGGAACCCGTTTCAACCGGTTCAACACCCTTCGACATGTTTTCAGTAAAATGGCCACAGTGCTTGAAGTTGATGTATTCCTCACACAAAAGAATCTCAAGGTTTGGAGTGAGATAAATTAATTTCTCCCTAGGCCGAAATTCCAATGGAAGTTCTTCGAGAGGTTGGGTAAATGGATTGCTTCGATACTTTCGATGTTGTGTAAAAAGACGCATATTTTAGTTGGAACGCGTAGGGACATCCTATTTTCACATGACCCACACGGCTCTTGCGTGTGAAAGTGTCACTTGAGTAAATGTGAATTTACGGTTGTATCTGCCGTATTTCCACTGAGAACTTTCATGATTGCTTTTGCGATATCTTTGCCAACACGTGCTTGAGCTTCAAGGGTTGCTGCACCAATATGTGGCGTGCCGTGGAAATTTTCATGAAGAATCAATTGGTTTCCCTCGGAGACTGGCTCCTGTTCAAACACATCCAGTGCTGCAGATGAGATTTGCCCAGAGTTTAGAGCATCAAGCAATGCTACTTCATCGATAATTCCACCACGTGCACAATTCACGACGTGGTTGCCGCAGGGAATTCCATCACGAGATTTACCGGGCATCATTGCCATTCGTTCTGAATTTACCAAATGATGAGTTTCCTCAGTAAAGTTGCAGTGAATGGAAATGTGAGTACAATTTTGAAAAAGTGTATCGATATTCTTGTGCAATGTCGTGTTTTGTGTTTTTGCGACTTTTGCTGGGAGGTACGGGTCGTAGGTATGGACCTCCATACCAAGCAACTGGGCAACGGAACCGACGCCTTGTGCAATTCGGCCAAATCCAATGAGTCCTAGGTCCTTGCCAAACAACTCTGTTCCCTTCATTGCCTTCTTTTCCCACTTGCCCAAACGCATACTTCGGTCTGCTCGTGGGATGTGACGAAGGGAGGAAAGTAAGTGGCCAATGGTGAGTTCAATCACAGATTGAGTGGATGCACGAGGTGCATTGACAACCGGTATGTTCAGTTCAGCTGCAGCGGTGATGTCGATGTTATCGACCCCGACGCCTGCTCGACCAATCACTTTCAGTCGAGAACCGGAATTCGAGAGAATTTCTCGACTGATTTTCGTAGCACTTCGAACAACTATGGCATCAAAATCTTTCAAAGCACCTGCAAGAAGATCTTGCTCTTTAATGAATTCAAGAACGACTTCATGACCAGATTTTTCAAGAAGAGCGACTGCATCTTTTGACATACCATCAGTGACAGCAATTCTTGCCATGGGGTGTGTTCCACGATAAGGGACATCAACCTTGGCCTTGGGTGACTCAAGAACCCCATGTTTGAAACGCTCGTCCATGCTCGCCAAACTGAGGCAGAATGGCAACTGTAGATACCAACTCGCTGATATGGGCTGCGGGGCTCCTATCAATTCCACTGTTACTCGCTCTTCCGATGCGAATTGGATGGAGATTATTCATCGGTGTTGGCCATGAAGCATCGCAGTACAGGAATACTGTGTTGCAGATTATTGATGCAGGGAGGCAAGTCGCTCCGTTTCGATCTACTTTAGACGATATTGCTCGTAGCCTGCATATTCGACCCAACCACCAACGCCTCATCGAAGCAGACTTATTTCACCCTCTAACCGTTTCACATTTCCTTTTACTTCCAGCGATTATCATTTTTCCACTTGCAGCAATAATGGCGTTGCCAGTAATCGTCGTAGGATTCCCAGTGTTGCTAGTCATTGAATATATTTTCATTCGGAAGGAAGTTCTTGTCAAAGGACTCAAGGCGATTGAAAAAATGATGCACTGGCAAATTATTCATATCCCCAAACCACATCGAGGTTTATCTGAAGATAAGGCGAAGATGAATGAATTTTCTCAGCATGTAATACATTTCAACCATGTACCTCAGGGTGCCTTCTTGGGACTATTTGCATGGTTAATTGTACATTGGACATTCAAATTTCAATCATTTGGAATTGAAATCCTCTTCTCGACCATGCTCTATATCGTACTGCTAGGAGCACTGGGCGTATTGAATGCTGCATTTGAATCAGATTTAGTGTTCGTAGATCCATCCAAGGGAAGATTAGTGCCCGTAGACCAGTGGCTGGAGAGCATTCTCAAACCGCTGGTAGGAATTGGATTGGTGTTTCTTATTGTTCGCAACTTGCTTGATGAAGCCCGCGATGGAAATGCAACATTGTTTGCATTGACGATTCTCGGCCTACTGTATGGTGCAGCAGTCGTCGGTATTGCATTCCGATGGGGCTACTCAATTTGGAGGGGGTCACGTGTTCGTGATGAGTTTGGTGCTCAAGTCATCGAAACTCTAAACCCATTATCTTATGACCTTACGCGCTCCAAAGGACGAATTGAGTTTCATGTACGCATGGTGATGAAAGAGAGAATGAATGGATTGAACCAAGCGCCGATAGAGCAACTGAGTTTTGCAGATTTACAGGAATTACCATCAAGTGAGAACAGAGGAAAAATTCCCGATAACCCATTATGAGTCTATTCAAGTGTTGCATCAAGAATTTCTTCCTTGTCGGTTCTCACGGGATTCATTTTGTACAATGTGAATCCTAACCCTAAGCCACACAAAAGGAAAACAAGCATCGAGAAAACAACGAAGCCAGTGTGTTCGGAGAATAACTGTGAAAGATCAGAAAAGAAGCCACTTGAGTCACCATCATCCGAGATTATGGGCTGAATTTCCATCATCAAAGCAGATTGATTGTATGCTTCTCTGGTAAAAGTAAGTTGACCACTGTACGATTCATCCCAAGCATCAGAGGGTGTAGTCGGATCGAGATCAGAATAGAAATCTGGACGCTGCGGAATCGTGATATCAACGGGTGAGGATAAATCGAGTGTGAGAGCTACATCGACAGTGTAAGGGATGCTGGCTTCAAAGAATTCTGGATCTTCAAACACTCCCAAAAAGGATGCTGCCTGACCGGTGATGTCGAAATGGGCCCAGGTGTTCCAGTGCTCTGGTCCAACATCGAGGTCGTAAATCCATGTGTCAGAAACTCGAGTTCCTGCACCTTGTGCATCGTTTGAACCGTCCTCAGCAAGATCGATTTCCATTTGCAAACTACCAATTTGAGCAGTATCGAGATCGACTTCAGTAGGTGTAAAGTAAGCCATGAGATTGTTTGTACCGTTTGGAATCCACACATAGTGCGAGTCTTCAGTGTAATATACAGCACCACTGGCTCCATTGTTGAAATGATTCCAATCCCCCTTCCATGAATGTCGCACACGGTCCGTGTCAACTGGGATTGTTTCGACAGTCATCAGGGAAGTGTAAATTTCGAAAGCATCCCAAACGGTGTATTCGGGATGGTCTACAATGCCGTCCACATTTTGGTCGCGCATGAGTTGTAATGTACGAGCCAATGCAACTGCCTTATCGGTGTTTGTAAGACCGTGGCCAACTCTCCAATCATGACATTGACCAGTCGAACTTCGATAGCATTCTGCCGGTATGTCGTTGCAAGCATCGTCATCATTGCCACTCTCACAAGAATTCGACATTCCTTCGTATTGAGCTGTAAGTTCGAGAATCAACTCAAGTTCGTGCACACGAGAAAAATTCGCTGTTTCCCAGTCTTCAAACTGGCCGTACGCTGCGGTTCCCTCTCCTCCAACGAGAGATGAACCTTCATCGTGGTCATCTCGATGATAATCAGCTACGCCCAATGATGGTGCGGCATCCAAGAGAAGACCTGCAATTCCACCAACATGCGGAGTGGCCATACTTGTTCCGGATATGGACATGTAATACAAATCACCCTGGAGTTTGGTTGAGGCATCAATTGCAGTACCGCGTGGAGCTGTTGCCCAAATGTCTCTTCCGGGGGCGCCAACATCAGGCCAAGTGTGCATCTGGTTCATGCAGCCGCGCGATGAAAATGATGTCACTGCAGTACCATCATGCGTCAGAGCAGCAACAGAAATGGCTGAAGGAGTGTTTGCATAAACATTGGTTTTGAGGCCTCCTCCACATTCTCCACCGTTGCCTCCTGAATTAGATGCTGCAAAAATAACCGCAACACCATGATCAAACGTCAACATTTCTGTTAATTGAGCAACTGCACCATTTGGGTCATAATCTCCGTCAGTCCCCCATGAATTCGAAACCACACGAATGTGGTATTCATTTTGGCCAGGAATAGAATGCTGATATGTCCACTCTAAACCTTGCTCAGCAGCAAAAATCGAAGCACCATCACCTGTTCCAAGTGCAACCAATTGCCCACCTTTGGCAACTCCTGCACGTCGGCC
>MDSV01149061.1_pt1 | contig 18558 bp, 26 predicted proteins | sample 810851 | NCBI WGS metagenome assembly MDSV01 (sample SAMN05326640, study PRJNA326480) | marine metagenome | isolation source: seawater | place: Atlantic Ocean: North East | collected 2012 | reverse complement strand
TTTTCGTTAGAAGGAGTCTTACTAAGAATCCCTATTCTTCTTTGCATGTTTGTACTCATTTGCGCCATTTAATTCACCTGTAATACCTGTTGAAGAGTGTGAGTCCTATTAGTCCGACAGCGACCCCTCCTATAAGAACTCCCCATGTTTCACCAGTTGACCAACTGATGTCACCCATGTTTCTATACTCTGGTTTCTTAAGTATCTCATAAGCCGAGCTTCCTTTTGGTATAGCTCCTAAAGAGCCAATACTCCTGTGGTTACCTAGCTCGCTAAAGACTCCCATATTATCACTTCTTTGGTAATGCTACATATGCTACTGCACCTAGAGCTCCTAGTGCGCCCCCGAGTATAGCATTTCTTTTTGCAATCTTTTTGTAAGTAACATCTTTCTTTCTAGCACGACCCAAGAAGTATCCATCAGAGAATGCGTTTATTACGCCGCCTACTGTGTAAGCAGCAACAGATCCTACAATGATCAGTGTGCCTACTCCTACTTCTTTAGCCGATATACCAAGATTACTTGCGCCAAACAATTGTCTTGATTTATTATCTAATCCTACTTCTCTTGCTACTGGTCCGTATGTGTGCATATAGTTGTTATATGGTCTTCCGCTTCCGTGTGGTCTCATTTTTATCTCTCCTTTATCTAGACTTCAAAAATTTCTTGAATCTCTTATAGTTGAATGTCTTTTTCTTTTTGTTATCGTCTAGTGTGATCGTATATCCGTCAGCACTACTCCAACCAGAGTCGTACTGGGAAGACTTGTACAGTCTGCCGCCTCTCTTCACGACCACTTTGTCTTTCTGTACTTCTACGTAGTCGCTTGCGCTTCTGAGCGTTGTCGTTATTGTGGAACCTGTTAGTTTGTGGCCGCCAGGTGTCTTATCGCGTATACTGCCCCATGGCCACTTTTTAACATTCCACTTTGTTGCCAAAGTGAATGATACTGGATAGGTACTTGCGATGGACCTTGCTGAACCACCTTTTCCTCGCTTGTAGGCTGAAATGCTTACTTTCAAAGTTCTGCCGCTAATGCCTTTAATTTTTCCATAGTTAGTTCCTTGTGAGAAGTCGTAACCGTAGTGTAAAGTATTGTCGGGATCCAGTCTGGGGGTGGTTCCATCATATGCCTGAAAAGAACTTCGTTCTTCGCCAGTATAATTTCCATAGGTTTCTGCGTCTCCCATATCGTATACTTTGTCCTTGGCCAGCCCGAATCCCATCATAGCTCCTATAGGATGATAGCCTAATAGTCCCTTTATACCAGATATAGTCTTTCTCATAATAGGTGCTCTTATCGTATCGACGTTAGCCATTAACGGATATACTTTGGAAACTGGTACTGATTGGCCGAGTTTGAACTCTGGATAAATTAACTCGATAGGTATCCAGCCGTCGCCAAACTCTCTTGTTGGTGAGAATGTTTTTGTTACGAGCATTACGTGATTGAAAACTCCGTCTCCGTTAGCATCTACGATTAGTGCGCCTACAGGATATCCCATTGATCCTAGTAAAGCTCCTCCGAGTAGTACGAAATCATCACAATCACCAGAATGGGTTCCTGCTTCAATCTCACGAATCTGTCTTCTCGCCGTGTAGAAAAATTCCACTCCAAAGGGATCTTTTCGATAAACGGCATGAGTCTGTACCCATCTTGTAATGGCTCTTATTTCACCGAGCTCATCATGGCCTCTTACGCCTGCAGAGTTTACAATCTGTATTGCTTTGTTGCGTACTTTTTCGTCTCTCATACCATCTTCTATGAGATCGGTTAGTATTCTTACGACTCCTTCAAATCGTTTTTGTGGGGACACGCCAGGCTTGAACTTAACGCGAAGTACCTTTCCGTCCTCCATGGGCCATCCCAATGTGTAGGTTGGTATAACGCCTTCGATAGCGTTATCCTCATAATGGGGACGAAACTTGGGATTAGATATGGGACGTAAAATTAACTTTACTATAGCAGGAGACCCTGTGGCACAAGGTAGGCCAAGATTTAGCAATCGTGGTGGATTTGTCAGAGCATACGATCCTGCAAAGTCTAGAGATGCCAAACAGCATATAAGATACGCTGCATCTCAAGCTATGGAGATTCTTGACGGTAAGATGCTAGATGGACCACTTGTATTCAAAGCCCAATTCGGATTGATACTCCCTAAATCTCAATGGAGAAAAAGAACTCCTGTTCCAATGCGTTGGCGTGCAAAGAAGCCAGATTTGGATAACTTGATCAAGACCTGTACCGATGCTATGGAAGGAATCGTTTATCAAAATGATTCGCAGCTAGTGAGATACGTTTGTGAAAAGGTTACTGTGGCTCAGGGCGATGCTCCTTTCACAAAGATAATGATTGAAGAAGCGGAAGATCGTTCGCTCAGTAGCGACTAATCTTTAACCTCGGATCAATGTCCTTTGACGGATCTGGATCTGGTTTGATTCTCAAGCGGTCTTTTCTAGATTTTTCTTGGCGAAGTGCGTAAGTGTCATCTTCTTCAAAGAACTCGTTATCGTCGTCTTCCATGAAACCAATGATTTCATCTAGTGTCGGCCCTGGAGCTGGAGAAGGTAGTGTTGGTAATTTTGGCATTCCAATAGACGGTTCTGGTATCTTCAGTGAATTGCCAGAATCATCTTTCTTGATGAATCCCATGATTTCTTCTGCGCCATTCAGAAGTTCTTTCCACTCGATTCTCTTTGCTTGCTTAATGTAATCTTCTACATCTACTTCTCTGAGATTATCTAGGATATCGTTTAGTCCGTCCTTATTCTCTTTGAGTTTCTCTACTACATCAGCTACTGGAGCTAGATCTATTTCTTCTAGATTTACTCCTACACGTTGGAAGAGTTCTCTTGCTTCGTCTAGGTCAGAGGTAAAGGACTCTACCTTGTTATTGGCATTCTGTAATGTCACATCGAACTGATCCATCCTGTCCATGATTGTGTCAAGGTGATCTAAAGCCTCTGCGGAATTTGAATCCAGACGAATAGTCATCCACGCGATAACCGAGTTAATCGAACCGTTCATCACGGCTAGGGCGATCACGCCGACTAATGTCAATTCCATGCTGGTATAATAATACAAAGCTACACCAGTGATAACAGCTGGTGATAGGAAGAGTACCAGATACGCCCAAACTGGAAGTATCATAGTGTCTTTGAAATCGGGCATGGCATAGTCGTCATCTTCTAAAAGCAAGATATCACCTCAAGCACGTTGCGAGTCTTGTGCGACTGCGGACAGTAGATGACGTGCGATTTCTCCTACTTCGGGCCTCAATAGATACTCATAATCATACTTCACTGCGCCAGTGTCTTTGAATGGCTCAATCTGTCCCACTAGCTCTTCGTAGGTATTCTTGGCAAAGATATTGTAAAACTCTGGTCTCTTCTTTAGTTCACTTGTCACTGCGCTCATGATTATAGCTCCTGGTGCTTCTCCAGGTGTTACACGCTCGCGCAGGTCACGTAGTCCAAAGCAGATGTCTCTCAAGTTGCGCACAAGTAGAAGTTTTTCACTCATTGCTTGTAACTTGATTTGTGGAAGTGTCTCTGGCATCTCTAGCAGAGTTATCTCTACTGCCACTTCGATTTGTTCTGCTACGGCCTTTGCTACTTGTTCGTCTTGCATAGCGGGTCCCAGTAACTGGCTGAACGAATCCAATAGGATTTCTTGGTATTGAGTAGATGTCATTTCAGCGGGTGGTTGCTGCTGTGCTATCGCTTGAGCTGGTTGTTGCTCAAAGAATACTCCGTCCATCTCCTGCTGAGGTGCAGGAGGTGCTACTGCTTGTTGCGGATATGGCTGAGGCGGCAATTGCTGTGGAACCTGTGCGGGCATTGGCTGAGCTGGGATTGGCTGGGCGTACGGATTGTAGTTAGGTGCGTCGTATCCTACTGGTACTTGCGGGGCTCTGGAAGTTAAGGCACTGCCTAATCCAGTTACTGCTTCTTTCAATGTATCGGATGTTAAGATGTCTTTTACGTCATCTCTCCAACCGTCATTTTTACCGCCGTTGACGATCTCATCAATCATCTTTTCTTCGTATGCTTGTTGGAGCTTTCCTCCGATTCCTCCATCGTTTGCTCTCTTGAAAGATTCTCTTAGGAGGGTTGTCTGTTGAGTCATGAACTGCTGGTCTCTTGCCATCTGTTCTCTTCTCATATCTGCTTCTCTCTGTTGATCTCCTGAGCGCTGTTGCATCATCAGTTGTGCTTGGAATTGTTGTTGCTGCATCTGCATCTTTTGTTGAGAAGTCAGGAAGTGCATCATGAACATCATGTTAGATGCTTCGCTATTTCCTTGAGTTTGTTGCATTTGGTTCATCATCATACTCTCCATTGGATCTGGTTCATTGAAGTCCATTGAGGGCATGTTGTGATTCTGTGGATTATTCCTCATCGCCTGTGGTGCGCTTGGGGCTGACATTGATGATGCAGGTTGTACTACTGTTCTGGACACTTCTCTGGTAAAGACATCTTTACCATCGTGGCCGTGTTTCTTTAGAAATGCGTTGTAGTAGCGCTTTACTTCTTTGATAGGTGCGCCTGTCTTCTTGGCTACTAGATCGAATCGTGGATGATTGTCGCCACCCTCGTAGTATTTTCCAGGTCCATCGTACCAGTCGTCATCTTCAAAGACGAATTGCATCATGTCTCTTCTGTCGGTTGGTGTTAAGTTAACCCAACGAACTTCTCCTTGTTCTGTGTCTGAATCGTAAATATCTTCGCTCATCTAATCACTCCACTGGTGTTCCTTGTTGGTCGCAATCGACCTCTTCCCCGTTTTCGTCAATGTAATAGTAGTCTCCTGTGTCGGGATCACGGTAAACTACAAAGTCGCCTTCTCCAGAAGGTTCAGACTTCATTGTGTTGTCAAAGCCTTGCTTTATCTTCATCAGGCCACCTACTAACTTGCCTCCGACCATTCCACCAAGCTCTGCTAGTCCTTCGCGGACTACATCATCTGGTGTGCGGATCTTTGGGTTGTCGCTAATTGGTATTCCATTCTCCATTAGTGTAGCAATCGTTTGCATCAATGCGCTACGGAAATCTGGGACTAAATTAGGAGCCAAGTATGGGTTAGCAATTAACTTAGCATAGAGCTGATTTATTTCATCGCGCTGCTCTTTTAGTTTTCCTGTAAGATCTTGAGGCACTATATCAGCTACCTCTACCTCGCCATAGAACTCGTCTTCTGTTACCAATTAATCACCTCACTCTTTCTTATCGTATGGATTTACATCGGGGTTATCCCTTGAATCTTTGGATTCGGTAGGAGAGTCTTCTTCTTCTTCTTCTTCGTATTCTTCCAAGAAGTCTTCTAGATCTTGGAGTGCTTCCAGTATTACTGATTGCTTGACTGATTCGATTAGACTATTCTCTGTCCAGCTTTGAGAGATGACTCTCTCCCATGGATACATGGTTAGTTTTTGCTGATAAAGGTCGTTACCTTCATTATCAGTTCCTATCTTATCATTTGTTTCAATGTAGATACCTTCGGACCCTTTCAAGATGGTTACATCTTTGTAGGACTTTTCTGTGCTTCCAATCATGATGACAACTTCATTTACCTTCTGCTGCATAATCCCCTTGAGTTTTCGTTGCCTAGTTAAGTGATGCGGCTGAATAGGCTCAGATTTTTATTTATCGTACTACAACCATAGCTTCCGACGGGCTTGCTATCAGAGTAGTTCTAAAATACCCGGCGAAAGTGTAATTATCATATGGGAAAAACAGATGAAAACTGGGAGCCCACTCCACGACACAAGGGAAGAGGTAGACCCAGTCGCTATGTTCCAAATGACCCGAGTACTTGGCCTAAACATTTCATAAAGAAACACGAGAAAGCCATGTACTTACTCGATGTACTTATTGGAGATACAGATCCTAGCTTTCCGAAGGCAAAGTATCTTCTTGAAGAAAGTAATGTAGACTATATCAAAAGAATCGGTCTTGATGACGAGATGCTTAGTACATGTGCAGACATACAAGGTATGGCAAAGATGGGAAGTTTTGCATTTTTACCTACTGCGGTAATTGATATGCTACTGGATAAGTATCCCAAAGCAATACCATTCGACCACGATACCGTGCGCGACCCAGATCCTAGCATACGTGGATGGAATGATACTACTATAGTTCGTATAGCGTTAGAAGTTCTAAGACTATATCTAATGGGTATGGATCCTTATTTTAGAAGAGTGAAGAAGAGTGCAATGCTTTATGCTAAACAAGATGCAGTAACTCTGTGGGACGTATGCAAAGCTATCGAGCATTCGGCCAAGTTTCACAATCAGTTTGAATATCCCAGTCCTTACGACGAAGAGACTCTGCAAGACATCCAAGATGGTACTTACCGCAAAGACGAGGATATTGATATCTTCGACATAGATGACATCGAGTTTTAGAAGTCCATGTCTAGAGAGAACTTTTCCTGGATGTCACTCATGACTCCAGCTTTCTGATACTCTGCAACACGGCGCTCAAAGAAGTTAGTCTTTCCTTGCATTGATATCTGTTCCATCCACACAAATGGATTTGCGGTACCGTAGATCTTTGGTGCGCCTAATGATACGCACAGGTGATCGGCTACGAACTCAATGTACTCAGACATCTTTTCACAATTCATTCCGAGTAGCGAAACAGGTAGTGCTTCTGTGATGAACTCTTTCTCGACTTCAACTGCCTCTGAAATAATTTGATGGATAGTTCCTGTAGGCACTTTGTTTACTAGCTTGTTGTGTAGCATTATAGCGAAGTCTCTGTGTAGTCCTTCATCACGAGCAATCAGTTCGTTGCTGAAAGTCAGTCCTTTCATTAGTCCTTTTTGCTTTAGCCAATAGATGGCACAGAAGGATCCAGAGAAGCAGATTCCTTCTACTGCTGCGAATGCTATGAGCCTCTCACCGAAGCTTGCCCTGTCTGACTCTGTCCACTTTAATGCCCACTCGGCTTTCTTTTTTACAGCAGGTACAGTCTCGATAGCATTGAATAAAAAGTCCTTTTTCTTAGTGTCTTTGATGTAAGTATCAATTAACATAGAGTAGGTTTCAGCGTGTACGTTTTCCATCATAATTTGGAATCCGTAGAAACATCTTGCTTCTGGCCATTGTACCTCATTTGAAAAATTAATGGCAAGATTCTCATTCACGATGCCATCTGATGCAGCGAAAAAGGCGAGGACGTGTTCAATAAAATGCCTCTCGTTGTCGCTTAGGTTTTCCCAATCTTTCAAATCTTCAGCGAGATCTAATTCCTCTACTGTCCAGAAGCAAGCCATTTGCTCTTTGTAGGCTTTCCAGATATCATCATGTTGTATTGGGAATAGGACGAATCTATCATTGCTAGGCAATAGCATTGGCTCTGTTTCTGTGTAATCTAGCTTCACAATTTGTGGTTCTTTAAGTGTCATTTAGGGTCTCTCCGTTGGGGGTAAATTATCCCAACGACTCACCCTGTATAAAGAACGCGTAACAAATAGAAGAAATGTTATGCGATTAGCTCGATTTCTGTAAGTATTAGTTCCACGAAACCCGTGTTCTGAACCATCTTCATGTACTCTTTCATGAATGACTGTGCCTTTGGCTTACTAGTGAAGGTCGCAATGATGCCGAGGTTGTGTAGATTTACTGTTGGTGCGCCTACACGACGGATAGTCGTCTCTACTTTGTCACCAAGTTCGTCTACTGTTTTCTTATCTACGCCCTCCATTATGAGATGCTCCAGCTCACCATCGACGTTTTGTTTGGTGTCGTTTAGTATGATATCGTAGGTGCTTTTTCTGCCGAGTGTCGGGCAGTCAGGGCTTGGGCACCAAGTCGCTTGTTTGCTTGGTGAATGTACTGCCCATACGGACTTTAGTGGTAAGTCTACGTCGGCCAATTGCTTTCCGATCATGAGAGCCATTTGCTCTCTCATGTTTGCTAGCTGAGCTTCTGCATCCATCAGTTCATCCCCTGTCCACCACGGATTTGAATATCCTTGTAGTCGATTGGTAGCTTGCACTCTCTACCGACCACTGGTGACCTGGGTAAGAACCTCTTTCTTCTAATCATCCTCTGTATCTCAGAGTCGACGTGAACATAATTGCCAACAGTTTCTCTGTCGACATAGACTGTGGTTTGGTAGTATTTCTTCCACCACGAGCGAGTAATTTCAAAGCCCATTAGATTTGTTGTGTTTACAAGAAGCGTTCTCTCACTAGGACCGAACCAAATCTTCCATGAGTCTGTAGGCGTACAGGAGTATTCTTGCGGGATAGTTAACTTAGCAATTTCAGATAATCTATCCTCGCCCGCTTTCTTTAGTTCTTCTGTCAAGCGAATACCTAGTAATTCCATTCTACGAATTAGTCTATTATACTCTGCACAGAGGTCGGCTATCGGCGTCTCCTGTTCTTCGACAGGTGCTTCTTCCACGCTAACTGGCTCTTCAGCAACAGTCTCTTCGACTGGCGTTTCTGATTCGGCTTCGGCGGGAAAGGTGTATTCACCAGCTTTGTATGCCTTCCATAGCTTTGATAGCTCGCTTTTGGCTGTGCCCTTGTGGGCGGTTCTGAATTCATTCCAGGTTAGGCTCATCAGTTTCTACCTCATCTTCGTCCCTGTTATTACCCTTCCTAATCACGTCTTCGTAGCTTTTGACTGCTCTGTCGAGCGCGTTCTTCATCACTCCTGATACTTTTTTGAGAGATACTTTAGTCACTTTGATACCTGCCTGTGCAGCCTTTATGTAAATAAACGCGGCAGCTCTAGTGGTCGGATCTGGCTCTCTATTAGGTAAAGGATTCTCTTCATATTGTTCTACTATGACTTCTATTATACCCTTACTAAGGTTAATCGCATTTCCTACATAACGGATTTTTTCAGAGATGATCGACTCGCCCTTATTGCTGTAAAGTATTCTAAGTACCCTCATCATGTTGTTGTAAGTACTGGTAGGTACGTTAAGTTGTCTTAGTGTGGTGGCTTCGATTTCTCGGTTGGCCATGTGTGCTGCCACAGCCAAGATTTTTGGCGCCAAGTTCTTACCTTCCCCTGCGAATACGGGCTCGCCTGCGTACTCTAGATTCCTAAGCCTGCTGACAATTTCATAGGAGTTTACTGCCATGAATGATGCTAGTTTTACATCTAGTAGTTCCAGTGTAAAATTAATCTGTTCGATTGATTGTAGCCTGGCGATCACTTTCTTCTCTTCGGGTGTCTGGTTTTGTACAGATATTCCTTCGGCCACGAATATCTCTCCTGCTGAATCGAACGCTTCGATGTCGTCTTCGTCATCATCGAATAGATCATCTTCCATAGCCACCTCTACTGACAATTGTGAATAGCAAAGTGGGCAAAAGTAAATCCCGTCGTTAGTCAATTGTGGTCCGGGACTTGCCCCCAGTGCAGGACACTTTGACGGAGGATAACTGGGTTCAGAGACACAATCGAAGTTACTTGGCACAATACTTGCGTATGGATTCGATTCCAGAGTAAGTCACCCCCGCTGCGTGTAATTGAGGTAGGTCGGCAGATTTTCCTAAGGATCTCACTGCCGCCATTAATGCAGAAGAAGTATCGACTACATCTATGAACTCATAGGGCATCTTCAAGTCGTCTAACAGAACTAAAACTTTCTTAGTTTCAGTCTGCCATCTCAGTCCGAATACCTTGGCCCGCATGTATCTCGGAGAACTCCCCGCCCAATAACGGTTATGACGGGGAAGAAAACTGGTGGGGTCATGGAAGAGATTGGTAACGCGTGGTCGGCGCTGGGTTCTGAGATGAATCTGCCATCGGTATTGAGACAAGAAATAGAGCTGCTAAAGTTGAGTCTGCGAGACCTTACACTGAAATATCAATCCGATATAGCTATGCTAAGGGAAGAGGTATCTTCTCTTAGAGAGAAAGCTAAATCTAGTTATGAGAGTATAGAAGAGCGACTTGATGAGTTTAATGTCTATTCGTTCCTTAGTCCAGAAGAAGTAGGTATAGTACCAGAGGATACTGTAGAGATGGAAGTTGTAGAAAGCATCCATGTGAAAGGTAATGTCGCCCCGCCTCCTGTCGTAGCTACTGGAGAGTGGTGGGAAGAGAACTCTGCTGAAGACCTCGGAGTGCTTGCTTTCGATAAGCTCCTTCTGTTGATCGAAGAAAAGGGTGGAGTCTTAAATAACCGCATTTGGAGTGAGCTCTGTCCTAGATCTTTCAAAGCTGACAAGGTAGCGAAGAAGGTATTGAAGGAGGCTATTGCTGAGTCAGATGATATCGAGTCAGTCAAGGTAGACAAGATTCGTTCATTCTTATACAAATCTGGAGGTAATGCTAATGAGCTCTACAAGCAGGTCTATGGCAAAGCGTTGGATTCGTGACGGAGAACAGTCGGTAAGTCTGTATCCTGACAACAGATGGTCTGCGATTGGTATTGTTGCCAAGGTAGATACTGGTGCCGATAGGACGAGTGTTGATCAAGAGATTTGTGAAGCACTCGGCTGGCCTGTAGTTTCAGAGCGCACGATAACGAATGCTAATGGTAGGTCACGCAGAAGGATCTACAATGCCTCCTTTGAGGTAAATGGTTCTGTTTTCCTTGATGTCGAAGTCACAGGATCTGATCGTGGGCATTTGTCGCATCTGATGTTATTGGGTTCTGATATCCTCCAAGAACTCCTTGAGATACTTGAAGAAGAGTGAAATTCAATCATCTAACATATTTATTAGATACTAAACGTGTCACTGAGAGCCTTAGTATATTAGGCAATGATAGTCGAATCACCCAACAAACATCTAACAAACACCCAACATATTCACTAATCATCTAACGTTTCTAGGATTTGTTACATGATACTACAGTAGTAGGCTTCCAGTTACTCGGTTCTGTTACTCTATACTATACACTTAATGACCGAAAAATATAATATACGATTAAAGACATTTCTTACTAATCATCTAACATCTTGCAGATTTGTTATGAGTTCATCAAATATGTTAGGTGTTTGTTAGATGTTTGTTAGGTGTTTTTGGTAGGCTTAGGTTATATGCTATACAGAGCAGTAGCCGGGTTGTATTTTTGAAAATATGTTAGATGATTGATTTTAGACACTCACAGGTCAATTCCCAAACTATCAGCGATTTCTTTGTACCTATTTCTGATCGTAACTTCAGTCACATAAGTAATGTGCGCTATCTCCGACTGTGTACGAAAGTTACTGGTCTCTCTACAAGCAATGTATAGACAGGCAGCAGCTACTCCGCTAGGAGACTTACCGTGTACTAATCCTAATTCATCAGCTCTATTGATTATAGTATGAGTATGATTTACGACTGTACTATCCAGACCTAATTCACTACAGTATCTTGAGACGTATACAGTAGGTGAGGGTACAACGGTTCTTATCTTCAACCTCTGCTTAATTAGGCGATGTGCACGAGAGATGTCCTTAGATCTACATGGTGAGACTGCCACAATATCATCGAAGCTGCGAGATAGTTCAAGCTTCTGATTAGCCAAGTAAACCGAAGCAGCCACAACAGTATCTATACTTCTGCCTCTAATGAGATCTTTTTCAGCAGCCTTTCTGTAAATGGTAGCAGCTTCTTCTTTAGCTCCCCTAGTTAGCCCCAGAGCCCCAGCTATCCTGTCTAATTCAAGCAGTGCCTTCTGCATATTTCTTTCCACACGATTATGGACAGTGGTTCTTCTTTGCCACTTACGAAGTCTGTAGAATTGAGAACGGGTCACTCCGTTTAGAGACCTCCCAGCAAAGTCCGCATTAGCAATACCGATGGTCGTCATCAGACCCTGATCTGGCGAAAGAATACTCTTGGGAGCTCCGACTCGGGAATTACTTTCGCCTCCCTCATAGCTTCTCCACTCTTCCCCATGATCAATCTCATCGCTCGCAATTACAAGGCCACAATCACCGCAGTGCGTCTCTCCTCTCGTTAAATCTTGCACGATGTTTCGTGATAAGCAATCAGAGCATTTCGTCGTTTCATGAATTTCCATCACTACGTGATGAGGAACCTAGAGTATTTAACCGCTACACCCTCGGCTATTCTTGGTGACTGACCAGAAAGTGCCGGCACCTTCATAAGCCTCCGACCATGACCTACATTTCCCAGTGGAGGAATACAAGTGAGCGAGAAGCAAACGAGAGTGACAGTAGAGCTAAGAAAAGAAGAGGACGTTGAGGCATTTCTAAATGCACAGAGTTCTATTTCTAAGAAAGTAGGATTGAAATTAAGCAACACACAGGTTGTAATGTGGCTGATAAACAACACAAAGATGGTCTGAGGCGATCCTGTGTCCACAGCCAAAGAAGCCCGTACTTGGTTTCAGACCAAGTACCCAGATATCCCAGCAGAAGATGTAGAGGAACTTATTCGCATTTTCTCACCCATTCGTAAGAATGCTGACTGGGAGTCGGTTAAGAAAGAGTGGACTGCCATTTTGTCCAAATCTAATAGGATTACCACGAAGGAGGCGAAAGGAATCGCCAAGTTGATTTTGGGTAATTTGTTCAATAACGAGAAATACGGTATGGCCTTCAAGAGATGGAAAGTTTCCATAGGGCTGAGTCAAGTCGATAGGGTAGGCAACCTTAGGGTATATGCTAAGGATACGTTGCCGAATACCCCTATGGGTAAGATTAAGGGGCTGGTTCAAGAGAACAAACCTGTTGATCTGAGCCACATCTTGAAAGACCACAAGCTACTTGTCGAAGAGGCAAAGGAATACTTGTCGCAAAACGGATACAGGAAAGGAAGAGACAATATATGGAGGTATGTAAATGAGTGACGAAGTTACAGTAACAGAAGCTGCACTAGTATTGCAGGAAATAGATGAGAGCGACGTGCTAGTCAAGGAGTCGGTATTGGCATACTTGATGTGGCATAGTGGATATGTGTTAAACTCCGCATACCCAGATTCACCAGAGTTTAGGGCAGAAATTATTGACGAGTTTGCCGAGTCAGCAGTGAATACTATTCGCTCGGACGACAATAAGATCGGAGACGCCATGAAAGAAGCAATCAGGATTAGTAAGAGAGTTCTTGCCATGAAGTCTATGAGAACCCAAGGCGACTACGATGGGAATCCTAAGATATACACAATGTACCTCGATGTAGGAGTCATTCGTAGCGGGGCTCTTTTACCAGAGTCGCTCGCCGATAACGACGACTTTGCCGACATTACTTTGAGTACCCCAGATGTGCTGACGTCAGCGGGTCTCACATTCGATTCATACAAGCACTTCAGAGACTCTTATGTCAGACTAGGAGATTTCTTGATCCATGACGGCAAGACGGTACTCTACATGCTTGAACACCTTCAAGACCACTTCCTTGATTTCGCCGACGAGCGCCTTGAGGGAAGGAAGACCTTCCACAGTATCAAGCCAGAGTGGCTAATCATCGGCGCTCCAGGTAACTGTACTCGTGATATCGGAGACACTGACGACGATGGCTATCTGACAAGGATGATAGGTCAAGTGATTGAAGTCAGTGACAAATTAAAGATACAGACTCACATCGCATTCCGCTGCATGTCAAGGACAGTCGAAGACGACAGATGTCTGAATGTTGTAATGGTTCCACAGAACCCAGAAGATACCACACTCGCCACACCGAGAGAGTGTCCTCGATGTAGTGGCAAGGCATTCTCCAAGCTAGATTCTTCTAAGTCAAGGACAGAGAAGATACAGAAGCTACTCATACAAGAAACAGAAGTAAGCGATGACGACCCGCGCACTATCCCTGTGGAGCTAAGGGGCAGCCTTGTCGATGCAGTCAAAGCGGGCAGCGTAGTCGAAGTAACGGGAATTCTAAGACTAGAGGCTATCGCTAAGAATAGTACACTATGTACTACATACCTATCAGCTAAATCAATAGAAGAGACATCTAGTGATAGTAACAGTATAGAGATAAGCTCAGAAGACATAGCTAAGATACAAGAGTTCGCTATCGAGAAGTCTCTTGAAGAGAAACTCGATGAAGTCACTCGTAGATGGGCAGGTCACTTAGTTGTAAATAAGCACATCAAGAGAGCCATCATCTTACAAGCATGCGGTGCCAGTATGCCAGACAGTAAGTTCGGGCACCGAGAGAATATGCACATCCTCATTGTAGGGGACCCAGGTACCGCTAAGACAAAGCTCCTTGAAGCAGGAGTCCTACTCCGCAAAGGCAGTAGGTATGCAGACGCAACAAATATTTCACAAGCGGGTCTTACTGGTGGCTGTGAACACGTCGAAGATCTGAACACAGGTAAGAAGAGATGGGCTATCCAACCTGGTGAGTTTACTCTTACTTCCGCGACGGGTATTTTTGCAGTAGACGAGTTTAATCTCTACAAAGGGGACTATGGTGACTTCAATACAGGTATGGAGAGTGGGATTATTCCTATCAAGAAGATCATCAAGGCAACACTCCCAGCCAAAGCAGCAGTCTTAGCTGGAGCTAACCCCAGTGCAGGTAACAGAAAAAAGTTCTCTGGTATGGTTCCATTTGTCGATGAGATTGGCATGGACTTCCCGCAGCTCCAGAGATTTGACTTAATCTTCGTTCTTCAAGACAAAGCCGAGAAGTCGAAAGACAGGAACATCTCAATGAGCATGTTAGGATACGGCAGCAGTTCCAAAGTTGCTGACGAAGAATACGGATTCGTTCTTAAACTAATCGAACACTGCAGAACCTTCTCCCCTGACATGAGCGTCGAACTTGCTGAGTATATTTCAGACCGACACGCCGACAGGAGACAGAATACAAAGAATCTCGACTACATGACTTCTCACAGAGAAGTCGGTGCAATTCGCCGTGTAGCCGTAGCTGCGGCAAGGTTCGATATGTCAGACAAGGTCACAATGGCTCACGTCAAGTTAGCCGAAGAGATTATCAGCGAATCACTAATTGAGAAAGACATCGGCGCAATGACAGGCGATGTGACTAGTGACAAGAGAGAGGACAGGAGAACATTAGCAAAAGCACTGGGGGATTATGTGACGCAGCACAGTGATTGGGACCAAATCCCAACGGAGGTCCTGATGGAACACGTTAAGAACCATGGGATTGACCTCGATAAGAAGACATTCAAGTCGCACATGGCAGGGTTCAGCAAGAACGCTCTTTGTGGATTCAAGATAACGGGCAATAACGAATACTCGTACAATGGGACTCAAAACCCAGCAACAGAACAGTGGTGATTACAATGGATATGGAAATAGTAACAACGATGCTTAGCATGATTGACAAAATGGAGAACATCACAGAAGTTGAGCTGACATTCGGCGAGATTTCTGTCAAAGTGAAGAAAGAGTCCTCTTCCTACACTAGGGCAACAGAAGAAGCCCATCCAGCTGGAGTTCCCGGTCAAAGTATGGACGTAGCCCCAGAGGATTCCTTGCCACTCTTCGCGACAGCAAAAGAATTCTCTCCAGTAGACAGCAACGGAATGAGGATGGCTAGCGCAGCTCAAGTAAAGTACGCTACCGATTTGGTAAACAAGTTAAAGGCAACGGAAATACAGATAGTCAACGGCCTAGCCCATAAGTTAGGAGTGACAGTAGACGATATACTTCCTCCTAGTAACTGGAAAGAAGAGATGACAACAGATCACGCTGACCAGTACATAGACATCCTGGAAGAACAGTGGAACAAGAACAAAAAGAAGGGGGCTTGGAATTGACTGAGTGTAACAAAAAGACTCTGTTTAGAGATCACTACAGACATGCCGATTTCGATATAAGTAAGTTACCTAGAAGAGAAATCGCATTCTCCCATTGGGGTTCTAATGCAGTTTGGGACCGTCGTCACGGATTTTCAAATATCACTCAAATTAGAGAAGCGACACTCTTAGCACCGATCACTGCTGTGTTTGCTTCTATAGGCCACTTCTTAGATCCCAACGAAAAAGTAGGTAAGAGAGGGATGGTCGGACTCGATCTCGTATTTGACATAGACAAGAAACCAGAGAGTAATAGAGTAGAGTGGTTAGAAGATATATCCTATGAGACATATGAGGTATACGAGAAGCTAACCAAGGATCTAGGCTTCTCAGAAGAAGACTTTGAGTTAGAGTTCTCTGGCAACAAGGGCTTTCACTATCTTATCAAAGGGCACGAAGATATGCACATAGAAGATAGGAAGTCAATACTACAGTATCTGAAAGGCGACCAAATGCAAAGAAAGACCATGCCAGTAATTGGCAAGGGCGGCTGGGGCAGTGATTTCATCAAAATCATAAAGTCAATGGGTCACGTCTGCACTCCAGATAGTACACTGAATATTAACGCACTCGGCATGCTAGGTCTGCCAAAGGCACATGCAAAAAAATTAGGCGACCTAGCTGTGACCGACTCCTTTAGGAATCAGTTACAACAAGGTCGCCTAGAAATAGACAGTAAAGTCGAGGCCGCAATAGCCAACTTAGCATTCAATAATAGAAAAGCAATATTTGAGTCACTCGATAAGACAGTAACTGCAGACAAGAATAGAGTACTAAGGGTGCCAGGTTCGCTACATGCAGCAAGTGGCTTTTCTTGTGTCAAACTTTCATTGGATGCGCTTAGTGATCCAGAGTTAGTCTTTGAGTCTATCATTAGATCTGGTGGAGAGGATGAAGTAAGCTTAACGCTTACAAAGGATTGTGTTAGTGACCTCGATAGGGTCACAGGCTTTACCAGAGGAACTCATACAGTACCACGATGGCAAGCTTTACACTTAAGTGTCCAAAATTAGGACAATAAAAAATCCCCAAGGTGTTACCCTTGGGGATTGGTTCTAGTGTAGTGTATCACTCGTAACGACTATTAGACCAGTCTTCTCTTTCTTCCTTAATTGGAATCAGAATCTTAGGTCTACTCATTAGCTCTGTGTACTTGTCTTCAAGCTCTTTTGAGCGTTCCTCGGCTCCGCTTCCAGACAGCACTCCTTTGACTTCTATCAAAGCAGTGTTCTGGTTAAGCAGATTAACGACGTCCTCCACGGATACGTCAAGTTTCAAAACTTGCCTTCCGTCATCCAGCGTCGTATGGTGCGCTTTGTATATTAGGGCGTCACGCCTAATTGTTAGCTGAAGATCTTTGTCTCGTACCAACATAGCCCAACCCGCAGTAAAGGAATCTCCTTTCTTTGGTTCACGGCTTCTGAATACACTACTCGTAGTGATCTGATTTAATACATCCTCACAGATTTCTCTTGCTACAGTTACATCCATTTCTTTTAGGATCCCTAAAAGTTTGGATCGTAACTCCTGATCATATCTGATCGCAGGTATAGTCTCCTCCGATGTCATCATCTCGTTAAAGTATTCTTCATCACTCATCTAGTTGCCTCACTCGGAGGCTTCTCTTAAGGCTTTGACAACATCAAGTATCTCTTGGTCGTCTTCTTCAGATGTGGAGTCATTCACGCTCATCCACTCGTGGTGTTTCATTAACACCTCTCTTGCAGTAAGCATGGCTTCGTTAGCCATATCTAGCCTTTCATAACATCTCTTCAACCCAGCAATTAGGGCGGGAGTCAAGGACATAGCCTTGATATCTTCTTTCTTAGGCCAAGCACCTTCAATGGGTTGTCTTATAGTTCCATTGATAGGCTCACCGTCTAAACGGTGTATTTCATTATCCAATGCAGGATGTGGGATATGCAATTCTGCCGTCTTCCCCATGAATCTATCTTCACCTTCGTGATAGACCCATTCGCCTTTTGTCATTCCTTCAAATTGAGTTAAGTCAATTCTTTTGTTATTCATCTAGTAGCCTCACTCGGAGTGAGGGTCGACTTCGCCCAGAAGTTTTGCAGCAATTCCGTACTCGTCAAGTACGTTAGTTGCCCTTCTGAGTCTGTCAATCTCTTCATAACATCTCTTCAACTCAGAAAGAAGATTTTCAACATAGTCGTAGTCGCCACAGATGTTTTCTATGCGCTCTTCTCTTGTTGCTGTTTTTCCTTCTAACCAAGTCAAGTCAATTCTTTCGTTACTCATCTAGTAGGGAACGTCAGTAAGTTCCCAATAGTTCGACTTTGAAGAAGTCTTTTGCTGAGTCTGCAATTGCGTGATAAAATTCCGCAGTGCAGTGTTCCTCGTCTGGATCTCCAGCAATGGCTTCCGCTACGTCCTCCCAAGCGGAGGTCGTTTCAGCATAACGCCAGGCCATCTTCTTGTCTCCCAAATCATCAACGATTAACTCACAGATAGCTAAGCTAGCTGCGCGAACGTCGTCTTTGTATTCTTTGATACAAATCATCTAGTTACCTCACTCGGAGGTAAATCACGCAATGAATTTACTATCTAATCTTACCAGCAAGCCCCAAATCTTTAGGTCCGCTTGGTATCTAGCGTCTGATTCTTCTAATCTTCCGTCATTCAAAATGCGCGTTATGTTTTGTAATTCCGATATAATTTCGTCTTTACTTAATTGGTTGCTCATCTAGTTACCTCACTCGGAGGCTTCGACCCAGTCCATTTGCTTCTCAGCAATGCTCAGAGAAATATCTGCATCACTCACTATGTAAGCGTGCAAATCTTCTGCTATTGAGCGAACTCGGTCAATCTCTTCATAACATCTCTTC
>MDSV01209169.1_pt1 | contig 18560 bp, 17 predicted proteins | sample 810851 | NCBI WGS metagenome assembly MDSV01 (sample SAMN05326640, study PRJNA326480) | marine metagenome | isolation source: seawater | place: Atlantic Ocean: North East | collected 2012 | reverse complement strand
AAACCAGGAGTTAAAGGTTTTAAATATTTTCATAATTATAATTTTATGAAAAAAAAATATAAAATTAAAAAAAAAACTTTTGCAAATGAACCAGATAGAAATTTTTTTATTTTAGAAAAATATGAAAATAGAATATAAAAAATTGTTTAAGAAAATTTTAAATAAAAAAAAAACTTGGTTAATAACAGGTGTTGCAGGTTTTATTGGAAGTAATATTTTAGAGATTCTTATTTCAAATAATCAAAATGTAATTGGAATAGACAATTTTTCCTCAGGAAAAAAAAAAAATATTTACAAATTTTTAAATAATAAAAATTTTTTATTTATTGAAAAAAATATTAACAAATTGAAAATAAAAAATTTTGAAAATAAAAAAATTGATTATGTGATACATCTTGCTGCAATGGCATCTGTTTCAGACTCAATAAAATATCCTAAAAAATGTTTTGAAAATAATGTTACTGGTTTTAAGAATTTAATTTCTTGCGTTTCAAAAATCAAAAATATTAAAAAAATTATTTATGCTTCGTCAGCTGCTGTATATGGAGATAGCACAAAAAAAAATAAAGAATACTCCAAATTAAATCCACTATCTCCATATGCGCTATCAAAAATATCTAATGAAGATTTTGCCAGAATTTATTCAAAAAAATCAAAAATTGAATTTATAGGTTTTAGATTTTTTAATATTTTTGGAAAAAATCAAGATCCTACCAGTGAGTATTCTTCTGTTATTTCAAAATGGATATATAATTTAAAAAATAATAAAAAAATTAATATTTATGGCAATGGTCTTACCACAAGAGATTTTTGCGATATAAATAATGTCATTTTTTTTATTATTTTATCTACACAAAAAAAATTAAAAAAAAATGAAATATTTAATTTAGCCAGTGGCAAGTCTATTTCTCTCAATAATTTAGCAAAAACTTTGATTTTATATATCAAGAAAAACAGAAATTATTTAAAGTTTATAAATTATAAAAATTTTAAAAAAGGTGATATCTTCAAATCTAAGTCTGAAATTTCAAAAATTAAAAAGAAAATTTATTCAAAAATTCCATTTGAAACAATAGATGGTTTAAAAAATATAATTTGAACAATATTGAGTATTAAAAATAAGAAAAAAGATTAAGATTATTTGAATAATATTTTTTATGAAACATGCAAAATATTTAATTAGAATCGATGATATATGCGAAGGTTTAAATATAGTTAATTTTTACAAATTAATTGATATATTTAACAAATTTAAAATAAAACCAATCATAGCAGTTGTTCCATCAAATAAAGATAAAAATCTTATATTCCCAGAATCTATATATGGTGAAAAATTTTGGAAATTAATCCATAAATTGGAAAAAGAGTATAAATGGAAGGTTGGAGTTCATGGCTATGAACATAATTATATTTCAAAAAATGGAGGATTGTTAAAAATAAATAATTTTTCAGAATTTGCTGGATTAGGATATTCAGAACAATTTTTAAAAATAAAAAAAGCTGTTAAAATAATGGATGATCATAATATTTCCTCAGATCTATTCATAGCTCCAGGTCACTCATTTGATAATAATACTATAAAAGCAATTGTAAATAATGGTTTTAAATCAATTTGTGATGGATTCTATAATTATCCAGGAAATGATAAGTATGGATTATTTTGGATACCACAACAACTATGGAATTTTTCTAAAAAAGATAAAGGAATTTGGACAATTAATTTTCATATAAATAGCTGGAAAAGAGAAAGTTTTGATGAGTTAAATAAAAATTTAGAAAAATATAAAGATTCGATTGTTGATTATGAGTATGTAGTAAAATATTTTTTTGAAAAAAGATTAAATTATTTTGATTTATTTAAAAACAATTTTCAGGTAAATAAGCATAGAGTCATTACCCATCTTGTTAGAATGAGAGAAAATTTGATAAAATAAGTAATTATTTAATCTCAATAGGTTTATTTTTGTTTTTATAAAATTTTTCATTTTTTATATTTAAAAAAATCAAATCTTTAACAAATAACAAAAAACCAATAATAGCTGCAAAAAATATTAAAATTTTTTTTGTTTTAATTTTATTGGTTAACTTGTAATTAAAAAATATGTTATTGATGAACTTAAATCTGTAAAAATTAATTAATAATTTGTAAAAATTATTTTCTTTTTTTTTTAATTTGCTTTTTATAAAAAATTCTAAAGCATTTATTTGTCCTATTGGGTAATTTATTTTAGAAGAATGCGTAATTGAATTTATGGTGTCTGAATAAAATATTCTATAACAATTATCTAGAATCCAAAGATTATATTTTTTTGAAACTTTTATCCAGGTCAAACCTTCAGGAACATAATAATCTATTTCTGGGAATTTAAATTTTTTTAATATTTTTTTATTTATAAATAGCCATTTTTCTTTATTTTTTTTTTGTTTGTAAATTAAATCTTCATATGAAATAGACCTAACTTTTAAGTTAAGCTTTGGTTCTAAAGGCTTTCCACCTGAACCTAAACATCTAGATATAATTGCAAAAGTTTTGAATTTAAATTTATAAGGAATTTTTTTCCATTCTTTAATAAAATTATCAAAACTATTATTTTTAAAGCTATCATCTGAATCTGCAAAAACAATAAAATCACCCTTACTCTGCTTCAAGCAATAATTATCTATCGCAGGCTTACCGGCTCTTTTCCTAAAAGCAAATATTCTAATTTTGAATTTTGCAATTTTTTTATATTTTTTTAACAATTTTAATGTGGAGTCAGTCGATGCATCATCACATACTAACCATTCAAAATCTTTATAATTTTGATTAGATAAACTTTTAAAAACTCGATTTAAAGTTTTTTCTCTATTTCTTGTAGGTGTGATTACGCTTATTTTAGGTCTCATATTTTTTTTATTAAGTTTTATATATCAATTATATTTAAAGTTAACATTCTGAAAAAAAATTTTCTTGTTTATTCTTAAAATAATAAATATATAAAATTATTATAATGAAACTTAATATTTATTCTTTTTCAATTTTTTTTTTAATTCTCGTTTTTCTTTATCCTTTAGTTTACTATTTTTCAGAAAAAAAAATTTCAAATAAAAATAATAGCTTAACAACCTACAATTATGAAAGTAAAGGATTTTTAAGTATTGAAAATTTGAGAGATATATCTGAGCTTTCAAGCTTGAAGGCAAAAAAAATAAATGAAAAATATTTTGGATTACGAGAAATTGTTTATTTTTTTCCTGATTCAAAAATATCAATAAATAAAAAAAGTATTGATTTAGATGAAAATGCTATTGATTTTATATTAAAAGAAAAATTAAATTTAATTTTAAAAATAAAAAGAACTGTTCTAATTAATGAAGAACTTTTATTTCTCTTGGATAATAAAATCATATTTTATTTTAATTTAAATGAGTTCTTAGATCGCTTTAATGTATTTTTTAGAGTGGATAATTTTTTTCAAAAAAAAAATTTAAAACCTGAATGCTTAAGTATAAAACAAAAATTTAAACATTTTAAAAGAGTGAACTATGCTTTGTATCAATTTCATTTTGAGGTTAATCAACAAAATAATAATCTAAATGGATTAGAAAATAATGAGAAAATATTTTCGCTTTATAAAACTTGTCTCAAAAATAAATTAGATCAGAAAAGCAATGATTTAAAAAACTTCATTACAGCTTACTATAAGCTACAAAATAATGATTTTGAAAATAATTTGAATAAATTTATCTTAGACAATAAAATTTTTTTCCCTAATAAGGATTTAGAATTAAAATTCAAAAATGAAATTAATATTTTTAAGTCAGAATTGATTGAAATTTTAAAAACTATAAAAATAGAACTTGATTTTATTGGAGAACCTGAAATTTCATCAAAAAAGCAATTTCAAAGAAATTTTAACGTTTATGTGATTTCTTTTATTTTAACTTTTCTAATTTCATTAATAATATTTTATTTACTATTTTTCTTTAAAAATAATTTTAAGTTTTTAAAAAAAATATTTTAATTTTGCATTAGTAATTAATTAAAATTATGTGTGGTATATCGGGTATATATTCAAAAGACGACAACTTAGAAGAGGTTCTCAAAAAATTTAATAAATGTCTTTTCAATAGAGGCCCAGATTATTCATCATTTTTTATTGATAAAAAAAATTATTTTGGAATGGGTCATACCAGATTGTCTATTTTAGATTTGTCTGCAAGAGGTAATCAACCTATGTATGATCATTCTGGTGATTGGATAATAAGTTTTAACGGGGAGATATATAATCATTTAGAAATCAGAAAATATCTATCAAAAAAAATAGAAAAAAAGATCGAATGGAAAAGTGAAAGTGATACAGAAACTATTTTAATAGCAAATCAAATTTTAGGTTTAGAGAAAACACTTGAGCATTTAGAGGGAATGTTTGCTTTTGCTTTGTATAATAAAAAAGAGAATATACTATATTTGGTAAGAGATAGAATTGGCGAAAAACCACTTTATTACTACCATCATGAAAATAAACTAGTTTTTGGATCTGATATTTCAATTTTTAAAGAATTAAAAAATATTAATTTATCAATAAATCAAAGTGTAATTTCAGAATATTTTCAAAAAGGAAATGTTAGTGCTCCTAATTCTATATATAGACATGTATTCAAATTAAATCCTGGCTGTTATATGAAGTTAACCAATAATTTCTCATTTAAAATAAATGTTTGTTATTGGAATTTAAAAAATTTAATTAAAAAAAAAGAAAATAATAAAATTTTTCAATCAAATTTTCATGAACAAAAAAAAAATCTTCAAGATCTTTTAGAAAAAACTGTAATTAAACAAACTATTTCAGATGTTCAAATAGGTAGTTTTTTATCTGGCGGTATAGACTCTTCAATAATTACTTCTATCTTGCAGAGAAACAGTTCTAAAAAAATTAAAACCTTTACTGTTGGATTTAATGACAAAAATTTTGATGAGTCCATTCAAGCTAAAGAGATAAGCAAATATTTAGGTACTGATCATCATGAGTATTTCATAGAGGATAAAGATGTTTTCGACTTTATTGAAAATTTAGAAAATATATATTCAGAACCTTTTTCTGACAGTAGTCAGATCCCAACCTATCTTATTTCCAAATTAATGCGTAAAGAAGCTAAGGTAATTTTATCAGGAGATGGGGGTGACGAATTTTATGGTGGATATAATAGATATCTTTATTTGAACTATATTAAATTTTTTTCAAATAATCTTCCTAATAAGATTAAAAATAAATTAAATTTAATTCTAAAAATTTTACCAACAAATTTTTTAAATAAATATTTAGCTTTTATAGATATTAAAAATTTTGACACTAAAATAAGAAAATTGATTAATTTTATAGATACTGAAAGTGATGTTGAATTATATAATAAAATGATCTCTATTAATTCAAGCCAATACTTATTTTTAGAAAAAGAAAATTTAGGTAAAAATTATTTTCATGAAAAAAAAGAATTATTTGACAACTTGCAAATTGAGGAAAATTTTATGTATTTAGATCAAATAGATTATTTATCAAATGATGTTTTGTGTAAGGTTGATAGGGCAACCATGTATAATAGTGTTGAGAGTAGAGCACCGTTTTTAGATCATAAATTAATTGAAAATTCATGGAAAATCCCTCTAATTTATAAAATAAAGGGAATTAATGGTAAAATTATTTTAAAAGAAATCTTGAAAGAATACTTGCCAAATAAATATATTAAAAAAAGAAAAGCAGGTTTTGCAATTCCAATAGATGATCTGCTTAGAACAAAATTAAAAATTTGGGCTGAGGATTTATTTAATAGTTCAACTCAAATAAATGAGTATATAAATTATAAAAATATAAAGGTTCTATGGGAACAGCATAAAAAAAAACAAATTAATGCGGGTGGTACTCTATGGACATTTTTAGTCTTGCAAAACTGGTTTATTAAAAATCAAAAATGAAATTATTAGTAATTGATACTTCATATAATTTAAAGGCAATAGAAGAAAAAAAATTACATGAAGCCATATATTCAAGAGATCTTAATGGTTTTTTTAAGAAAGTTTGGTCAGTCCATCCTTTTGGAAATATCACGAATACTTTTTATACTTGTGAAGATTTTTCTAAAACTCAAATATTTAAAATGAAAAATAATCATTATTTTATTGAGGGAAAGATAGGTCGTTTTTATATTTTAAGATGGTTTAAAATATTAAATTTTTTAATATCACAAATTGAAATTTTTTTTTATTTAAGAAAATTATTAAAAAATGAAAAAATAGATTTTATTAAAGCAAACGATCCACATTATAATTCATTATTAGCTTTTTTGTTATCAAAATTAACAAAAGTTCCATTTTTAGTTAGAGTTAGTGGAAATTTTGAAAAAATATATAACGATACAAAAAGACCTATTATGAAAAAATTTTTTATGTTTAGATTTATAGAAAAAAAATTTGAAAAATTTATTTTTAAAAAAGCCGATTATGTAATTGCACCTAACAACGATAATTTAGGCTATGCAATATCATATGGATTAAAAAAGGAAAAAGGATCAGTTGTAAGATACGGCTCATTAATTAATAAAAAGCATTTAATTAATCCTGATATTAGAAAAGATAAGATGTTTTTTAAGAATGAGTTGAATATGAATGAAAATTCTTCTTATATGATTTATGTTGGAAGATTAGAACAAGTAAAAAGAGTTTTAGATTTAATTAAAATAATCAAAAATATAAACATAGAAAAAGTTAAATTATTAATTGTAGGGAAGGGTTCACTTACAGAAGATATAAAGAGAGAAATTAATATTAATAATTTGAAAAATAAAGTATTTTTAATTGGAGAGAAAGATCAAGATTGGCTTTCTAAATGTTTGCCAAATTGTTCATGTTTTTTAGCAACACATACAGGACGTGCATTAGCCGAAGCATCGTTTGCTGGATTACCAGTAGTTGGATATGATATAGACTGGCATTCTGAGATAATAAAAGATGGAAATAATGGTTTTTTAGTAAAGCCTGGTGATACTTTATCATTTTCTAAAGCAATTTTAAAAATATTAAACAACCAAGATTTATCTAAGAAGTTTTCACAAAATATTAGGAAAAGTGCTGAAATGCTATTGTCACCAGAAAAGATTTATAAAATTGAAATAGATTGTTTTAAAAAATTAAAAAAAGTTTATTAATACTTGCTAATGATAATAGGAGTAAATTGTTGTCACTTATCAGACAAGACAGACGGTGCAAAAACCAGACTAGTTAATTTTTATTCTTTACTTACTAAAATAAGAGCAAAGACTAAATTTGTATTTTTTGTCCCAAAAAATTTAGACCTTAGACAATTTAAAAAAGAATTTAATTCACAGAATGTAATATATCATAAGATTAATATATATAGCTACGATGTAATTAAAAGATTTTTATTAGGTTTTTTTTTCTGGCCAATGATGTTTAAAAAATATGAATTGGATTTTTTTGACCAATCATATTTGCCACTTTTTGCTTTTTTCAAAGGAAAAACAAAAATAGTTTTAACAATTCACGATCTAAGATATTTATATTTTTCTTTGGATTTTTTTTACAGATATATAATATTCAAACCAGTTGTTAAATTTGGAATTTTTTTTTCTGATATTCTTATCACAGTCTCAAAGCATATAAAAAAAGATTTAGAAAAAATAACTAAAAAAAAAATAATAGTTATTTCTAATTTTATAGATAATAAGAAGTTTGAATCTAAAAATAAAAAAATACTAAATAGTAAATTTATATTTAGTATTGGTCATTCAGAAAAACGTAAAAATCTTGATAATCTAATTAAGTCTTTTATGTATATTAAATTGAATGGATATAAGGGTAATTTAGTTATTTGTACTAACCAAGGATCTGATTACGAAAAACTTGAAAATTTGAAGAGCGATCATCCCTATTCTGCTAACATTAAACTATTAAAAAATCAAACTAACCAAGCAGTATTTGAGTTTTACAGAAACTGCGAACTATTTGTTTTACCTTCTCTTTATGAGGGTTTTGGTATACCAATTTTAGAAGCATCATATCATAAAAAACTAATTATATTAAGTTCAATACCAGTTTTTAAAGAAATAACATTTAATAAACTAAATTATTTTGACCCAAAAAATCCAAAAAAAATTTCAGAAAAAATAATTTTAATTTTAGAAAATAAAACAAGACAAAAAGAATAAAGACAATTAACGTCGAAAGTGAACAAATTTTATTCACCAAAAAAAATTGTAAATCAATTTAATAAATTATTTAGATGACAATTTATTTTTATTTATCTATTTTTTTTGCATCACTTTGTTTTTATTTATTTTTAAAAAAACAAAAAATAAATATTGATGAAGATGATATCTTTAAATTTTTAGCAATAGTATTGTCTTTAATTGCATCTTTTAGATGGAAAGTTGGAGGAGATTGGGAGACTTATTTAATTACATTTGAAAGATCAAAATTAAGTTTAATTAACTTTGATTGGAGCCTTGTTTTTGAACTTATAAATTATATTTTTTCATCATTACAAACAGGAGTTTATGGGGTAAATTTATTTGTATCTTCAATATTTTTTTTAGCACTGTACAGATTTGGGAAGTTATTAAATTTTAATTTAGTTTTAATATTGTTAATATCTTTTTCATTAGTATATTTTAATGGAATAATGGGCTATGTGAGGCAAACTCTATCATTAGTTTTTTTAATTTTTTCAATAGAGTTTTTAATAAAAGATAAAAGGTATTCTTCCCTATTCATGTTTTCACTTGCTATTTTTACACATATAGCATCAATTGCTTTATTCCCTATATATTTTTACCTCCTAATTAAAAATCTTAAATTAATATTTGTGATAATGTTAATTATATTGTTTTCTTCAATTCTAGGTATAACTAGACTAGAAGTTGCTTATAATGAATTTGTATTTAAAGGAATGATTTCTTTGGGTGCATTTTTTAGATCAATTCCGTTACTGATATGTTCTTTAATTTATTTAATTTATAGAAAAAAATATTTCTTAAACACTAAAATATTTAGATTTATAACGGATTATTTATGTTTTTTATCGATATTTTTAATTATATTAATTCTTTTGAGTCCAGCTTTTTCAGCAATAGCTGATAGATTGTCTTTTTATATGGTAATTTTCCAAATAATTGTTATCGGCCAAATATTTAGTAAATTAATTAAGTATACAAATAAAAATTACTTACACTATTTAACTTTTACATCTATTTCTTATTTTTCTCTAACATTTTCTTGGCTCATTTTTGGTGATTATTCTGTTTATTGGTTAGATTACAATTTTTTATATTTAAGATGAGAGATTTAAGTAAAAGAAATATTATTATATTATCATCAATTGATTGGGATAGTCATAGACAATTACATCATGAATTAATTGATTATTTAGTTAAAAAAAAAAATAATGTTTTATTTGTTGAAAACACTGGTTCAAGAAATGTCAGAATAACAGATTTTCCAAGAATAAAAAAAAGATTATCTAATTTTATTAAATCGTCTAAAGGTTTTAAAAAAATAAATAAAAAAATTACTTCATTTAGTCCAATATTTTTTCCATATTATTTTAATTTTTTTTTTTAAAAGTTTTAATTCATTTTTAGTTCTAAAACCTATAGTTAAATGGTTAAATAATAACAATTTTCATGATCCAATAATTATTAATTTTATACCAAATCCAATTACATACTCTTTAATAAATAATATAAATTCAAATTTAGTTATCTATTACATGGCTGATAATATGACGCAAAATGATAAAAAATTTAGAAATATCGAACAAAAAATAATCAATAAAAGTCAACTTATTTTTTATAGTTCTATAAATTTAAAAAATAAAATTAATGAAACAGCAAAAAGACAGTTTTTACCAAATGGTGTAAATTATGATATCTTCAGTAAAATTAAACTTAGTAAAAAATATAAAAAAAAAGAAAGTTTAAAAATCGTATATTTAGGCGCTGTTAGAGATATAATTAATGATAATTTAGTATTAAAAATTTCAAAAACATTTCCTAATGATAAAATTTACTTTATTGGACCAATCTTAACTAAATTTAAAAAACTTCAAAAACAAAAAAATATATTTTTTTTAGGTGAAATAAAACACAATCAAGTCCCCAGTTATTTAAAAAAATTTCATATTGGGATTTTACCTTATAAAGTTAATTTGTTTACGAAATCAATTAATCCACTTAAAGTTTATGAATATGTTTCTTCAGGGCTTCCTGTGATTTCAACCAACTTACCAAACGTTACAAAGTTAATTAATGATTATCCTAAAATTCAGATACTTAAGGCAAAAAATGACGATTACTTTATTAAACAAATTTTTAACATAAAAAAAAATTATAAACAAAACTCTAAAAGAGATCTAAATTTATTTTTAAAACAAAATGCGTGGAAAAAAAGATTTAAAAACCTAGAAAAGTGGTGCTTAGTTAAAGAGTATGAGAATAAATATATTGATAAAAAAAATTTAAAATTAAATAATTTTAAAATTTATAATTTTTTAATTAACTCTCTATTCTTTTTAATAATTTTATTAATTATTAATTATTTTTTTAAAATTATTTAGTATATGAAAAATTTAATAATATCCAATTCGCTCTGGAATATTTATAATTTTAGACGTAGATTGATATTAGATTTATCAAAAATAAGTGATGTAATTATTTACTGTAATTTTAAAAAAAAAAATGAGTTATTAAAAAAATTTCCAAGAAATGTTATTATTAAAAAATTATATTTTTCAAGTAAATCAAAAAATATAATAAAAAATTTAAATTTATTATACTTGTTTTATCGCATATTAAAAAAAGAAGATCCTACTAATTTAATTTCTTTTACATTAAAACCAAATTTATACTTAGGAATAATTAATAATTTTTTTAAAATTCCTTTTTTCCCAACAATAACTGGATTAGGTACAGCACAGAATAGAGGCGGTTTTTTATTTTTTTTTATTTCAATTTTAATGAATTTATCTTTTAAATCTTCTTCAAAAATTTTTGTTCATAATTTTAATGAAAGAAAATATTTAAATAAATTAGGTTTTTTAAATAAAAATATAATACAAACCAAAGGGTCTGGCATAAATCTTTCAAAATATAAGAAACTTAAATTTACAAAAAAAATATCTGATAGATATGTTTTTGTAGGTCGTTTAATTGCAGATAAAGGAATTCATGAGTTAGTAAAAGCCTTTAAAGTTTTTAATCAAACAAAGAATAAAAATTCAAAACTTACTTTAGCTATATTAGTGGATGATGATAATGAAACATCAATAAAACTAAATGAATTAAAAAAAGACATAAAAGGATCGAATATTACAATCAAAAAAAATATTAAAAATATAAAAAAAGTTTTTGAAACTCATGGATGTTTAATTTTGCCTTCATATTCAGAGGGTATGTCTAGATCAATTATGGAAGCAATATCTTTTGCTAGACCAGTAATCTGTTCAAATATATATGGTTGTAAAGAAATGGTTATAAATAATTTTAATGGTTTTCATGTTAAGCCTAAGTCAATTGAGTCAATTTATAATGCTCTTAAAAAATTTAACAGTTTGAGCTTAGAACAAAAAATTAAATATGCAAAAAATTCAAGAATCTTAGTTGAAAAAAATAGATTTGATGAAAAATATGTTGTATCGCATTATCTTAATCAAATTAAATAATAATGAATTATTCTAAAAAACTAAATATAGCTGTTTTTGGACTTGGATATGTTGGATTGCCATTATTTATTGAAATTTCTAAAAAATTTCAAACGATTGGATTTGACAAAAATAAAAAAAAAATCATAGAATTAAAAAAAAGTATAGATCGAACTGGAGAGCTTACAAGTTCACAAGTTAAAAAATTAAAAAAACTTAAAATTACAGATAAGATTAAAGATCTTATAAACACGGATGTTTTTATAGTTGCTGTTCCTACTCCAATAAATCATAATAAAAAACCAGATTTAGAAATAATTAAAGAAGCTTCTAAGAATATAGGCAGAATATTAAAAAAAAATAACATAGTCGTTTATGAGTCAACTGTTTATCCAGGTGTGACCGAAGAAGTTTGTGTGCCTATATTAGAAAAATTTTCAGGTTTAAAATGGAAAAGAGATTTTTTTGTAGGATATTCTCCTGAAAGAATTAATCCAGGTGATAAAAAACATACATTTAAAAATGTGACAAAAGTAGTTTCAGCTGACACTAAGAAAACTCTTTCAATAATTTCAAATGTTTATAAAAAAATTGTAAAAGCTGGCATTTATAACGCTAAAAGTATCAAGATAGCTGAAGCTGCAAAGGTAATAGAAAATACTCAAAGAGATTTAAACATAGCTCTGATGAATGAGTTATCAATTATCTTTAAAAAAATGAAAATAGATACTGAATCAGTTTTAAAAGCTGCAAGTACAAAATGGAACTTCAATTCTTATACACCAGGTTTTGTGGGAGGTCATTGTATTGGTGTTGATCCTTACTATCTTACTTATAAGTCTAAAAAATTAGGATATAAGCCTAAAGTTATTTTAGCTGGACGAAATATAAATGATAATATGGCAACTTATGCGTCGAATGAAATATTTAAAATATTAAAAAAAAAAAAATTAAGCTCAAAGAGTAAAATTTTAATATTAGGTTATACTTTTAAAGAAAATTGTCCAGATTATAGAAATACACAAATTGAAAAGATAACAAATAATCTACAAAGAAAATTTTTTAATATTGAAATATTTGATCCATATATTAATAAAAAAATAAAGGACAATTTTTTAACTAAATTTCCATCAAAAAATAAAATATATGACTGTGTAATAATAGCAGTTCCTCATAAAAAATTGTTAGAAAAAGAAAGATATATTAAAAATTTAGGCAAGAATGATTGTTTATATTTTGATTTAAAATTAAAAATGAAAACAATAAAAAGTGAATGGAACTTGTAAAAAAAATTGATAAATTAAACGTTTATTTAATATCATCTTTACCATTAGCTTTAGCAGCTGGACCAGCTTTGATTGAGTCGATAACAATAGTTGTTATTTTTTTGTTTTTTTTTACAAAAAAACAAATCAAAATAAATAAGTTTGAAATCTTTATTTTAGTATTTTATTTAAGTCTTATTTTAAGTTCTTTTTTTTCAAATTTTAAAATTGAGTCATTAACTTCATCTTTATTTTTAATAAGATTCATTTTATTGTATTATGTATTTAAGCATTACTTTTCATCAGAAAGCAAATCAAAGATTATAAATTTAAGTTTTTTTATTTTGTGTTTCACATTTTTAATTTTAATTATAGATGGATATACACAATATTTTTTAAAGCTTAGCATTTTTGGAACAGAATTAACAACTGTAGAAAGAATGACAATGCATTTTAGAAAAGAGGAATATATTATGGGTTCTTTTTTATCTAAAATGATTCCAATTTTTTTTGGTCTATGGTTTTATAAGTATAAAAATTTTAATTTAAAAATAAATTTATTTCTTACAATTTTATTTATTTTAGTATTCTATTGCATGGTGTTAAGCAATGATAGAGCAGCAACTTTTTTGGTTATAGGTTTTTTGATTGGATTAATAATTTTAATTAAATCTAAAATTTACTATAAGCTCTTTGCTTTATTAATTATATTTTTGAGTATTTTTCTTACTATCAACTTAGTTCCGTCTGTTAAAGAGAGATATATAGAAACAACTTTTAAAGAAATATTAGGCGAAAATGATTCTTCGGTTAATGATGATATAAAAATTCTCAGAAATAAAGATATTAAGGCAAAATCTTTTGATTTAAAAATCAACAATAAAAATATTTATTTTTTTAGTACAGCTCATGAGGCTCACATAAAAACATCTTATAATATGTTTTTTAATAATCCATTATTAGGTATTGGGCCGAACAATTTTAGAAAACTTTGTTCTGAAAAAAATTATGGAATTTATGAAGAAAGAGGATGCTCGACTCATCCCCATCATATTTTAGCACAGATCTTAGCTGAAACTGGACTTTTAGGTTTAATTTTTTATTTAATAACATTTATTTATTTAGTAGTAAAACTTGTTAAGCAACTTTTTTTAGCAAATCTAAGTTTTAATTTATTGTCCATGTATTCTTTTTATTTTTTAATTTTAATGCCCTTTTTACCTTCGGGAAATATTTTTAATAATTGGTATATTTATAGTATAGCATTACCATTTTTATATCTAAAATTTATAAAATGAATTTATTATTTTTGGTATTACTATTTTCTCTATTATTTTTTTTATTTTTTAAAAAAATAGTAAAAAAAATAAATATCTATGATGCCCCAGATGGAGTTAGAAAATTTCAAAAAAATAAAATTTCATGTGTTGGTGGAATATATTTTTATTTTATATTCTCATTAATATTATTTTATTGTTTTATTATAAATAAAGATTCTAGTTATATTTTCGAATTGTTTTTGTTTCAAAGTAATAAAGAATTTTTAATATTTTATTTTACAGCAACAAGTTTGTTTTTGATTGGATTGTATGATGATAAATATCAATTAGACTCTACTATTAAGACTGTATTATTATTATCTATTATATTTTTTTATGTTTACCATGAAGATAAATTTCAAATTAATGAGATAAGATTAAATTTTTTAAGTTATACAATTCAGTTAGAAAATTTTAGTATATTTTTTACTTCAATTTGTATTTTTAGTTTATTAGTTGCATCTAATATGTTTGATGGATCGAATGGTCAATCATTCATTAATTTTTCATCAATTTTTATTTTTTTATTTTACAAGGGTATGTTTGTTGATGTTAGCTATTTATTTTTTTTGATGTTAATTTTCTTCGCTTTTTATAATTTTAAAAATTTAGCTTACTTGGGTGATAATGGTATTTATTTTTTAAGTTTTCTTTTGGGATATTTAATTATAAAGAATTATAATTTTGACAAATCTATTTATGTCGAGGAGATAATTATAATTTTATTAATTCCGATATTGGATATGATAAGATTATTTATTACTAGGACAGTATTAGGAAAAAATCCATTTATGCCAGATGCAACTCATTTACATCATATTATACAAAAAAAATATGGAGCTAAAAAACTTGTATACATTTTGTTAACTTTATTTATGTTTCCATTATTATTTTTAATTTATTCAAACTTAAATTATTATTTTATTATTATTTTACAATTTATGATTTATGTATACTTCATTCTTAATAAAAAAATAGATAAATCCTCATGAAAAAAAAATATCTAGTTGTAACTGGTGGCGCTGGTTTTGTAGGATCAAATTTAATCAAGTGTTTGATTAAAAAAACTAAGTATAATATAATTTCCTTAGATAACTACTCAACTGGTAGTACAAAAAATCATATAATTAATAATAGAATAAAATATTTAAAAGGTGATACTAAAAATATTTCAAAATTATTATTTAAGTATAAATCAAAAATTATTTCACTATTTCATTTTGGAGAATTTGCAAGAATATATCAAAGTTTTTTAAAAATGAATGAATGTATAAATTCTAACTCAATTGGTACTCACGAAGTATTTAGATTTTGTTTGGAAAATAAAATTAGATGTATTTATTCTGCTACTTCTGCAAGTTTAGGAAACAAAGGTAAAGATAAAAATCTTTCTCCATATGCTTTCACAAAAGCAAAAAATTTGGAAATGTTAGAAAATTTAAATAAATGGTTCAAATTAAAATATGAGGTTATATATTTTTATAATGTTTATGGGCCAAATCAAATTAAAAGAGGATCAATGGCAACTGTCATAGGTATATTTGAAGATCAGTACAATAAAGGATATCCATTAACAGTGGTTAGGCCTGGCACTCAATCAAGAAAGTTTACACACATTGATGATACAGTAGATGTTTGTTTTCTTGCATGGAAAAAAAATAAATGTAGGCATTATAGTGTTTCTAATAAAACCAGTTATACAATTATAGAAGTTGCAAAATTATTTGGGGGAAAAATTAAATATTTACCCACTCGGAAGGGAGAGAGATTTGCTTCTGCTTTAACGAATATGAATTTAAGTAGAAAAGTTTATAAAATTTTTGGTAAGAAAAATTTAAAAGAATATGTTAAGTCATTAAAAAATGTTGCTAATTAAAGCCATTTCGCTGTTTACAATAAATATTATTTATGTATAAGTCCGTCTGCCGGTGATTATTGCGTAAGTGTTATACCCGATCCCATTCCGAACTCGGAAGTCAAGACTTACTGCGCCGATGGTACTTTGTCTTAAGACATGGAAGAGTAGGACATTGCCGGCTAAAAAAATCTATTATGAAAATAAAAAGTTCACTTAAATCAATAAAAAAAAGAGACTTAAACTCTAAATTAGTTAGGAGAAGAGGGCGAGTTTACGTAATAAACAAAATTAATCCTAAATTTAAAGCAAGACAAAAATAGATTTTATGGATAATGAAAACCATAAAAACACTTGGAATAATTTTACAAAGTTCGTTCTGTGGGGAACTGTCGCTGTTATATCGGTGTTGGTATTAATGGCAATCTTCTTGTTGTAAAGTCCTTTTGATATGAGAATCGGATCAATATCAGAAAATAAAGAAATTGAAAAAAGAATTGCCTTAACACCAGAGATAGTAAAAAAATATATTTCTCTTGGATTTGAAGTATGTTTGAGCGAAAATTATGGTTACCATCTTGGTATACATGATCAGCAGTATATACAAAATGGTGTTAAAATTTCTAAAGATCAAATAGAAATTTTAAGTTCATCGGATATTATTGTTCAACTTGGAATGTTATCTGATGAAAAAAGTTTTATTATTAAAGAAAACCAAACATTAATAGGAGTTTTAAACCCATTCAATAACAATGAAAAATTAAAAAGTTTAGCTGAAAAAAAAGTTAATGTTTTTTCACTAGAATTGCTTCCAAGAATTACTAGGGCTCAATCTATGGATATATTATCTTCCCAAGCAAATTTAGCTGGTTATAAAGCAGTAATCGAATCTTTTGCAAAGTTTGAAAAAGCTATACCAATGATGATGACAGCAGCAGGCACCGTTCCAGCTGCAAAGGTTCTAATTGTTGGTGCAGGTGTAGCTGGTCTTCAGGCAATCGCAACCGCAAAGAGAATGGGTGCAATAGTTTTTGCCACTGATGTAAGAATGGCTTCTAAAGAGCAAGTTGAAAGTTTAGGAGGTAAATTTCTTACAGTAGAAGGATCAGAAAATTTAGAAACCGAGGGTGGTTATGCAAAAGAAGCTTCTGATGATTTTAAAAAAAAACAAGAGGAACTTCTTTCTGAAACTCTAAAAAAAATCGATATTGTAATTTGCACAGCTTTAATTCCAGGAAAAAAAGCACCATTAATAATTAAAGAAAATATGATAAACAATATGCAATCAGGATCTGTTATTTATGACCTTGCAGCAATTCAAGGAGGAAATACAGCATTTACTGAAGTAGATAAAATTATTGAAAGAAATGGAGTAAAAATTATGGGTGAAAGTAATATCTTAAATAAGTTACCTGTTTCTGCCTCAAGCTTATATGCAAAAAATGTTTTTAATTTTGTTGATAATTTATTCGATAAAGAGAATAAAAAAATAAATATTAATTTAGAGGATGAAATTATAGAAAAGACGTTAATAAAATAAGTTATGGAAATAGATCCTTTAATTTTTAGATTAAGTATTTTTATCCTTTCAATATTTGTAGGATACTATGTGGTATGGAGTGTTACGCCATCGCTGCATACTCCATTAATGTCTGTAACGAATGCAATTTCCTCAGTAATTATTGTTGGGGCTATAATTGCAGGTTTGTCTGGAAATTCTGATAGTGTTTTTAATACCTCAAGTATTTTTGGGTTTTTAGCAATTGCCTTAGCGGCTGTTAATATTTTCGGTGGATTTCTTGTAACTCAAAGAATGTTAGCCATGTATAAAAAAAAGAAAAAGGATAAATAATGATTTCAGCAAATCTATCTGCAATTTTTTATTTAGTTTCAGGCGTATTATTTATTCTTGCTCTAAGAGGCTTGTCTTCACCAGAAACATCAAGACAGGGTAATTTTTTTGGAATTGTAGGAATGGTTATTGCCATAACGGTTACATTTTTGTCAACAGGTAATTTTTCTACTGGGTTTATTTTTGTATTGATATTTATTTTACTAGGTGGCTCAGTTGGTGCTTTTATAGCATATAGGATACCAATGACTGCCATGCCAGAATTAGTTGCTGGGTTTCATAGTTTAGTTGGGTTATCGGCGGTCTTTGTTGCAATTTCTGCTTTTTTAAATCCTGAAGCATTTAAACTAGGCACAGCAGGAAACATAAAACTTGGAAGTTTGATTGAGATGTCTATTGGTGCTGCGGTAGGAGCTATAACATTCTCAGGTTCGGTAATTGCCTTCTTAAAATTACAAGGAATAATGTCAGGTTCACCAATTACATTTAAAGGTCAACACCCCCTTAATGCAATAATTTTAATTTCAATAATTATTTTAATTTATTTATTATGTTCAACACAATCATCTAATTTATTTT
>MDSV01136887.1_pt1 | contig 18563 bp, 15 predicted proteins | sample 810851 | NCBI WGS metagenome assembly MDSV01 (sample SAMN05326640, study PRJNA326480) | marine metagenome | isolation source: seawater | place: Atlantic Ocean: North East | collected 2012 | reverse complement strand
GGCATAGATGGTAGAGCTTCGTCAACCATTTTTCCTTCATAATTAATCATAGCTCTAATCTTTCCCCATGTGTCCCCGCAGACAAAATAATCTCCCCTCTTCAATTTTCCGTTGCTAATAAGTATAGTTGATACCGGACCTTTACCTTTATCAATTTTAGATTCTATCACTACACCTTTTGCTGTATCGCTGTAAGAAGCTTTAAGGTCTAGAATTTCTGATTGTAAAAGAATGCTTTCTTTTAATTTATCTAAATTAATTTTTTTTAATGCTGAAACTTCTACAAATAAAGTGTCTCCGCTTAGATCTTCGGCAATAAGTTCGTATTGCATCATTTCATTTTTAATTTTGCTAATGTTTTTTTCAGGTAAATCGCACTTATTTATTGCTACTATTATTGGTACTTTAGCAGCTTTTGCATGTTTAATGGCTTCAACAGTTTGTGGTTTAACTCCATCGTCAGCTGCAACAACCAAGACTACTATATCAGTGATTTTTGATCCCCTTGCTCTCATTTCTGTAAAAGCAGCGTGTCCAGGTGTATCAATGAATGTAATTAATTTATTTTTTTCCGTTTTAACTTGATAAGCTCCTATGTGTTGTGTGATTCCTCCATGTTCACCCGATACAACATTAGAGTCTCGTAAAGAATCAAGTAAAGAAGTTTTTCCATGGTCTACATGGCCCATGATAGTAACTACCGGAGGTCTGCTTTTTACTTCACCTTCAAATATTTCTTTAGATTTACTTTTTTCTAAGGATAGCTTTTTTTCAATAATAGGCTTATGGCCAAATTCTTTTACAATATATTCCGCAGTATCTTTATCAATATTATGGTTAATTGTTGCTACTACCTTCATATTAAATAAAAACTTAATGATATCACTTGACTTTTCGGCCATTCGATTTGAGAGTTCTTGAATAGTAATTTGTTCAGGTATATTCACTTCTCTAATTACTTTCTTAAATTCTTTCTTTTCTTCCCCATCAGGTTTCTTCTTCTCTTTGAGCCTGGCTCGCTTGACTGATGCTAAACTTCTTTGCTTAATCTCTATTTCCTCAACATTAAGAGCCCTGGAAACTGTCAATTTGAAATCACGTTTATCTACTGGACCTTTAAGCTTTAATTTGCTCTTACCTGCTGGCTTATTGTCTTTTTTAATAAAATCTTTAGTAGCTTGTTGTTCGACGAATTTTCTTACAAAATTTTTTTTCTTAACTTCATTGTTGGTATTATTACTTGGTGGTGAAGAAGTTTTACTGAATGATTTGTTAGGTCTAAATGTTTTCTTTTTTTCTACTGAAAAAGATTTTTTACCAGAAGTTGCTATTGATGTTGTGTCAATTTTTTTTTTTAAATTAGACGAAATTGTAAGTGTTTTTTTTTTATCTTTATCCATAACATTATTTATACGCTATCTCTCTAGCTGCCATAATTAAGTCGTCAGCCTCCTTTCGCGACAAAGAAAACTCCTCGAGATAACCGTCGAGTCTAATTTTTTTTCCTTTAAATTCGTCATATCCGCCAATCAATTCATCCGAAGAAAGGTCTGCAAAATCACTGAGTTTTTTTATATTTTTTTGACCTAATATTACAAGCATTCCTTGCGTCATTCCTTTTAGATCAATTAATTTATCTTCCACTCCAAGTTCTTTTAATTTTAATGTAACTGCTTCTTTTTCTTTAACCAAAGTTTCTTTTGATCTATTAATTAATTCTTTTGCTGTCTCTTCATCTATCGCATCTATTTTTGAAATATCATCTGGATTTGATTGAGCAATTTCATCTATTGATGTAAATCCTTCTGAGACTAAAAGCTGACCCAGTGTTTCATCTACTTCCAAGTTTTTAATTAAAGTTTCGGTTCTTTCTTTAAAGTCAGCTTGTCTTCTTTCAGAATCTTCTTGATCTGTAAGTATGTCTATCTCGTAATTTGTTAATTTAGAGGCTAATCTTACGTTTTGTCCCCGTCTACCAATCGCTTTACTCAAATTTTCTGCAGTTAAAATTATATCTATTCTTTTATTCTCTTGATCTATAAGAACTTTTTGAATTTCTGCTGGTGATAAAGATTCTGATATTAAAGTAGGTAAATCTTCTGTCCATTTAATTATGTCAATTTTCTCCCCGTGTAATTCGTTTACAATTGTCTGAACTCTACTTCCTCTCATACCTACACACGCTCCTACGGGGTCAATTGAAGAATCTTGAGAGTGAACACATATTTTAGCTCTACTACCTGGATCTCGAGCCACTGATTTAATTTCAATTGTTCCCTCGTAAATTTCTGGCACTTCTTGAAAAAATAGCTTAGCTAAAAATTGTGGGTGCGCTCTAGATAAAAATATTTGATGGCCTTTTAATTCTTTTCTTACTTCGTAACAGTATGCTTTAACTCGGTCACCTGTTTTTAAAATTTCTCTTGGTATCAATTCGTCTTTTTTGATAACTCCTTCTGCTTTACCTAAATCAACTATCACATTACCGTACTCTAACCTTTTAATAATACCACTTAATATCTGCCCTTGCTTATCTATAAAATCTTCATACTGTCTATTTTTTTCAGCTTCTCTAACTCTACTACTTATAACTTGTTTAGCGCTTTGTGCAGCAATTCGTCCAAAATCTATTTGTGGTAATTCCTCAAAAATCTTTTCACCAACTTTTAAATTTTTATTTTTAGGATCATTTTTTTGAGCATCTTGTAAGGTAATTTCTCTTGCAGAGTCTTCAACGTTTTCAACTATATCTAAAACTTTTTGAATCTTTATTTCTCCACTTTCTCTATCAATGATAACTTCAATATTATTATCATTTCCAAATTTAGTAAGTGCAGCTTTTTGAATGGCGCTTTCCATCGAACCAATTACAAGCTCTTTATCTATGGATTTTTCATTAGCTACTGCCTCGACTATTCTTAAAAGTTCTAATTTATCTAATCCTTTATTTAACATTTTATGCCCCCTAAAAAAAAATGGGCTAGTGCCCATTTTGAATGTTCAATTATTTATTTGTTTTTTAAAAGAAAATTATGGTTTTTTCAAGATTACAGTTTAAATAAATCAATTTTATCAGTCTTTTCCCAAGTAAATTCACCCTTATTAGTGGGCTTCCTACCAAAATGACCGTAGGCTGAGGTAATCTCATATATCGGTTTGTTTAATTTCAACATTTCTCTAATACCTCTTGGGGATAAATTGAAATTTTCTTCAATTATCTTTTTTACTTTATCAACTTTTGTTTCGTCTCCGTTAGCTAATTTAATAAAGATTGACAAGGGTTTAGATACTCCAATGGCATAAGCTAATTGAATTAAACATTTTTCAGAAACTTTTGCCGCAACAATATTTTTTGCTAAATATCTTGAAGCATAAGCTGCAGATCTGTCTACTTTTGTTGGATCTTTACCTGAAAACGCTCCTCCACCATGCGGTGCTGCCCCTCCATAAGTATCAACAATAATTTTTCTTCCTGTTAAACCAGTGTCGCCATCAGGTCCTCCGATTATGAATTGACCAGTTGGATTTATATATATTTCCTTATCATTAAGATCTGTTAAAAAATTTTCAGGTATAGATTTTTTGATATAAGGGATAACTGACTCTCGAACTTTTTCTTGATTAAGATCTTTAGAGTGTTGTGTTGATATTACAACAGAGGTTACCTTAACAGGTTTTTCATTTTCGTAAAGCATTGTAACCTGACTTTTAGAGTCTGGCTCAATACCTTTTAAAATACCACTTTTTCTATCTTCTGCCATTAATCTTAAAATTTTGTGAGAGTAATGAATTGGTGCTGGCATCAATTCTTCAGTTTCATTACAAGCATATCCAAACATAATGCCCTGGTCACCAGCTCCTTCATCTTTGTTATCTTTAGAGTCAACTCCCATTGCTATGTCTGCTGATTGTTCATGAAGATGCGTTTCGATATTTGCAGTTTTCCAACTAAAGCCTTCTTGGTCGTAACCAATGTCTTTAATACAATCTCTTACTTTAGAAATTAATTCTTCCTTTTCAATTTTTGGACCCCTTGTTTCTCCAGCTAAAACAACTTTATTAGTTGTAGTCAATGTTTCGCAAGCAACTCTGGATACAGGTTCTTTAGATAAATATGAATCTACAACCATGTCTGAAATCCTATCACAGACTTTATCTGGATGGCCTTCGGATACTGACTCGCTCGTAAATAAATAATTATTATTTTTCATTTTTTTTTTTGTAAATTTGAAAGATAACAAGATATGTAATTAAAAGTATAAAAAAGATCAAATCATTTTTAATTTTATTTGATTTAACTAATGGTACTTCAAATTCTATATTTCCAGCTTCATTTCGCTTTAAACTTTTTACTATATTTCCTTTATTATCAATTATCGCACTGACTCCTTTGTTGGTGGATCTAAGGAAAAAAGTATTATTTTCTATAGCTCTAAAAATTGATTTTGCAAAATGTTGGTTGGGACCAATTGATTTACCAAACCATCCATCTTCTGAAATATTTATAATTAGGTTCGTATTAATGTTAGATTTTTGTATAAGTTCTGTAAAAATAACCTCATAACATATCAAAGGTAAAATATTTAAATTTCCTATTATGAGATTATCATTATTGTTTCCCTTTAAAAAAGAGCCATGTCCTTCAGTAATTTTTTTTAGGCCAAAACTATTTAGTAAATTTTCAAAAGGAAGGAATTCTCCAAAAGGAACTAGTTTTCTTTTATTGTAAGTTTGGATTATTTGGAATTTATTGTCTATTAAAAGCATGCTATTAAAGTAATTATTTGATTTTGAGTCTAATTTGTTTATTCCAAGAATTATTTGGTGTTTATTTGTAAAATTCTTTGAAATTAGTTCCTTAAAGATTATAACTTCATCATAACTATAACCGCTAAAAACTCCCTCCGGCCAAATAAATAGTGTTTTTCTGTTTATATTTGGATCACTGTATCTTATTAATTTTTTAAATCTCTTTTTAATTTCCTCTTCGGTCAAACCATATTTTAAATCAAAATTAGGAGAAATAATTTTTACAAATATTTTTTCATTAATATTATCCAACTTATTATTGTTTATATTAATTTCAAAATTTCCAAAGATGAACAAGCCCATTATTGCAACACTAACTGTAATCAAACAAAACAGCTTTTTAACAGTACTAATTTTAAAAAAAATAATTACAGGTAAAGTAAATATAGTTATTACAAGCAAATTATAACAATGGAATCCTATTATATTTAAAACTTGTAAAATTTCATTCATCCAAGAGGTACTATAAGCCCACGAGTTCCATGGGAAACCTGTAAATATTTTTGACCTTAAATAATCTGAAAAAGCTAAAGATCCAGAAAAAAGAATAAGTGAGCTGAAATTAAATTTTAGAAAGGGTCCAACAAATAAAACCGTTAGAGCCATGAATAAACTTAAAAATAAAGGTATTAGTATTAATGCAAATGGGATTAGAATTTTAAAATTTTCATCAAAGGTAAGTGAATTAGTTATCCAAGATATGCCACTGAAATAAAAACCAAAACCAAAAAGTAATCCGAATATAAATAAATTTTTTTTATAAGGTTTTTTCCGATAAACAGTTTTCGATTTTTTATTAATAAAAATTATTAAATAAAAAAAAAGTGGTAAAATTATTAAATTTATTATCGTTAAGTTAAAAGGCTGAAAAGTCAATGTCGATAACGAGCCAAAGATAAGAGGAGTACAGTACAATATTAAAAAACGATTATTTAAATATTTTTTAAACATTTATAAAATCAAAATATTTTTTCTCAATCTTGCTCATTTTCAAAAAATCTTTATTTCTAATGTGGTCATATCCAAATAGATGTAGTAATCCATGTATCCATAAGCGATCAAATTCAGCTTTAAAATTTTTTAATATCTTTTTATTTTTTATTTTATTTAAATTAATAATTATATCCCCAAGGTAAATTTCTTTTTCAAATTTTAATTTTTTATCAAGGTTTTTTTTTGTTTGAAAAGGAAAAGAAAGAACATCTGTAACTTTATTTTTTTTTCTAAATTTCTTATTAAGAAATTTTATTTCCTTATTGCCAGAGAGTAGCAAAGTACAAAAAAGATTTTTTTTAAGAAATTTTTTATCTCTTATATTTAATTTTTTTATTTTTCTATCGAGATAATTATTCGGACTCTTGATATAATTCAGCCAGCTGGTATTATTAGTAATTACATTAATTTTTATCATCAGTGCTTTTGTTTTGATAAGCTCTAATGATTTTTGAAACAAGAGGATGTCTTACTACATCATTATGATCAAATTCGATTATTTTGATTTCCTCAAGATTTTTAAGAATATTTCTTGATTTAATTAAACCTGAATGAGTTTTATTTATTAAATCTACTTGGCTTGGATCTCCATTTACAACTAATTTAGAATTTTCTCCTATTCTAGTTAAAAACATTTTAATTTGAGTTTCAGTTGCATTTTGTGCTTCATCTAAAATAGCGAAACAATTCTTAAGCGTCCTTCCTCTCATAAAAGCTAAAGGTGCAATCTCAATTTCCCCTGACTCAATTTTTTTATCTATTTTATCTGCTCCAAAAAGTTCATACAAAGCATCGTACAAAGGCCTTAGATATGGATCAACTTTTTCTTTCATATCACCTGGTAAAAAACCTAATTTCTCTCCAGCTTCTACGGCTGGCCTAGATAAGATTACTCTATCTATTTTTTTTTCCATTAATAAAGTTATTGCCACGGAAACAGCTAAAAAACTTTTTCCGGTTCCAGCGGGTCCAAGTGACATTATAATATCATTTTCTTTTAAGGCTTTTATATATTCTGATTGCTTTTCAGATCTAGCAATTACAGATTTCTTTGGTGTCTTAATTAATTGTTTAAAACTCTTTACGTTAGACTCTTCTATCTCTAAATTTTTTTTCACAGATAAAACTATATCCTCTTTTTCAATAATATTCGTTAAAAAATATTTATTAATTAAAAATTTAATAGCGTCACAGAAAATTGATAATTTTTCATTGTCCCCTTTACATGTTATGGAATTACCTCTGAAATAAACATCCGTGTTAGTCAATTTAGATAAGTTTTTTAGATTTTGATCAAATTGACCTACGATCGCCATTAACATTTCATTATTGTTTATAGAAATATTTACTGTTGTTTTATCAATTTTTTTAATAGCTAGATTTTGATCTAATTTACTTATTTGAGACATTGGTTATTTATGCAGCACACTCTTCTTGATTATAATTTAAGATAACTTTTCCAAACAATGTACTATGATTTGTTTTCAAAATTTTTACATTTTTAACTTCACCTATTAGATTATGATCACTTTCAACGATAACTGAGTTAAAATATTCATCTCGCCCAAAATATTTATTTTCTTTTTGAATTTTATTCTCAAATAAAACGGTTGATATTTTGTTTATTAACGTTTCTTTGTAATCTTTTTTAATTTCATCTGCAATTTTTTGAAAATTAATTAACCTTTCTTTGGAATTTTTTGGACTTATCTCAGTCAAACTAGATGCAGGAGTTCCTGGTCTTGGACTAAACACATATGAGTATGAGTTGATAAACTTGACTTTGATCATCAATTTTATTGTATTTTCAAAGTCTTCGATCGTCTCTCCTGGATATCCTATAATAAAATCACTCGAAAATTTTACATTTGGTCTAATTTCTTTTAATTTTTTTATTATCTTTAAATATTCTTCAACAGTATGTTTTCTATTCATTGCCTCTAAAACTCTATTTGAACCACTTTGAACCGGAAGGTGAATTAAAGGCATCAATTTTTTACAGCTCTTATGCACTTCGATCAGATCTTCCGAAAAATCTCTAGGATGTGATGTGGTATATCTTATTCTTTTTAATTCTTCAATTTTGGAAATCTCTAAAATCAAATTCGAAAGTTTATTTTTTTCAAAATTATATGCATTTACATTCTGGCCGAGTAAAATTATTTCTTTAGCCCCATTTGCAACTAGTTGTTTTGCTTCTGCTACTAATTCATATATTGATCGCGAAAACTCTGCACCACGAGTATAGGGAACAACACAAAATTTACAAAATTTATCGCAACCTTCTTGTATAGTTAAAAATGATGAAATTGCATTATCAGAATTTTTTATAGAGTTTAAATTATCGAATTTTTCTATTACATCAAATTCAGTATAATTAATTCTGTTCGATTTTCTCTCCAAATTTAAAATCATATCATTAATTTGATGATAAGATTGAGGTCCTATAACTGCATCTATATATTTTTCTTTTTTTAATAAAATGTCTCCCTCCGCCTGGGCAACACAACCAGCAACTATAACAATTGGTTTTAATTTATTTCTAAACTCTTTTTTAATTCTGCCTATATCATGATAAACTTTATCTGTTGCTTTTTCTCTAATATGGCAGGTATTTAAAACATAACAGCTAGCTTTGTTAAAATCTTTTGTTGGCAAATAGTCAATTTTTTTTGTTAAATCTAGAATACGATTACTATCGTATTCATTCATTTGGCATCCAAGGGTTTTGATAAAGATTTTTTTTTGCAATTTATTTTTTAATTTTTGAGCCATAAAGTTCTAATTTATGGTCAACTAATTTATAACCTAATTTTTTTGCAACTTCATTTTGAAGCTTTTCAATGTCTTTGTCTACAAATTCAATTATCTCTCCGCTATTAATATCGATTAGATGATCATGATGCTCCTCTGGTGCTTGTTCATATCTAGCTTTGCCACCTTTAAAATCATGTTTTTCAACAATCCCTGCTTCCTCGAATAATTTTACAGTTCTATAAACAGTTGCAATACTAATTTTTTTATCTATCTCACTAACTCTCTTATGTAGTTCATCAACATCAGGATGATCTTTTGCACCATACCTTTCTTTAGAGTCAGACATAACTTGAGCTATAATTTTTCTTTGATCAGTGAGTCTGACACCTTTATTTTTGCACTTTTCTTCGATTGTATTCATCTAATTAATCTAACTTATATATATGGGTTTAATCAAATTTTTTTGTATCATATTTTTTTTAATTAAAAGATCAATATTAGCGAGGTTAAATTGGCCTAGATCCGAATTCTTAAATCCAAATAAATTTATATTTTTTGATATTTTTATTCCTTTTGCCACTGCCAATGAAACTCTAATAGAGGAAAAGCTCCCTGGACCGTTATTAACTAATATTGAGAAATTATCAATGATATTTACTTTGTGTTTTTTTATTAGATTTAATATGTTTGAGACTAAAAGGTCATTTTTATTAACTTTTTGATTAATATCATGAATGTAAAATTTATTATCAACTTTTAAACCAACTTTATCATCTTTGCCTATGCAATTTAAAATTAAAAAATTTTTTATCATTAGTTTGTTTATAACTACTTTAGTTTTTCATAACAATTTGAATTCAAGTGCAAAACTACAAAATATTGAAGATTTTGGTGTAATTTCTTTAATGTACCACAGATTTGAGGAAAACAAATACCCTTCTACCAATATTAGGTTAAACGATTTTAAAAAACATTTAATGGCAGTAGAAAAAAGTAATATTAATTTTATTAATCCTAAAAATTTTGAAGATGAGTTAAACAAAAATAAGAATCAAAGAAAAATTCTTCTAACTATTGATGATGGTTTTACTTCATTTTATGAAAAAGCTTGGCCAATACTTAAAGAAAAGAAAATACCATTTATTCTTTTTGTAAGCACACGTGAAGTTGGTGCATTTAATTATATGACATGGGATCAAATTAAAGAATTAAGTGATGAAAGTTTTGTAGAGATAGGCAATCACAGCCATACTCACGAATATCTTGTTGATGAAAATTATGATTTTATAAAAGCAGACATTGAAAAATCAATATCAATTTTTAAAGAAAAGTTGGGAAATAATTCCTCTTTTTTTTCATACCCGTTTGGTGAATACAGCTTAGAATTTAAAGATATAATTAAATCTCTTGGATTTAAATACGCCTTCGGGCAACACTCTGGGGTAATAGATGAAACTAAAAATTTTTATGAACTTCCTAGATTTCCAATAAATGAAAAATACGGAGAGATAAAAAGATTTAACTCTTTAATTAAAACTTTGCCTTTTAAATATAAAAAGATTCTTCCTGATGAGAAATATCTTAAGCAAAACAAAAATCCACCTGAGGTAAAGATAGAATTTTTTGAAAATATAGATAATTTAAAATCATTAAGTTGTTACTCAAATGAAGGTGATAAATGGAGACAGTCTAATATTAAATTTGAAAATGAATATACATTGGTTATTAATATTAAAGAAAAATTTACAGGAGAAAGAGGTAGAATTAATTGTTCTCTACGAGACCCAAGTGGTTTTTGGAGATGGCTAGGAGTTCAATTTGTGATAAGCGATAAATAATTTATGAACTAAGTTCTATTTTTTTAGCTGAGTTTTCTAATTTTACCGGTTCAAAATCCGTTAATCTATTTTGTTTAATAATCTTATTTAACATTTTTGTATATTGTGTGCCTGTCTGAGCATAATTATTTAAAGTCTCTGTTAGTTTTAAACCAGAAATTATTTTTTTATTTTCTCTTAGGTTGAGTCTCTTTTCTCTAAATTTTGAGTAGCTTTTATGAGTATTAAGATTATTTTGATAAGCTTTTACTGAAGCTCTTAAAATAGGAAATTTTAAAATTTTATGATCTTTATTGCTTTCTCTATCTAAAGGAGCAATCCCTTGACCGCTCCACGTCCATTGACCGAAAATAGCGTTACCTTCTAAAGCAAATCTTGATGTCCCCCAACCACTTTCTTTAGCTGCTTGTGCTAATGCAATTGATGTTGGGATTATATCAATCCTAGTTGATAACTCTTTTAAATCACCTTTTTTGACTTTGTATTCTAATAGCTTCTGTCTAAGCCACTGCTTTTCTAAATCGGTAGTAAACTTTTTATTAGATAAAATTAATAATTTTTTTCTGTCTGCAAGAATTCTCTCATTCTCAGCCACAATGAGAGGTAGAACTATTTTTATAAAAGTTTCTTTCTTCAATTCTACACTAGCTAGTGCATCGAGATCTCTTGGGAATTGAGTAAAATAAATAGGTTTAACTAACTTTTGAGATCGCACTTGTCCTAGATCATATTCCACATCTTTAAAAAGATTCAGAACGGTCTCAGTTTTTAAGTTTAGATCAGGTAAAACTGCTTCATCAAAATTCTTATTTTTTGCTTTAAGTTCAGGTTTTACATCTTTTTTGATTTCTGGTTTTTTAGCTTCTTTTTTAACTTCAGGTTTTTTTATTTCTTTTTTAACATCTAGTTTTTTTGAATCTTTTTTATTCTCTGGTTTTTCTAACTGCACTGTTGTTTTCTTTTCAGAATTCTTAAAATAATCAATCCCATTGAAAGTTACTGTAGTTATAATTACAATAGTTGCGATTCCTATAATGACATTTTTAGCTTTTTTTGGATCTAATTGTTGGTTGTAAATACCATGAAATACATCTGTAAAAATATTTCCAGAAAAAATATAAATTGTTCTTCCTAATTTAGGTATAATATTAAGAAAATTTAGTCCGATATTTCCAAGATTTTTCCAAAAACTTTTAATTAAATAGTTAAGTTTTCTTACTGTGTCATATTTATAGTTTTCAACTTTTCTAACCAGTCTATTTTTATCTTTTATTTTTTCTTCCTTAAAGTTTGAAATACCAGTTTTTGCTCTCGAAAAAGGTTTTATTATATTGTCTTTAATAAAGTTGGACTTAAAATCTTTTGGAATAATTATTTTATTCTTTTTAAGAATTAATTCTATTTGGCCACTAGTTAAATTTTTTCTGCTTTTAACATAGTCTTTAATTTCTTTTACATCATAAATATATGCTAACTCTAATAATTTATCTCTGTAACTTAATTTTTTTTTCATTTTATAGCCTCAACAGAATTAACTTCCTTTACGTAGTGTTTTAAAAGATTCTGAACCCCTTGCTTTAAAGTCATTAAAGAACTTGGACAACCAGAACAGCTTCCTTGTAATTCAACTTTTACAACTCCATTTTCAAAAGATTTAAATTTAATATCTCCACCATCTCTTGCCACAGCTGGTCTTATTTTGGTATCTAAAACTTCAATAATTTTGTTGACAATTTCATCATTTTTCAGCTCATTTTTAATAGTTTCCCTCTTTTCAATCAGGATTGGTTCACTATTTTTTTCAAAATAATCGTTCATGTGTGAAATAACCATAGGCTTAAGCTCACTCCATGAAACTTCTTTGGTTTTTTTAACTGAAATAAATTTTTCCGATAAAAGAATTAATTCAACTCCTTTGAAATTTAATAGCTCTTTTACAAAAGGAATAGTTACCTCATTTTGATTTTCTTTTTGAAATTCTTCAGTTCCTGATGCGGAAATAGTTTTTTCAGACAGAAATTTTAAAGAGTCTGGATTAGGAGTAGTTTCAGTTTGTATCATATAGGCTTTATATTATATAAGGCCTACTTTTTCACGTATATTTTTTAGGTTTTCCTCAGCAATTATATTAGCTTTTTCACTACCTTTTTTTAGAATATTTTTGAGATGCGACTTATCGGCAAGCAATTTTTTTATCTCTTTTCCAATTGGTGTTATTTCGCTAATTAAAACTTCTGTTAATTTTGTTTTTAATAATGAATATTCTTTTCCTGCCATTTCTGAAATAATATTTTTTAAATTATTTTTTGTTAATTCTGAATAAATAGTTAATAAATTTAAAGCTTCTGGTTTTTTTTCTAATAATTTAATATTGTCTGGTATTGGCTCTGAGTCTGATTTTGCCTTTTTAATTTTTTTGTTAATTTCATCGGCGGTATCTTTCAAATTTATTCTTGAATAATCTGACTCTTCAGACTTACTCATTTTTTTTGTTCCATCTCTTAAGCTCATCACCCTTGATATATTTTTTGGTATTAAAGGTTCTGGTAAGGAAAAAAAGTTATCACAATTAAAATCATTATTAAATTTTTGAGCTATATCTCTAGATAATTCTAAGTGTTGCTTTTGATCAGCACCCACAGGCACATGGGTAGCTTTGTAAAGAAGTATATCTGCTGCCATTAAGTTTGGATATATATAAAGTCCGACACTAGCTTTTTCTTTATCTAAACCAGCTTTATCTTTAAATTGTGTCATTCTATTCAGCCAGCCGATTTTTGAAACACAGTTCAAAATCCAAGCAAGTTCTGCATGCCCTGATACCGAGGACTGATTGAAAATTATACTTTTTTCTGGATCTAATCCTGTTGCTAAAAAACTTGCAGTTGTTTCCAAAACATTATCGTAAAGCAAATTAGGTTTTTGAAAAACTGTTATAGCGTGAAGATCAACTACACAAAAAATACATTTCATTTCTTTTTGCAATGAAACAAAATTTTTAAGCGCCCCTAAGTAGTTTCCTAAATGTAAATTTCCAGTTGGCTGCACACCTGAAAATGCTATCTTTTTGATGCTCATCTAATTTGCCCTATAATTTTTAAGTTTTAATATTCCTAATAAATAACACGATAGTAAATAAAGAGTACCCACAAAGCTAACTATAAATATTAAGTAAACAGCTTTAAACTCATAGGTATAATCTAAATATTTAGCGAAATAATCTAAAGCAAAGAGTAAAATTAACGACATCATAAATGTTGAAGCTAATATCTTAATAAAATTTAATATTAATTTACTCTTTAGCAGCAGAGATTTATTCATATTGAGTAAATATAAATAAACAAAAACTCCAACCCACGTTGATATAGATGTAGCAATAGGAATAATAATAAATCCTATCTTAGAAAAAAAACTTACACTTATCATAATATTCAAAATCACAATTAACAATGAAATATAAAAAGGTGTTTTGGTGTTATTCCTTGCAAAAAAGAAATTTGATAAAATTTTTATCAATGCAAAAGCTGGAACTCCATAGCCAAAAAATTTAAGAGCTGCAGAAGTCATTTTTACGTCACTCATTGAAAAAGATCCGTACCCAAATAATGCGTTAACAATTTCTTCTGAAGCAAGAACTAATCCAAAACTTGCAGGGATTGACAGCAATAGCGAAAGTTCAAAAGATTTATTTTGAATGTTTGAAATTTGTTTTAAATTATTTGTTTTAAATGCTTTTGAAAGAATTGGTAAAGAAACAGTTCCGACGGCAATACCTGCCATTGCAAGATTAATTTGATATACTCTATCTGCATAATATAGATATGACACTGCACCTGCTTGGAAAGATGCAATGATAGTTCCAACTAAAATATTTATTTGTGTAACCCCAGAAGATAAAACACTTGGTAAAAGTTTTTTGAAAAACAATTTTACTTTACTACTAAGATACAAACTAAATATTAAATTCGGTTTATAAAATTTTGAAGTTATGTAAATTAAAAAAATTAATTGAAATAAACCTGCCAAGGTAACACCGTAAGAAAGTTGTTTTGCAAAATTTAGACCTAAAAAATAGGATAAAATTAAACTAACAATCAAAACTATGTTTAAGATTATTGGTGCAGCTGCAGCCGCAGCAAATTTATTATTAGAATTCAGAATACCAGAAAAAAAAGATGATAAACTAATAAATAATAAAAATGGAAAAGTAATTCTTGTAAGTTCAACTGCTAAACTAAATTTAACTTCATTTTCAATAAAACCTGGAGCTAAGATATAAATTAAATAAGGAGTAAAAATCTCTACAATTGTAACAATTATTAACAATATTAATAATAAAAAACTTAAAATATTATCTGCAAATTTTTTTCCTTTTCTTTTATCCTCAATTTTTACAGCTGTATAACTAGGTATAAATGCTGCATTAAAAGTTCCTTCAGCAAATAGTCTTCTAAAAGTATTGGGTAATCTAAAAGCTACAAAAAAAGCATCAGCAAAAATTGATGTACCAAGAAAAATAGCTATTAAAATATCTCTTACATAACCTAAAATTCTACTGATAAATGTAAAAAAACTAAATATGGAAGCTGAAGATAAGAGGTTCATAAATATTCTTAATTAGGCCATAAATTTTTAGTGAATTATTATTTTTTATATTACATACTCATTAAATTAAATGCCAAAAAAAACAGAAATTGATCACTACACTGATAAAGAAGCACTTGATTTTCATATAAAAGGAAAGTCGGGCAAAATTGAGATAGGTTCATCTAAACCTCTTACGACAAAAAGAGACCTGTCGTTGGCTTATTCACCTGGAGTAGCTGCACCTGTGAAAGAAATTTCTAAAAAACCCGAACTTGCGTATGACTATACTAGTAAAGGAAATTTAGTAGCAGTTATAAGTAATGGCTCTGCAATTTTAGGTTTAGGAAATCTTGGGTCTTTAGCATCGAAACCAGTTATGGAAGGCAAATCAGTTTTATTTAAACGTTTTGCCGATATTGACTCTATTGATATTGAAATTGATAATAATGATGCAAACTCAATAATTGAAACTATTAAAAATATTAGTGGTACATTTGGAGGAATTAATCTTGAGGACATTGCTGCACCAGATTGTTTTATTATCGAACAAAAGTTAAAAGAAATTTTAGATATACCTGTTTTTCATGATGACCAACATGGCACAGCAATCATTACTACTGCGGCTTTAATAAATGCATTAGATATATCTAAAAAAAAAATTACAGATGTAAAAGTAGTTATTAATGGCGCAGGGGCTTCAGCACAAGCTTGTGCTAATTTATTTAAAAGCTCAGGTGTTAAAGATAATAATTTAATAATGTGTGACAGCAAAGGGGTAATTTATAAAGGAAGAAAAAATATCGATCAGTTTAAATCTGCCTTTGCAATAACTACAAAATTAAGAACTCTTAGTGAAGCAATTAAAAATGCTGACGTTTTTTTAGGACTATCAGCAAAAGATGTTGTTAGTAAAGAAATGATTAAATCTATGGCTAAAAATCCAATTATATTTGCTTGTGCTAACCCTGATCCTGAGATCAAACCAGAAATAGTAAAAGAAGTTAGAGATGATGCGATTATTGCTACAGGTCGTTCTGATTACCCAAATCAAGTAAATAATTTAATTGGATTTCCTTATATTTTCAGAGGAGCATTAGATGTTAGAGCAAAAGCAATAAACGAAGAAATGAAGGTTGCAGCAGCTAACGCAATCGCTTTATTAGCAAGAGAAAATGTACCAGATGAAGTGGTTGCAGCTTATGGTGGAGATCGTCCAAGATATGGAAAAAATTATATTATTCCGTCAACATTTGATCCAAGGTTAATTAGCGTAATACCTGCTGCAGTAGCTGAAGCTGCAATAAAAAGCGGGGCAGCTAGAAAAAAGATAGAAGATTTTGAACTCTATAAGGATCAGCTATCTAACCGTTTAGATCCCTCTATGTCTTTAATGCAAGGTATAAACGCAAAAATCAGAAAAAACCCTAAGAGAGTCATTTTTGCCGAAGGAGAGGATGAAAACATGCTTAAAGCTGCAATAGAATTTGGTAGAAATAAACTTGGTATCCCAATATTAATAGGAGTAGAGAAAAGAATTAGAGACCAACTTAAAAAAATTGGGTTAGATCAAAATTATAAGATTGAAATTGTAAATTCCACAGACAAAACTAAAAGAGAGAAATACGTAAAACATTTATATAAGAAACTTCAAAGAGAAGGTCAGTTAGAAAGAGATGTAGATCGATTAGTTCGTAATGATCGTATTGCATGGGGTTCTTCTATGATTGCATGTAAAGATGCTGATGCAATGGTTACTGGAAACATAAGACATTACGCTGCCTCAATCGAAAAATTAAAAAAAGTAGTTGACGCTCGTCCTGGAGAAGAAATTTTTGGAATGACTATGATAGTTTCAAAAGGTAAAACAATCTTAGTAGCTGATACCAATGTACAAGATTTTCCTTCTTCAGAAAGATTGGTTAAAGTGTCTAAATCTTGTGTACGAGTGGCCAGATTGTTTGGTTTTGATCCTAGAGTAGCTTTTTTATCACATTCTACATTTGGAAAACCTATATCCAAAAACACTAAGCATGTAAGGGATGCAATTGAAATGTTGAAAAAAGAAAAAGTCGACTTCGATTTTGATGGTGAAATGCAACCAGATGTTGCTCTAAATCCAATTTATAAGGAAGTATATCCATTTTCAAAAATTGTTGGTAACGCAAATATTTTAATTATGCCCGCATTACATAGCGCAGCTATTTCTACGAAACTCATGAAAGTGTTTGGAGGTGGAAAGTTAATTGGTCCTTTATTAATAGGATTAGGATTGCCAATTGAAGTTGCACCGTTAAGAGCAAGTACATCAGAAATTTTAAATTTAGCATCTATAGCTTCGTATTCCTCTGATATAATTGACTATTCCAACTAAAGTTTATTTCTACTTAACTCAATTGCAAGATAAATTGATGGAATTACTTCCTCAACATCGTAAATTTTATTTGCCTCATTAATAACTTCTTTTTTTTCTTCTTCGTCCATCGCAATTCCAAAAATATAAATATTTTTGTTTACAGTTTCTAAAGTATAATTTCTCGCCTTTGTTTTTTTGTTGAAGATTAGCGCGGTTCTTAACTGACTAGTAATTAGAACATCTTTTGCTGTACTTTTAAAATTGTTTTGACCTTTTATGGTAATTGCATTTTTAACTGAACGAACACCCTTTGTTTCCCAGGCCATCTTAGTTATTTTTATTTTTTCCTCTGGTTCATTTACTTTTCCAGATAAAAAAATCCTTCCATCAAGAACCTCCGACTGAATAGATATAAAATATTTTTTATCTGTAAGCGCTAATCTGGCAGATAGATTTTTTTGCATTATAGTATCATCTATCTGCATGCCTATTGTTCTTGGATCAAAAGTAATATTTACACCAGTTCCAAACTGACCTGCGGAAGAACATGCTGTTAAAAATATTATTAATATAAAGCTAGTAATTTTTATCATTTTTAATTTTTAAACATAGTTCGTAAATTTTTTTTTTATTTATTTTTTCTGTTTCTAAAATTATGTTTACAGTATCTTTCAAACTATATTTCCTTAAATACTTTTTGATTTTATTCACAATTTTTTGTTCGTCAAAATTTTTTATTTTAGTACTGCCTTCTGATATTACTATTGTTAATTCACCCTTAATTTGATCTTTAAATGGTTTTAGTTCGTTTATTTCTTCTCTAATAAAGGCTTCGTGAATTTTAGTAATTTCTCTTGCAATCAGTATTTTTCTTCCTAAAAAAAACTTTTTAAAGCCTTTTATATAAAAATTTATTTTTTTTGATGGAACAAAAAAGACTTGAGTATATTCATTGGAAGATAAACTAGATAAGACTTTTTCTAGTTCATTTTCAGTTTTTGGTAAAAAACCATAAAATAAAAATTGATCCTTAAATCCAGAAACGCTAAGGGCGGAAGTTATTGAAGATACGCCGGGTATAGGTATTATTTTAATTTTATTTTCAACACACTCGTTAACTAATAATTTTCCAGGATCAGATAGCAAAGGCGTTCCAGCATCTGATATCAAAGACAAAATTTTGCCCTCTTTAAAATATTTAATGATATCCGCTAGTTTTTTTTTTT
>MDSV01149864.1_pt1 | contig 18566 bp, 14 predicted proteins | sample 810851 | NCBI WGS metagenome assembly MDSV01 (sample SAMN05326640, study PRJNA326480) | marine metagenome | isolation source: seawater | place: Atlantic Ocean: North East | collected 2012 | reverse complement strand
TTATTTTGGAAAATATGCACCAGAAATAATTTCTCATGGAGGTCTTTCATTAAAAAGACTAGTTGGATTTCATTGGTTTGATCAAGAGGCAATATTCGGAATTCCAATTGGAGTTTCTGTCGATTTTATTTTTCTCTTCGTTTTATTTGGAGCATTACTAGAAACTGCTGGTGGTGGTCAATATTTTTTAGATTTGGCATTTGCAATGGTTGGTAAAATGAGAGGAGGACCAGCAAAAGCAGCAATTTTAGGATCAGGCATGACAGGAATGATATCAGGATCTTCAGTTGCTAACACAGTTACAACGGGGACCTTTACTATACCAATAATGAAAAGAACAGGTTTTTCAAAAGAAAAAGCGGGAGCGATCGAAGTCTCTTCATCTGTTAATGGTCAAATAATGCCACCAGTCATGGGAGCTGCAGCTTTTGTTATGGCAAGTTTTATTGGGGTAACTTACTTTGAAGTTGTTAAGCATGCATTTTTACCTGCAATAATCTCATATATAGCTTTGTTTTATATATCTCATCTTGAAGCCCTAAAACTCAATCTTAAGGGCATGAACGACGAAGATGTACCAAAATTAAAAAAAACTTTTTTGTCTGGTTTGCATTTTTTAATTCCTATTTTTGTTCTTATTTATTTGTTAACTTATTTACGCCTCACCGCATCTTACTCGATATTTTACGCTACAATTGCACTAATAAGCGTTAATTTTTTAAACAAAGTTTTTAAATCAAATGAAAATGGTGGAATAAAAAGCTCATTAAAATTATGGTTTAATCAAACAGTACTTGGATTTCAGAAAGGTGCAATTAATATGGTTGCGGTAGGAATTGCTATTGCAACTGCAGGAGTGATAGTAGGTGCTGTTGCATCAACTGGCTTAAGCACAAATTTAATTATTGTAATAGAGTCTCTTGCAAAAGATAATGTAATAATATTAATTCTTTTAACAATTTTACTGTGTTTATTACTAGGAATGGGTCTACCGACAACTGCAAATTATGTAGTGGTTGCATCATTAATGTCAATGGTATTGGTTGATGTTGGTAATGCATCTGGATATATTTTTCCACTTATAGCTGTTCACTTATTTGTATTTTACTTTGGATTAATGGCTGATGTTACCCCACCTGTAGGCTTAGCCTCCTATGCAGCTGCCGGAATATCTGGAGGTGATCCTCTTAAAACAGGAGTTCAAGCTTTTTGGTATAGTTTGAGAACTGGAATTTTACCAATAGTTTTCTTGTTCAATCATGAGCTACTATTAATGGGGATTGAAAATTTTCTTCATGCCATAATCGTTATTTTTACCTCATTAACTGGAATATTGGTATTTACATCTGCAACACAAGGTTGGTTTTTTAATAAACTAAGATGGTATGAAATAATAGTTTTTTTAATTATATCTTTATCATTGCTGTCGCCAGATTTTGTGATGAATAAATTTTATCCAAAATATGATTTTCAGGAATTAAAAAATTCTAACAACTTAGTTTTCAAACCTGGAAAAGAAATTCATATTAAAGTTACAAGATATAGTGAGTATGGAGAAAGATATAAATTATTTGTCATTGAAAAAAATTCTTTCGATAAAATATTTAATTTAAAAGATTATGGAATCGACCTTATAGAAAAAAATAATCAAATTGTAGTTGATACCTTGAAATGGAATGGATTAGCAAAAAAATCAGGTTTTGAGATAGATGATGTTTTGAGCGAACTTAAAATTGAAAATTTAGATAGACCGAATAAGTCATTAGTTTACCCTTTTGCTTTTATCTTTTTAATAATTTTTGGATACATGAACTACAAAAGAAAATAAAATAGTTATTTAAAAAATTTATCAGTTTTTTTCCAAATTCCTGAGGCAGTTGCAATGATTTTTTTTTTACAAATTAAATTACAATTTACAAAAACTAGAGATTGTGTCTGTTTTTCTATGAATACATCCCCAATTATTTCGTCCTTAAGTTTTGAAGAACCAATAAATTTTATATCCAAAGATATTGTTACTGAAATTTTATCTCTTGTTACATAGTGTACGCTTGTGCCAGCGCCTGCGTCAATTATAGATGCAATATAACCTCCATGAGCAATCCCAGCTCTATTTAGATGGTTTTTTTTTATTTTAGTTTTAAATTTAAATTTATTATGGGATATTTTTTTAAATAAAAGTCCACCATTATGTTTCATAAATCCAGAATGTTTGCTGATTTGCTTAAATCCATTTGGCATATAAATATTTATAAAATTACAGTTAGAATAATTAATACTATAAATACTATAGTCAAAAAGTAATAAACACTTTTTTGTAATGATATTTTCATAAAATCCTTTTTTGGTGCGCCTGCTAGGAGTTGAACCCAGAACCTCCTGGTCCGTAGCCAAGCGCTCTATCCAATTGAGCTACAGGCGCAGTTAATAAGTATTATCCAACATACATTTTTAATGTAATTTTTCAATTTAGCAATTATTGTGTTTATATGACAAAAAATTCAAATGATGTGGTTTTTGCAAGTGCACTTAGATCACCTATTGGTAAATACAATGGTATATTAAAAAATTATCACTCATATGAAATTGGAGAAAAAGTTATTAAAGAAAATTTATCAAAATCCAAAATATCAGCCGATGAAATTGATGAAGTTATATTAGGCCAAGTATTGACTGGCAACACTGGTCAAAACCCAGCCAGACAAGCATTAATAAACGCTGGCATACCAGATAAAAAAACTGCGTATTTAATTAATCAAGTATGTGGCTCAGGTTTAAGAGCAATTGTAGCAGGTTACCAATCAATAAAATTAAAAGATTCAAAAATAGTAATTGCTGGGGGACAAGAAAGCATGAGCAGAAGTAATAAAGACACAATGTTGAAGGATGGATTAATCGATGCTTTTAATAATTATCACATGGGTGTAACCGCGGAGAATGTTGCAGAAAAGTGGAGAATAACTAGAGAAGATCAAGACGAGTTTGCATTTCTATCTCAAAAAAAAGCAGAAAACGCAATCAAAAATAAAAAATTTGATGAAGAGATTATTAAAAATTTTCATAGCGAGGATGAACATCCTAGATTTGGCATTACTTTAAAAAAATTATCTGAATTAGAACCAAGCTTTAAAAAAAATGGAACAGTAACGGCCGGAAATTCGTCAGGAATTAATGATGGGGCTGCAGCAGTAATTTTAACCACAAGGGCTGAGGCAGAGAAAAGAGGAATTGAACCATTAGCTAAAATATCATCTTGGGCATCTTGTGGAGTTAATCCTTCATTAATGGGTTCAGGACCCATACCATCATCAAAAAAAGCGTTAGAGATATCAGGATGGAATGTTAAGGACTTAGATCTTGTAGAGTCCAACGAAGCATTTGCAGCACAAAGTTTGGCAGTAATTAAAGATCTCAAAATACCAATTGAAAAAATCAATGTTAATGGTGGAGCAATTGCATTAGGTCACCCAATTGGAGCATCCGGTACAAGAATTGTTGTAACCTTAATACATGAAATGAAAAAAAGGGATGTAAAAAAAGGACTTGCTACACTTTGCATTGGTGGTGGCATGGGCATAGCAATGTGTATACAAAAAGATTAATCTTAAGATAAATTTAAACTTTTTTTGAGCAATGATCTTTGTATCCAAAATCTTGCGTCTAAACTTTCCTCTGATTTATTACTTAATAATTTATTAATTAATTTTAACATATTAATAGTGTATTAAATAATTTTGTCTAAAAATGGATTTAAATATGTTAAAAATATATTACTAAATAAACAAATACTTAGTAAATAATGAAAAGTTCAATACCTAAAACTACAGAGAAAATTATTCTGGAGGCAGAAAAGGCAGTCTCTAAAGAGAATAATAAAAAAAATAGTAATTTTTCAATAAAAGAGATTCTAGAGGCAACAAAAAATTTATATCCTGAAATTTGGGAAGATAAAATTAATGATTAAAGAGATTAAAATATTACCTAAAGAACTTAGAATCACTTTTAAAAATAGTAGAATCGATAATTTTCCGAACTTGTGGTTAAGAGATCATGCAAAAGATGAAATTAATTGGGATTACAGAAGCAATCAAAGAAAAACATTTACTGCCAGAATTGACCCAAGTCTGCATATAAAAAAAGCTGAAATTAAAAAGAAAGGTAAAATAATAGAGATATTTTGGTCTGATTTAAAAAGCTCAGTTGAATATTCCAGTAAATTTTTAGAAGAAAATCGTTTAGATTACACATCCAAAAATAAAAGATTAAAATTATGGAAATCTAAAGAAATTAAAGATGAAGTATATTTTAAATTTAATGACGTGTTATCTAACCAAGGATTTAAAAAGTTTATTAAAAACTTGTATCATTATGGTTTTTCAGTAATAAAATATTGTCAAAGGGACATTAGCTCTGTTGAAAGAATTGCTGAAAAAATTGGATATGTAAGGCAATCAATTTTTGGAGGATTATGGAATTTTGAGTCTGATGAGAATATGGCCGATAGTGCATATACACAGGATGAATTAAGACCACATACCGACTCCACTTACAGTAATGATGCACCAGGTTTACAGCTATTATTATGTTGTCATTATAGAGCCAAGGGAGGAGCGTCCATTATGGTAGATGGATTTAAAATTGCTGAGACAATAAAACGTGAAAATAAAGAAATTTATGATTTACTTAGTTCTGTAGAGGTGACAGGTAAATATGTTGGGGATGGTGTTATTTTGCAGGCTAGAAGACCCATTTTTAAATTAAATTCTAATAAGGAATTGATGCAAGTAAGTTTCAATAATTATGATAGAGCTCCATTTAGACTAGAGAATAAAAAAATGTTGAAATTCTATGAAGCAATAAAAAAATTTGACCTACTTGCAAATAATAAAAAGTATCAATGGAGACACGTTTTAAAACCTGGAGAGCTTTTAATTTTTAATAATTGGCGGGTTTTGCATGGAAGAAGATCTTTTAGAGGTTCAAGAAAAATGTCTGGTTGCTATATAAATAAAGAAGATTTTGATAGCTGTTGTAGAGTGAATAGAATTCTTTCTTAGCCAAATTATATTTTAGAATAAACATGAAAAAATCTATTTCAATGATATGCGCATTAGTAACCACATTCATTTGGGGAACTGCATTTATAGCTCAAGACACAGGAATGGATAACATAGGACCATTAACCTTTAATACTGCTAGATTCTTTGTAGGTTTTTTAACCATTTTACCGATAGCATTTATATTTGAAAGAAATAAAATTTTGAATGAAATAAAACCTAAATCAAAAGTTTTTTTTAAATTAACTTTTTTGATGGGTACATCTTTATTTCTTGGAACTTATTTACAGCAAGCATCGTTACAATATACAAATATAGCTAACGCAGCCTTTTTCACTGTTTTTTATGTTCCATTAGTTCCGATATTATTATTCTTTATTTATTCAAAAAAAGTCCATTGGAGCATTTGGCCATCAATAGGACTTTGTATTTTAGGTGTTTATTTACTAAGTGATTTTTCTGACTCAGAGGTAATGTTAGGTGATGGCTTAGTAATTCTTTGTTCAGTATTTTGGGCATTACATATTATATTTGCAGGCAAGTTTATGGAAATATTTGATATTCCAATTTTTTATGCAGCAGTTCAAGCTCTATTTGTTGGTTTAGTTTCATTTATATTTGGAATAATTTTTGAAGAAATGATCATTTCAAAAATAATTTTAGAGAGCTACTCAATAATTTATGCAGGAGTTCTATCCGGAGGTGTCGCGTTTACTCTTCAAATGTATGCGCAAAAAAATATTGAGGAAGCACCAGCTGCTATTATTTATTCTTTAGAGGGGGTTTTTGCAGCAGTTGCAGGCTGGATTATATTAGGACAAGTTTTAGGATTATTAAATATATCTGGGTGTTTATTGATTCTCTTAGCTGTTTTAATATCTCAACTTACACCTAACATTAAATTTAATTATAAGCAATGACGAATAAGATTAGGGCTAGGAAAATTCTGTAATATACAAATATATTTAATGAAAAATTTTTTACGTAGGCAAGAAAATATTTTATGGTAATATATGAAAAAAAAAATGAAAGCGCTATCGATAAAAATACGTAAATATTCATTTCAAAATTTTCGTTAATTATATCTTTCAAACCAAGAATACTTGCTCCAGTCAATGCTGGTATTGAAAGTAAAAAAGATATTTTTGAAGCATCTACTCTATTGAAACTTAAAAATCTTCCAGCAGTCATAACTATGCCAGATCTACTTACACCAGGCACAAGCGCTAATACCTGAAATATTCCTATTATAAATATATTTTTGAGAGATAAATCATTTTTTAAACTTTTATCAATTTTTATTCTGTCAGCAAAATATAATAAAATTGCAAATGTTAATGTGGTCCAAGAAATAATTTTAAGATTTCTTAGATTTTCAATGTAACCAGACTTTAGTAAAAAATATCCAAAAAATATTAATGGCAAAGAGCCAATTATAATTAATTTTGCAAGTTCTTTTTCTTTGAAAAAATTAATCAAATCATTTCTAAAATAAACAATAATTGCTAATAGAGAGCCCAAATGAAGACTTACATCAATTTTTAAAGAACTGTTTTTGAATTCATAAATGTTTGAAATTAAAAACAAATGAGCGGAAGAACTAACTGGAATAAATTCAGATATACCCTGAACTAACGATAATATAAGTGTTTCGAGCAAATTTGTTATCATAAATCAAATTATCATCAGATTGAATATCACTAAATTAAAGCAATTACATGAATGCATAATAGATATGTAAAAACTAAAAAAATCGCTATAAATATTAAGTTTTTAATTTTATAGGTAACAATCTATGACCTAATTATGCTTTTATGTCTCAAATATATGGTATATATGGCGTTAAATATGTCAAAAAAAATGTTAAGTTTTGTAAAATTAGGTCAACAAACACCACCTAAAAGAGCAAAAGATTCTAGAAAAAAGGATTTCGATGAGATTTATGATGAATTTATAAAAGATAAGGCCAAAACACAATCTAGTAGATGCTCCCAGTGTGGGGTACCTTTTTGTCAAGTCCATTGCCCTTTAAGCAATAATATTCCTGATTGGTTAAAGCTTACAGCCGAAGGAAGGTTGGAAGAAGCATATCATTTGGCTCAAAGCACAAACAATATGCCAGAAGTTTGTGGAAGAATTTGTCCACAAGACAGATTGTGCGAAGGAAATTGCGTAATAGAGCAATCGGGCCATGGAACTGTCACTATTGGCTCCATAGAAAAATTTATAACCGAAAACGCTTGGGAAAATAAATGGGTTAAACCTATAAAAGTACAATCAGAAAAATCACAAAGTGTAGGAATTATAGGATCAGGACCGGCAGGCCTAGCCTGTGCTGAACAACTGAGAAAAGAAGGATATCAAGTAACAGTCTACGATCGGTATGATCGACCTGGTGGATTGTTGATTTATGGCATTCCAAATTTTAAGCTTGAAAAATTTGTAGTAGAAAGAAGAACTAAATTATTAAAGGAAAGTGGAATAAAATTTGTTCAAAATTTTGAAGTGGGCAAGGATGCAACTTTAAAAGATCTTAGAGAAATTCATGATGCTATTTTAATTGCAACCGGAGTTTACAAGCCTAGAGAAGTAGAAATAGATGGCAATGATCTAGAAAATATTTTTCCTGCAATGGAATTTTTAACTGCGTCTAATAAAAAAGGACTTGGAGATAAAGTTGAATTATTTGATAATGGAACACTAAATGCAGAAGGTAAAGATGTTGTAGTTATTGGAGGAGGAGATACTGCGATGGATTGTGTAAGAACTTCGATTAGACAAAATGCTAAATCTGTCAAATGTTTATATAGAAGAGATAGAGAGAATATGCCTGGCTCCGAAAGAGAGGTTTTAAATGCCGAAGAAGAGGGTGTAGAGTTTATATGGTTAGCAAGTCCAAAAAAATTCATTGGTACCAGTAAAATCGAAAGTGTAATGATAAACAAAATGAAACTTGGAGATCCCGATGAAAGTGGAAGAAGAAAACCTGTCATTTTAGATAATTCTGATTACAAAATAAAATCTGATTTTGTAATCAAAGCATTAGGATTTGACCCAGAAGAAATTCCAAAATTATTTGGAGAAGAAAAATTAAAAGTTACAAATTGGGGAACTATAAAGCATGATTTTAATACAATGGAAACTTCCATACCTGGAGTTTTTGCTGCTGGCGATATCATAAGAGGAGCATCTCTTGTTGTATGGGCTATTAAAGATGGAAGGGATGTGGCATCTTCAATAATCAAACATCTTAAGTCTAATTCCAAACAGAAAGTTGCATAATGATCCCTTATAATAAAAATCTTAAAATTTTGAAAAATAACCATGTTTACACTAAAGAAATGGAACATGATGCTTGTGGAGTAGGATTGGTAGCATCAACTGAAGGAAAAAAGTCAAGAAAGGTTGTTGAATACGGTATAGAAGCACTTAAAGCTGTTTGGCATAGGGGCGCGGTAGATGCAGATGGAAAAACTGGTGATGGAGCAGGTATACATATCGAGATTCCTATAGATTTTTTTAAAGAAAAAGTTGAACTAAACGGACACAAGTACAGAGACGACGAAATATGTGTTGGTATGATTTTTCTTCCTAGGAATAATTATGAAGCTCAAGAGTCATGTAGAACAATTATAGAAAGCGAGCTTAAAAAAAATGGTTTCAACATTTATGGCTGGAGACAAGTGCCTGTAAATCCTTCGGTATTGGGAGAAAAAGCTGAGATTACCAGGCCAGAAATATGCCAGGTATTATTTTCACCAAAAATTATTAAATTATCGGGTAAGTCTTTAGAAATTAAGCTATATGAGACTCGAAAAAAAATTGAAAAACAAGCAATAGAAAGCTCAATTAGCAACTTTTATATCTGCTCTTTTAGTTCAAAATCAATAATTTATAAAGGTATGTTTTTAGCTGAAGCAATAGCAGATTTTTATACAGATTTACAAGACGAAAGGTTTGTGTCTAGGTACGCTATATTTCACCAAAGATTTTCAACTAATACAGCACCAAGTTGGGATTTAGCTCAACCATTTAGATCAATCGCACATAACGGTGAGATAAATACACTTAAAGGAAATGTTAATTGGATGAAAGTTCATGAACAGGAAATGTTTAGTCCAATATTTGAAGATATGGAAAATCTTAAACCTGTAATATCTAAAGGAAATTCAGATTCTGCATCTTTAGATAATGTATTTGAAATCCTTAACATCTCTGGACAATCTGCTCCTTTAGCAAAATTAATGTTAATTCCTGATGCTTGGTCTAAAAAAAACAAAATACTCCCAAAAGATCATCAACAACTTTTTAATTTTTTAAATAGCACGATGGAACCATGGGATGGTCCAGCAGCAATAGCTGCAACCGACAATGAGTGGGTAATAGCTGCAAACGATAGAAATGGATTGCGTCCATTGCGCTATACAATAACAAAAGATAAATTCCTTTTTGCTGGTTCTGAATCTGGCATGATTAATTTAAATGAAAAAAAAATTGTTGAAAAAGGTAGATTAGGTCCTGGAGAAATAATTGGAGTAAGGATAGAAAAAGGTAAAGTTTATAAAAATAATGAGATTAAAAATTTTCTAGCAAAGGAATTCAAACATTTCAATAATCAAATAATTGATTTAAATAAAAAATTTCCAATCAAGGGCGAAAAAAACATTTATGAAGGTACAGAATTAAAAATAAGACAGCACGCATTTGGTTATAGTCTTGAAGATCTTGAATTAATACTTCATCCCATGGCAGAAGATGCAAAAGAAGCAACTGGCTCTATGGGAGATGATACTCCATTAGCAGTATTATCTGACAAGTATAGACCTATTTATCATTTTTTCAGACAAAATTTTAGTCAGGTTACAAACCCACCAATTGACTCATTAAGGGAAAACAAAGTTATGAGTCTTAAAACAAGATTCGGAAATTTAGGTAATATTTTAGATTTTAATAATTTAACAAAAGAGAATATTTATGTTTTAGATAGTCCTATTTTATCGAACTCACAATTTGAAAAATTTTTAAATTTATTCGGAAAAAAACATAAAATTATAAATTGTACTTTCAATAAAGATGAAAATTTAAATATAGCATTATCTAATTTAAAAAAGGAAACAGAAATAGCTGTTAGAGAGGGCTTTAACCATATAATTTTAACAGATAAAAATATTTCAGAGGAAAAACTTGCAATCCCAATGCTTTTATGTGTGGGAGCAGTTAATACTCATCTTACAAACCTGAGAATTAGAGGATATGCTTCAATTAATGTTCAGACTGGTGAGGCGCTAGATACCCACTCTTTTGCAACTTTAATTGGCGCCGGAGCAACAACAGTAAACCCATACCTTGCTATAGATAGTTTATTTTATAGATATAAAAAAAAATTATTTGAAAATATGGATTTTGATGAATGTATCACAAGATATGTACAATCTATTAATCAAGGTATATTAAAAATTATGTCAAAGATGGGAATTTCAGTTATAAGTTCCTATAGAGGCGGTTGTAATTTTGAAACTGTTGGATTAAGCAGAACGGTTGTCAACGAATTTTTTCCTGGAGTTATTTCAAAAATTTCTGGTATTGGATTAGAGGGTATTGAAAAAAAAATAAGAAATATTCATGAAGATGCATTTAAAAATAAAGAGAACATTTTACCAATTGGTGGAATCTACAGATATAGAAAGAATGGAGAGACTCATCAGTATCAAGGAAAGTTAATTCATCTACTACAAAGTGCTGTTACCTCTAATTCATATGAAGCATATAAAAAATATACTAAAGGGATTTACGAGCTGCCACCAATAAGTTTAAGAGATTTAGTAGATTTCAGAAAGAGATATATAAAAAAATCTATAGATATCTCAGAAGTAGAACCAATAGAAAATATTTTAAGAAGATTTGGAAGTGGAAGCATGTCACATGGAGCCCTGTCTAAAGAAGCTCATGAAACTTTAGCTATTGGCATGAATCGAATTAAAGGAGCATCTTGTAGTGGAGAGGGTGGAGAAAATGAGGATAGATTCAAAAAATTAGATAATGGTGATAGCGCGAATTCTAGAGTTAAACAAATCGCATCTGCTAGATTCGGAGTAACTATAAATTATCTTAATAATTGCAACGAAATTGAAATTAAAATTGCACAAGGTGCAAAACCAGGCGAAGGTGGTCAGTTACCAGGTTTTAAAGTTACAAAAGAAATTGCGAAGCTTAGACATTCAACACCAGGGGTGACTTTAATATCTCCTCCACCGCATCATGATATTTATTCTATTGAGGATCTTGCCCAGTTAATTTATGACCTTAAACAAATAAATCCAAAGGCAAGAATTGGAGTAAAATTGGTTGCATCTTCCGGCATTGGCACAATAGCTGCTGGAGTTGCAAAAGCAAAAGCTGATATTATTTTAATCTCAGGCCATTCAGGAGGGACAGGTGCAACACCTCAAACAAGCGTTAAATATGTTGGTATTCCTTGGGAAATGGGTTTGACTGAGGCAAATCAGGTTTTAACTTTAAATAATTTAAGACACAAAATTACTTTACGAACAGATGGTGGAATAAAAACAGGTAGAGATGTTGTAATTGCAGCAATGATGGGTGCTGAAGAGTATGGTATCGCCACAACAGCTTTGGTAGCTATGGGATGTATTATGGTTAGACAATGTCATTCCAATACTTGTCCTGTCGGTGTATGTACACAAGACGAAGACCTACGAAAAAGATTTACAGGTACACCAGATAAAGTAGTTAATTTATTTAAATTTGTTGCACAGGAGGTTAGAGAAATTTTATCTCAAATAGGCTTTACGTCACTAAACGAAATAATTGGAAGAACAGATTTATTAAGACAAGTAAGTAAAGGGTCTGAAAATTTAGATGATTTAGATTTAAACCCATTATTTGTTCAAACTGACCCTGGAAAAAATAAAAGATATTGTGAAAATAATGAAATCAACAAAGTCCCTGATACTTTGGATCAAAAAATTTGGCCTGAAATTCAAGATTGTTTAGATAATAAAAAATCAATTAAAAGAGAATTTATAATACAAAATACAGATAGAGCAGTAGGGACCAGAATTTCTTATGAATTATATAAAAAATATGGAAATGAAAAATTAGAAAACGATTCCATAGATTTAAATTTTAGAGGATCGGCAGGTCAATCATTTGGAGCTTTTGGCATAAAAGGTTTAAAGTTGAATTTAAAAGGAGATGCAAATGATTATGTTGCAAAAGGACTTTCGGGCGCAACAATATCAATGCGACTACAAGATGAAAGTAACTTAATATCTAAAGACAATACTATAGTTGGAAATACGGTACTATACGGTGCCACTTCAGGTTATTTATTTGCTGCTGGCCAGGCAGGAGAGAGATTTGCAGTAAGAAATTCAGGCGCGACAGCTGTAGTAGAAGGATGTGGCTCAAATGGATGTGAATATATGACAGGTGGGAATGTTATAATTTTAGGGGAGATAGGAGATAATTTCGCGGCTGGCATGACAGGTGGAATGGCCTTTGTCTATGATTTTAAAAATGAGTTAGGTTTAAAAATAAATCCAAATTCTGTTGTCTGGCAAAATTTACAGACTAGTTATTGGAAATCTTTTTTAAAGAATTTAATCATAAAACATTATCAAGAAACTGGTTCAAAAACTTCTAAAACTATAATTGATAACTTTGATGATGAAATAAAAAATTTCTATCAAATTTGCCCAAAAGAGATGTTAGATAAATTAGACAATCCCATAAGTAATAAGAGCCAAAGTATTGCTAGTTAATAATTATTAGCAACTATATTTTTAAGTTCCCTTAAAATTATTTTTTTTTGAGAATGATTAAAAAGACTGTGGTCTCCATTTTTAATAATAAATAACTTTTTTTTTGCTTTTTTAAAAATTTTTAAAAGTTTTCTTGAATATTTGATCGGCACTGTATCATCTTTACTTCCATGAAATAACGTAACAGGTATATTTAAATTTATTTTTTTATTTAGAACTTTATTTTTTCTACCATCTTTTATTAATTGATAGGTAATTGGATACTCAAAACCTCCATGTTTGAGATTATAAATCCCTTTTTTAATAGTTTCATTTTTCATCTTTTTTGAAAAATTTTTCCACATTATCCGCTCTAAAAATTCTGGAGCTGATCCGATTCCAATCATTCCTTTTATTTGTTTTGGAAAATACTTAAATTGATTAGCTGATATCCACGCTCCCATACTTGAACCAATTAAAATAAACTTATTTTTTTTTACTATTTTTTTTATTATTGTTTTGGTTTGATTTGTCCATTTACTTACATTTTCTTCGGTAAATACTCCTGAGGATTTTCCATGACCAGAATATTCAGGTGCTAAAAATCCTAAATTATTTTTTTTACAAAACTTTTTAAAGGCTTTGGGCTTTGCCCCTTCGACGTCAGACATGAAACCATGTAGGAAAACAATATAAAGATTTTTATTAAAGTTATTACTTAAATATCTTATTTTTTTAGTATTTGATAATTTTAAGTACTTATATTTACTCATAAAAGTTTATTAGATTTATTTCTTAATATATAACATTAGTAAATGTCGGAAAAAATAAAAGTTTTACAAGTAATTCCTAAGTTGGGCTATGGGGGCGCGGAAACCGGGTGTTTTGACTTGGCACATTATTTATATGAGAATAATTGCGTTTCATATATAGTCACAAGTGGCGGACCGTTATTAAAATATATTAATAAAAAAAAAGTAACTCTGATTAGACTTCCCGTTCAAAGTAAAAATCCAATATTGATATTTCTTAACTCTTTTCTGTTATCTATATTAATATTAATTTATAATATAGATATTGTGCATGCCCGTAGTAGAGCGCCAGCTTGGTCTTGCCTAATGGCAACAAAAATAACTAGAAGAAAGTTCGTAACTACATTTCATGGCAGTTATAGTTTTTCACACGAAATAAAGAAGTTTTATAATTCAATAATGCTTAGAGCAGATTTAATTATAGCTGGTTCAAATTTTATATTTTCTCACATCCAAGAAAATTACTCCAAATATTTAAGACCAGATAAAAAATTTTTAGTTATTTATAGAGGAATAAATACTGAATATTACAATCAAAAAAAGATTAAGGAAGTTGATGAACAAAAACTTATAAAAAAATGGAATCTTGATAAGAATAAAAAAATTATTCTTCTACCTGGAAGACTAACACCATGGAAAGGTCAAGAAATGTTTATTGAGTCATTAAGTAAGCTCAAATTAAAAAAACCTGATTTAGAATTTGTTGCAATCATTTTAGGTAGCGATCAAGGAAGAAAAATTTATAAAAAGAAATTAGAAAGACTTGTCGAACAGCATAGACTTAAAAATGATGTAATGTTTAAAGATAATTTCGAAATAATGCCAATTGCTTATAAGATTTCAAATTTGGTAATTTCCAGCTCTGTAGAGCCTGAAACATTTGGGAGAATTTCTGTCGAGGCACAATCAATGGAAAAAGTAATTATAGCAAGTAATATAGGTGGCTCTAAGGAGACAATCATTGACGAAAAAACGGGATTTTTGTTTGAAGCAGGTAATGCAAACAGTTTGTGCGAAAAAATGTCAGAAATTTTAAATTTAAGTGAAGTTACTTTAAATGGTATAGGATCAGAAGGAAGAAAAAACGTTATAAAAAAATTTAATGTTGAAAAAATGTGTTTTTCTACTTATTCAGAATATAAAAAATTATTAAATTAAATGCCAAATATTACTTTACCTGATGGAAATAAACTTAACTTTTCTAAAAGTACATCTGGTTTAGAAATTGCAGAAAAGATAAGCAAGTCACTTTCTAAACAAGCTTTAATTGTTAGTGTAAATGGAAAACTAAAGGATTTAGATTTTAAAATTGAAGAAGACTCAGATGTTAAAATTTTTACATCAAAAGACAAAGAAGGTTTAGAAACAATTAGACATGACACAGCTCATATATTGGCCATGGCTGTTCAAGAGTTGTTCCCTAATACTCAAGTGACTATCGGTCCAGTTATTGAAGATGGTTTCTACTACGATTTCGCTAGAAAAGAACCTTTTACAAAAGAGAATCTGGAAATGATTGAAAATAAAATGAGGGAAATTGTAGATAGAGATGAAAAAACATATAGAGAAATTTGGAAGAGAAATGATGCAATTAAGCATTTTAAAAAAAATGGTGAAATTTATAAAGCTGAAATAATAAAATCAATTCCTGAGGGAGAAGATGTTTCAATTTATTTTCACGGCAAATGGCATGACCTTTGTAGAGGCCCTCATCTTAGTTCAACTGGCAAAATTGGAAAGTTTTTTAAATTAACAAAAGTTGCAGGAGCTTATTGGAGGGGAGACTCAAATAATGAAATGTTGCAAAGAGTATACGGAACTAGTTGGTCCACTCAAAAGGAACTCGATGATTACATACACAGAATGGAAGAGGCAGAAAAAAGGGATCATAGAAAGTTAGGTAAAGAAATGGATTTATTTCATTTTAGAGAAGAAAGTCCTGGAGCTGTATTTTGGCATGAGAAAGGTTGGAGCTTATTTCAAAAATTAGTTTCCTATATGAGAACCAAACAAGATGAAGCTGGTTATAAAGAAATTAATACACCTGAAGTCTTAGATAGAGCGCTTTGGGAAAAGTCAGGACATTGGGACAAATTTGGTGCCAACATGTACACATCAATTACTCCAGATGAAAAAGTTTTTGCGATTAAACCAATGAACTGCCCTGGATGTGTTCAAGTTTTTAATCAAGGATTAAAAAGTTATAGGGATTTACCATTAAAAATGTCTGAATTTGGAAAAGTACATCGATACGAACCATCCGGTGCATTACATGGGCTGTTGAGAGTAAGAGCCTTCACCCAAGATGATGCTCATATATTCTGTACAGAAGAACAAATAACTGAAGAGTGTTTAACAGTAACAAATCTTATTTTAGAAATTTATAGAGAATTGGGTTTTGATAAAGTTATTTTAAAATATTCTGATAGACCAGATCAAAGAGTTGGCGATGATAGCGTTTGGGACAAGTCAGAGAAAGCTTTACTAGAAGCAATTAAAGCATCAAAACTCGAATATTCAATTAACAAAGGCGAAGGAGCTTTCTATGGTCCAAAGATAGAATTTGTTTTAAGGGATGCAATAGGTAGAGATTGGCAATGTGGAACCTTACAGGTTGATTTAAATTTACCGGGAAGATTAGGAGCATCATATGTTGCTTCAGATGGAACAAAAAAAATTCCAGTAATGTTACATAGAGCGCTTTTTGGTTCTTTAGAAAGATTTATTGGAATTTTAATTGAACATTATGCTGGTAAATTACCTTTTTGGATTTCTCCTCTTCAGGCAGTAATTATTCCTGTATCAAATGAATTTGATACTTATGCCAAAAATTTGAAAAAAAAAATAAAAAAATCAGGAATAAGCTGTGAAGTAGACCTAAAAAATCACAATTTAAACTACAAAATAAGAGAACATTCATTAACAAAAGTGCCATTACTTTTAATTTGTGGAAAAAAAGAAGTTGACTCTAATTCTGTAACCATTAGAAAGATCGGTGTTAATAAACAAGAAAGCATGGAAGTAAAAAAATTTTTAGAAAAATATTCATCTTTAAGCAAAGTTTCCTCAACTTAAGTGCCAGATTTCAAACAAAACTATTTTCAAAGAAGAACTAGACCAAAAGGTCCTCGATCTAACAATAAGATTACATCACCAGAGGTTCAGGTTATCACAAGCAATGGAGAAAACTTAGGAATTATTACAATTAACGAAGCAGTGTCTAGAGCTAGAGATGAAGGATTAGATTTAATTGAAATTGCTCCAAACGCAAAACCACCAGTTTGTAAGATTATGGACATGGGAAAATACAAGTATGATCAACAAAAAAAAGCAAATAAAGCAAAAAAAAAACAAAAAAAAATTGAGTTAAAAGAAATAAAACTACGACCAGTTACAGAAGTTCATGATTATTCATTTAAAATTAAAAACGCCCAAAAATTTATTTCCAAAGGGGATAAAGTCAAGTTTACAATAAAATTTAAAGGAAGAGAGTTACAACACACAAATCTTGGAAATGAATTAATGGAAAAAATTAAAATTGATATGCAATCAGTAGGAAAAGTGGAGCTTCAGCCTAAATTTGAGGGAAAACAAATGATTATGGTCATACAACCACTATAAAATATAATTTAGTTGCTTATTAAATTCTTTATTTGTATAAATCGCCATGCCAAAATTAAAAACAAAAAGTTCAGCTAAAAAAAGATTTAAAATAACAGCTAGGGGTAAAGTAGTGATGCCACAAGCTGGAAAAAGACATGGAATGATTAAAAGAACAAATTCACAAATTAGAAAACAGAGGGGCACGACTATAATGTCAAAACAAGATAGTAAAATAGTTAAGTCATATATGCCCTATAGTTTAAGAGGATAAAATGGCTAGAGTAAAAAGAGGAGTTACAAGTAAGGCAAAACATAAAAAAGTTCTAAAGGCCGTCAAAGGTCAATGGGGAAGAAGAAAAAATACCATAAGAGTCGCAAGGCAGGCAATGGAAAAAGCGATGCAATATGCATACAGAGATAGAAGAAATAAAAAAAGAACTTTTAAATCCCTCTGGATACAAAGAATTAATGCTGGAGTTAGAAATGAAGGAATGACTTACTCAAAATTTATAAATGGCCTCAATAAATCGGGCATAAAATTAGACAGAAAAGTTCTAGCAGAAATTGCTTATGAAAACCCTTCTGCATTCAAAGAAATTGTTAAAAAAGCTCAATCCGCATTAAATTAAAATCTTACTATTGTTTTTATTCTGTTAAGAAATAATCTGTAAAAATGTCAGATTTAAAAAAAATAAAAAATAATTTCATAGAAAAAATAAATGAAATCGTAGATTTAGAAAGTTTAAATAAACTAAAATCTGAATTATTTGGAAAAAATGGTTTAATACCTAATGAATTTAAAAAAATAGGAACTATATCTCCTGATAAAAAAAAGCAGTTTGCATCAGATTTAAATTCTATAAAAGATGAACTTCAAAACTCAATAACAGGTAAAATTCAAAAAATTGAGACAGATATTATTAATAGTAAATTGAAAAATGAGAAGTTAGATGTAACCCTTCCAGAAAGAAGTTTTTTACAAGGAAAGATTCATCCAGTTTCTCAAGCTATAGACGAAATTTCTTCAATTTTTTCTGAAATAGGTTTTAGCGTTGAGGAAGGACCAGATGTAGAAAATGAAAATTATAATTTTACAGCTTTAAATACTCCAGACAATCATCCTGCTAGAGACATGCATGATACATTTTATTTAGATAAAAATAAGCAATATTTATTACGTACACATACATCTCCTGTGCAAATACGAACTATGTTAAAGAGCAACCCACCTTTTAAAATAATTGCTCCAGGAAGAACTTATAGATCAGATAGCGATCAAACTCATAGCCCGATGTTTCATCAAGTCGAGGGACTTCATATTGATAAAAATA
>MDSV01042781.1_pt1 | contig 18567 bp, 14 predicted proteins | sample 810851 | NCBI WGS metagenome assembly MDSV01 (sample SAMN05326640, study PRJNA326480) | marine metagenome | isolation source: seawater | place: Atlantic Ocean: North East | collected 2012 | reverse complement strand
AGATTAGTGATTCAGGTAGAGGTGTTGACGGTTCTAGAGTATTGGGGATTGAGCCGGATAGCGATTATAATCGTACTGTTCTCACAATTGCAGGAGAACCTGATGCAGTGCTTGAATCTGCTTTTCGTGTGATCAAATCAGCTTCTGAAAATATTGACATGCGCAAGCATGAGGGCGAACATCCGCGTATAGGTGCTGTTGATGTTTGTCCATTTATCCCATTAGAAGGGGTCACAATGGATGATTGTGTAGAATTATCTAACAGATTAGCAAAAAGAGTTTCCAGCGAACTTGGATTATGCACATTCCTCTATGGTGCTGCAGCAAGTTCTCCAGATAGGGAGTTATTATCTGATTTAAGAAAAGGACAATATGAAAGTCTTGAAGATAGATTGCTTAATGGTGGTCCTCATTTGCCTGATTTTGGGCCAATGGAGTGGAATGAGAAGACTGCTAAGTTTGGAGCAGTTGTAATAGGAGCGAGAAAGATCCTAGTGGCATACAATGTTAATGTCGATGAAGCAGATGCTAGGTCTGCGAAAATTGCGGGGTCATTAGTACGTTCATCCGGTCGCTTGTTAAAACATGACGATGGTAAAAGGACTAGGATACCAGGGATGCTACCAATGGTTCAGGGCATGGGTTTGCCACTGGAATCACACAATATTTCTCAGGTATCTATGAATCTTAGAGATGTCTCAATCACACCAATGCATATTGCTTTTGAAGCTGTAAAATCAATAGTTAACGATCATGGAGTTCAGACTTGTGGCTCTGAATTAGTTGGGCTCGTACCGTTATCTGCAATGCTCGAGGCTGGACGTTGGTATTCAACAGGGGATAATAATGATGAAACTGAACTTGTTAATGCTGCCATCAACGGTTTAGGCCTAGAACACCTTGGACCTTTCAATCCTAAAGAACGAATAATTGAATGGGCACTTGATAGTGGGGTGGAAGCATGAAGACGCCTTGGATGGAGATGACAGTTAGAGACTTCCAGTCTGCATTAGCATCATCCTCTCCGACACCTGGTGGCGGTACTGCTGCAGCAATTGCTTTGGGTCAAGCATCAGCTCTAACGATAATGGTATGCGATTTAACATTAGGTAAAGAGAAGTGGCAAGATGGCTGGGGTGCAGCAGAATCTGCATTGTCTACATCTGTTAGTACTATGTCCAGAGCGGGGTTATTGGCTGATGAAGATAGTGATGCATTTGATGGCGTTATGGATTCATTCAAGTTGCCTAAAGTTTCTGATGAACAAAATTCTGCAAGGAGGCAAGCGATTAGAAAAGCGACTCTAATTGCAACGGAAAAACCATTTGAAACAGCTCAACTGGCACTGAAACTCCTTACTGTTCTACCTGAATTAGCCGCTTCTGGAAACGCTAATGCCGTTTCTGATGTAGGAGTTGCAGGTTTATTGGCTAGTGCTGCATGTAAAGGAGCCTTGTTCAATGTAGACATTAATCTTGATAGTTTGCCGGAAGAAATGGCTGTAGATATTAGGAAAGAAGCCCCTAAAATACAGGATGAGGCAAGAATTCTATCTCGGAAAGTAATGGATGCAGTAAGGGATAGGCTTTGATCATCTAACCTGAGACCCTGGTGAGATTTCACCATCTAAAGTAACTAGAGTTACGCCACCTTTACCATCATCCGCAGCCAACATCATTCCTTCACTCATTACTCCACGTAACTTACGTGGCTTCAAATTAGCCACGAAAACGACTGATTTACCCATCATCTGCTCCGCTGTATAATATTCCTTGAGACCAGCACAAATGGTTCGACCATCTTCTGTTCCATCGTCAATAGTGACTACGAATAATTTGTCAGCGTTTTCATGATCAGTTACATTCATGATTTTGCCGACTTTCAATTCAACTTCCATAAAAGTTTCAAAATCTAGGTGTGTTGTTCCTTCTGGCATTATTATTTCCTCCTTCTTCTTCTTATTTTTCTTACTACCCTTAACTGCGTGTGTAGGGTCTGAATTATTATCAGAATTGTCGCTGGCTAAGTCTTGTTCTTGAGCCAGAATCTCTTCCAAGTCAAGTCTCTTGAACAATGGTTCTGCTTCATCGTCGGACCATTTGAAATTAGTACTCCAATCGATGGCAGATTGCCAAGAAATTTGCGATACATCTCCTTCCTCGCCCAAAGCCTTCCATAATTTCTGTGCACTAAATGGTAGGAATGGTTGGGTCATAATCGATAGGAATCTAGAAATTCGCCAGCCGAATGATAGCTTAGCCATTGAGACATTAGCTCCTTCTCCATCTAGGTCCTTAAGGTACTTCCAAGGAGTGGCAGATTGTAGCATCTGGTTACCTAATTGTGCTGCACGCATCACATTACGCAGTGCTTCTTTGTAACGATGCTTTTCTAAACTCGCTGTAATTTCATTGTGTAAATCTTCGAGTTTAACCATTTCTTCATTGCAGTAACTAAGGTCTTCAAAGGATTCCAACCCTCTGCCTTGCGGAAGCCTAGCCCCGAGTGTAAGAACACGATGGACAAAATTCCCGTAGGCAGCAATGAGCTCGGAATTAATTTTTTCAACGAAATCGGGCCAATTAAAATCAGTATCATGATTTTCTGGCATATTTATCGACAGATAATACCTCAGTGTATCCGGATCAAACCTTTCTAAGAATGATGGCAGCCAAACAGCATGTTTTCTGGATTTTGAGAATTGGCCACCTGCTAACATCAGATACTCCATTGCAGGAACATTATCTTCTAATTGTAGTTCACCCAGACTTGGAAGAGATGGCTTATCATTAGATGTTAGGCCTTTAGATGCATGATTAAGACCCATGATTAAGGCAGGCCAAATGACAGTGTGGAATGGAATGTTATCCTTTCCTAAGAAATACAAATGACGAGGTTTGCCCCCATCATCATCTCCCTTCCACCATTTCTCCCAATCATTTTCAGAAGCATATCTTTCAGACCATAGTTTCGCACACGAATAATATCCTTGCACTGCCTCAAACCACACATAGATGCATTTTCCATCCCATTCATTACCTTCCAAGGGAAGAGGGATACCCCAATCTAAGTCTCTAGTAACAGCACGAGGTCTTAGACCCATGTCTAGCCATTGTTTTGTCATAGCCTTAACATTTGACTTCCATACAGATTGGCGTTGAATGGCATGTTCTTCAAGAGCCTCTTGAAACAAGTCCAATCGATAAAAGAAATGTTCTGTATCTCTTATTTCAATAGTTGCTTCAGGATTCATTTTTGACTTTGGATTCTCGAGTTCATGTGCCTCGTATGTAACTCCGCATTCATCACATTGATCTCCTCTGGCTCCAGACTCACCGCAGTTAGGACAATCACCCTCAACGTATCGGTCTGGTAGGAATCGACCACCGTCTTCGCGAATCTCGTAATATTGCTGCATAACTTTCTTTTCGAAAAGTCCTGCATTCAACAATGAAATAAAATTCTCTGAAACTATTTTGTGGTGGTCATCGTCACTAGTTCTATTGAATAATGATCCTCCATATTCAACACCTCTAGGATCAACATTAGGTTCCCATGAGCATCCAAGGTCAATCAAAGCCTTCGAGTTAATAGCATGGTACTTATCCACAACATCTTGTGGTGAAATACCGTTTGTTTCAGCAGACACAGTAATCGGAGTACCATGCTCGTCAGAACCTGATACCATCAACACTTTGTTACCCTTAGCTCGCTCAAAACGGGCTTGTATGTCCGGTGGCAAATAGCATCCAGCAACATGCCCCAAATGCAGAGGGCCATTTGCATATGGCCATGCGACACAAATTAGGACATGTTCTCCGGTCATATAGGGTGTCACCTATCCTGTCGGATGCAATGAACTACATGAGTGCTATCATTGTTTCATTGCGAAGACTCAAGAACTTGATGCTATACACACCAAATGGGCCGATTGCCCGAGGATTCGTTGAACCCTATGGCAGATTACACAATGCTTGTCGTTTATGCATCCGTAGCATTGGGTGTATCATTTCTATGTTCTATGTTAGAAGCGGTACTTCTCTCTATGTCGCTTTCACACGTAAGTGTAATCAATAAGGCAGGAGATAAAAATGGTGCAAGATGGGCCAAACTGAAAGAAGATGATTCAGTAAAACCGCTCACAGCTATATTGACACTCAATACCATTGCTCACACAATGGGCGCTGCTGGTGTGGGTGCAGAGGTTTCTGACAAATTTGGCGATGACAAATTAACGATCGCTTCAATAATTCTGACTTTAGCAGTATTGTTCCTATCAGAAATAATTCCCAAAACTATTGGTTCTGCATACTGGAGAATGCTTTCTGGACCTTCCGGACTAATTCTATCTGGCATGACAAAGGTATTGACGCCATTCTTCATTCCACTATTATGGTTCAAACGTATGTTACCTAAAGCAGAGACGGCACTAGTTACACGTGATGAGTTACATGCTCTAGCAGACATCAGTGAGGAAGAGGGTGAGTTAGACGAGGATGAAGAAGCGGTAATTCATAATTTATTGGCACTGAGAGAAATCCCAGTAAAGGACGTGATGACTCCAAGAACTGTAACTCTTGCATTTGCTCAAGATTGGACCATTAGACAGGTATTAGACGATACTAAGATACTAAGATTTGGAAGGATGCCAGTTTATGCAGAGACTATCGATTCTTTGTCTGGTTTCGTATTACGTTCCGATATTCTAATGGCTGCATCTATGGATGAATGGGACAAGGTATTGTCGGAAATGAGGAAGCCATTACTTACAATAAACATGGATGAAAGTGTAGATTTGGCACTAGATCGATTCCTTCAATCAAAAGTACAAATATTGGCTGTTCTTGATGAATTCGGTGGTACAGCTGGAATTATTACAATGGAAGATGCCATTGAGACCCTCTTAGGCGAGGAAATTGTTGATGAATTGGATGAGCATGAGGACATGCGCGAACTAGCCAGAGAACAGGCGGAAATTAGTGAAGAAGAGTGATTAAAGGATTCTACTTTCTATCCACTTTATTATCAAATTATCTCTTTCTTTATTCAATCGGTTCTTTGAATGTGTAAGTGATTCAATTAGGTGAGGATAAATTTCGACGTCTTGCTTCAACAACAAATCATAATGGAATCTGCCCAATCTACTGTCGTTAGCAGATTGTAACAATAGTATGGGCACTTTAGGAAGCCCCCATGATGGTATGTCGATATCTTTCCATTCTAGTTCCCCTATATCAGGATGGATTTTCTTGAAACCCTTTAGGGCCCATCTTTTCAATAGAGGTAACATGAACGATATCTTACCGGACATTTCCTCCATAATTGGAGAATAAGCAACCATTGGGGACTCCAACATGATTGTTGAGCAACGATCTTTCCACCAGCCTTGGTGCCTCTCATGTTGCATACCAAGACAAATGAAAGCTCCTAGACTGTGCCCAAAAAAATGAATATTTTTTACATTTGAATTATCAATAGAAGATAGCATTGATTTCACATCATCTATGACTTTACCTGCAGTCCATTCAGGAGTTGCTGGTGCAATGCCATGGCCACGCATGTCGATGGCTAAGGTATGCAATCCCTTATTTTGAAATATTTTCATTCTTTCAATGAACTTATCACTAGATGATTGCCATCCATGGATGAAAACTACAAGATCTGCTTTGTAACTTTGGAAGTTTGAAAAACCATAAACATCTACTCCGCCGTTAGTGGTATGGACTAAATCCCATCCTGGTTCTGATAGAACGTCACTTCTACTACTTGGGCCGCTGAAAATTATCCTGAGTAAAGATTGGTGAACTAGAATAACAATTAGTAACAAAATAAAGATGAAACCATATGGTAAAAAAACAGCGGCTAGAGATGTAATCAGAATAGATGTGAGAATTGATTTACCATCCCAAGTCGCCTTACGGCGAGGCATATTCAATCCTCAGAATCTGAAGATTCTTCTTCACTAGTAGAATCTTCTTCTTCATTTGACTCATCCGTGGCATTGGCTTTCATTTCCGCCTTCTTAGCAGCCTTTTCTCGGCGTGCCTCTTGCCTCTGTTCGAATTTGTCGCCAAAGTCACCTAAACCTTCGAACTTAGCCAACCAACCGGTCTCACTACCGGTGGAAACGTGGTTTACAGAATATGCACTGAATAATAGGTCAAACATACCTTGAGAATAGTCTGAGTTCTTCTTCAGGAAGAAATTCACAACCCAAATAATTACCATCAAAAAGCCCACTGCAACCCATGTTTTTCCGTTTGAGGTTGAAAAATTGGATACATTAACTGCGATTAATATGAAACCAATTAAGAACATAAATCCAAGGCTGTTATTCAGAACAGCATGTACCGGATTAGGTTTTGATCCACTTGAATTGATATATTTAGTTCGTGAAACGAATTCTCCAATATTCCGGCCTAGCCATATTGGTATTACCAACCAATTCAAAATAATCATCAAAGCTGCTCCTAGGAATGGGTATGTGAAATCCCCTTCACTGAAAGCGAATATTGACAATGTACCAATTAGTACACCAAAGTTCCATCCGAAATTAATCAACCAACCGATGTATCTAGGCATAGTACCAGATAACTCAAAACCTTCTGGAAGACCTGTCGGTCGTATTTTTTCAGGCTTTTCTTTTCGCGGACTCTTTTTTGCTGCTGCTTTAGGAGTTGCTTTCTTTGCTGCTGCTTTAGGAGTTGCTTTCTTTGCTACTGCTTTCTTAGGAGTTGCTTTCTTTGCTACTGCTTTCTTAGGAGTTGCTTTTGCCGGTTTTGTTTCTTCAAGATTGTCAACTTTGTCAAGTAATCCCATATTTTACACCTCAATTATACATTGCACCTATGGTGCGATATGTTTCGAAATCATCAGATTTTACGAAATCATCTACTGCTTCATCAGGCAGTTTTCCAAGTAATGTGTCAACTACACTAAAGAATTCAGCGCGCTCATCGTCATCAGCATCAGCTGGCGATGAACCTACGGACTGATATATTGCGAAACCGTCTGATTTAGAGAATTCATCTATTTCAGAAGCAGACAAGTTCGAGCCAAGCAAATTGTCAACAATAGATGTGAATTCAAGGAATAGATCTTCTTCATCTTCCTCCTCATATTCTTCCTCCTCCTCATATTCTTCTTCTTCCTCATATTCTTCTACTTCTTCCTCGTATTCGTCTTCATCGGAATCTGAGCCTAATAATTCATCTAAATCTGCTTCACCAGCGATTACAGCCTTCAACAATTTCCTTTCCGCCATCAATGTTTCAAGGGATGGTCTTAACTCACGTAAAACTTCACGGTCACCACTTGACTTAGCCGCTTGGTACTCGGGTTTAATACGTCGAAGTTCATCTTCTACGGTCTTAAGTTGAGCATTTAATTCAACTAAAGTTTCTCCATCCAATGAACCATCATCATTCTCATCTTCTTCGACTTGATTCAATAGTTGAACAGTAGGGGAATCTCGGACTTCTGCAATTTTGTCATCACGTTCATCTTTACGCATTACAATAATATCGCGGTCCAACTCATGACCGAAACGATCAGAATATCTATCTAGGAGACTTCCAATATCTCCTTGACTTATTCGGTCTATATGTCCATACACCTGTTGTAGTGGCTTCCCGCTTCTTTTAGCATAAAGCCCAGAATAAGATTCAGAATCATCTTCTGGCTCTACTACTGCTTCAACTTCAGGAGAAGGGCTCGGAGGGAGTGCTTCGATAGCAGGGAGTGGTGTTGGCTCAGGTGCGGGAGTCGCAACTGGAGCAGGCGCTGCCGGAAGCGGAGCGGGTGGTAATGGGGCACTAGGAGGTAATGGCATGCCCGGAGGCGGAGGTAATGGTAGGCCAGGAGCAGGTGGTGCTGGCATAGGTGGTAAGCCCGGTGGAGTGGGTAATTTGCTGCCAATCTTCCTCTTCTTACCGAGCCCCATACTATGCACCTCATACTAGGTGGGTAGCAATCTACCCTTGAACGTTGCCATTGTTAGAACCATACGTAGTATGGTATTGCTACTTATGAACATAGCCGGGCCCACCCCTTCAAAATCAAGAATGTCGCACCTGCTTCATGGATCTCAAAAATATCACCAATTGATGCATCTATGACGTTATTATCGAATCTTGCAATGGCATCATCAACTATCATCTCAACTTTTACTTTTTCTTGCCTTGAAAGGGCTATTCCCTCACTAAGGCAATCGAATGGATTTGAACCATCAGGGTCTAAGCGTGATAGTGGGAATTCAGTAACTCTCATCCCACTTTTACCGTGCAGTGAACCCGGCCATCTTATCTGTCTCCTAGTATCGATAGTTACGACTTCGTCAGTCTCTCCGGCATTACCTAAAACAACGCTCGTATCTGCGCGAATTAGATTTTGGAAGAGCAATGCATGGTTGTTCAAAGCAGCAATCCTCCCGTCTAATACGCGGCCTCTACGACTAGGTTCTTGCATCAATTCTGCTAATTTTTCAACACTAGTCTTGCCACGAAGGCCCTTCAGACCTTCACGTTCCATCATATCTTTGAGAGCGGCAGTAGAGGATGTTAGTAGTTTAGTATCTCCTTCATGGATGGCATCTAGTTTCTCAACTACCGATTCAATTCCCAAACCAACACGCTTGGCCCAGCCAGTAGCATTGGCTTTCCTAGAGCGCTCCAACAAATCACTTACCTCAACCCCTTCGCCACGAATATGGCTTACGATTTCTCGGCGTGACTCAGAACCCAAGTGGAAATATGAAGGGTCACGGTAGTGCAAATGAAACCCTCTATGGCCGGAAAATGTAACTTGAAGGTGTTCTTCTTTGAATCCAAAATCGGGTTCCAAGAAATCATTCCATAGAGACCAAGCTTGTTCTTGAATTACTTCTATCATTCCCGGAAAGTCTCTATCGGTTACACCAGGTAGGTGATCGCCGTCTAAGTCAAAAATCAGATCTGCCCCAAGCCAGTGTTTGTCATCCATTTTTAATTCATGAGGCTTTTTCCAATATGCCGTTGAATAAAAACAAGAGTGTTGAGGTCTTTCGCAAAGAAATCTACGAACACTATCCATGTCTGAAAATGCTTTGTGACGCAGAGGCATTCCTCCTCCAAATGGAATAAACATCCATTCTCTAGTTCTTAGACGCGGAGGTGTCCATAACTCTGCAGTGCGATAGTACTGAGTAAAACGATGTGCGAACCTTGCCCAGCCAGAAATAATGCCACCTCAGATGAAGGTGAACAGTGGAGACCTTTGAATCTTCACTCTTTCCAGAAGCGGGTCTCGCGTTGAATTTCAACAGTGGCTGAACCTGCACCTGTTTTTTCAACATAGTGTTCCCAACAAAAATAATGCTTGTCGTGAACCATTGCTTCGCCAAAAGTAAGTCTAGTGCCACACGCATTACAGCGAGGGCCTAGTTCGCCGTTTGGCGTCTGTGCGAGAGGAATATGTTCGTGCGGCATGGTACTTACCAGTTGATGCGTAGAGGATGAAGTCTTTGAATGTGGCGTATTACCAAGAGATTTCATCAGCATCATCGCACAATGCTAGCAAATCCAATGCTACTTCACAGGATTCTGCAACTTCTGGTAAATCATCAGTGAGAAAACTCTGGAGAATTGGCCTTGCCCGTCGGTCGCCAATAGCACCTAGTGCCTCTGCAGCTTCGTGTCTAACCATGACGTGTTCTGTTGGGTCACTAAGAATCTGAATTAGTTTTGGAACAGCCAATGAATCTTGCATTTGACCAAGAACATAAGCCAACTCATGCTTCAATAATGCACTTTTAGAAGCAAAACCATCACATAGTGTCTGAACTGCATCAGGCGATCTATTGTTACGTAAACTGAATACGACGCGCATTCTGTGGAACATCTTTTCATTCTCATCAAGCAATATTGAACGTAGAATACTGACATTTGTTTCCTCAGATGGAGGTGCAGGATCTACAGAGCCGTATTCGGATGTCCCCGGAATACGACCTTCACTCATTGTAATCACTCCGAAGGAGCACCGATGAAATTCAGACCATCAACATCAAAATTAGGATCTATTAATCCGATTTTTTGGCCTTCCTTCAAGAACAATCTAATTGATTCTCTACCTTCAGGCCTGTAATCTATAGTTCTGTCATTAACGTACATTGTCACAAATTCACGATTGGTTTCGTCATCAATACCACGGCCCCATTTCTTTGCGAATTCTAGTGCGACATCAGGGTTAGCGATTGAATGCTCAATACTCATTTTTGTGTAAAGTGTAACATCTTCCATAACTTCGTGTCCGAGATCTCTTCGAACCACATTTCCTCCGAGCGGCATTGGTAAACCGCCGGTTTTGTCATTCCACCAGACACCTAGATTCAATAATACATCCAAATCATGATCAACATAAGTCAATTGGCCTTCATGAATAATTAGGCCGGAAACATATGTTCCATCTAGAATACGAGGAATTATCTCATCGAATGGCACCACTTCATACACCAAGTCTCCCCAACATAGTCGTATACCCATGTATGCACTAGTTTTGAGGCCAGGTACTGCGATTGGATTTGACTTTGCAACATCTTCTGTTACTCCACTTTTTGCAACAATCATTGGCCCGTATCCTTCGCCCATAGATGCACCACAATTCATTAGAGCGTAATCAGCAGCAATATCAGGGAATGCGTGAATACTAACTGCTGAAACTTCCAATTCTTTCCTCATAGCACGGTGATTTAGAGTCTCAATATCCTGCAACTCGTGTACAAAATTATACCCTGGTGTTTCGAATGCATTTGTAGTCATTGCATGGAACATAAATGCATCATCAGGGTCAGGAGAGTGTCCAATCCTGACAATCATATTTCCGTCTTCATCCTTTGGTAATTTTATATCCATAGTAGCACCTCAATGGCATGCTTTGCCGTATTTTTTTAGCCTCCAATAATTGTATGGCCATGGAGTGATAAAACCTACGAAAAGCATGATTGGAATGACCCACCAAGTCAACATGGCTCCTCCAGTCATCAAATAATCCGTAATATTCATCGCCGATTCCATGGCAATCATGGAGATTAATGACATCCCTATTGCTACTTTGAAACCTTCGTATAACCCCAGTTGCTTGGATAAAATAACAGTTTCAAGTGCGATAGAGGTCAATAAACCGTTAATCATTGCTAAGATCATAATGCTCATCGTGCTCCACCCCGAATCAGTGAAAACAAATTGGAAGGCGGCAATAGTTCCAAAGTCTCCTATTGAACACCCGATTAGACACCACATGGTGTTGTAAGCAGATTGTTTCCAAACGCTAATATCGCTCCAATTAAAATCTAATCCTAAACCATCCACTGTATAGCCAGTACTCCTAATTGCATGCGACAAAGTTTGCTTGTCCATTCCAATTGAAGTTATAATGGCAGAGGATTCTTCAAGAGATACTGATGCCGAAGATACGCCATTGATTGAAATTAATGCGTCATGAACTGTCTTTACACAAGATTCGCAAGTCATGCCACCGACGTTGAGTGTAATGGTATTGGATACCGAGACACTGCCGTCCATGCACCATCCAAAAGAATGGGGTTTTTGAATAGTGGTATCTCGTCCCACTCGGAATAATCATTCATATGCAGCAAATTAGCACAAATAATCACCTAAACCGCCGTCATATTTTCAAGGCTGATGGGTTGTACAAGCAACATGCAGGGGGGTTATGGTGTGAGAATCAAACTTTTTTTGATACTCGCGATATTGGTTTTAATGCCAATTGCGTCCGCTAATCCTACTGGATTAACATATATGGATTCAACATGGTCCACATATGATGCAGACGACGGAGACCTGATTGCTCTGAGTCCAAATAAGACAATTCTAGCATCATCTCATGATGATTCAGTAATACTTTTCAACGCTACATCGTTAGAAAAAATTGCAACATTTACCATGAAGAGAGTTGCAGCACTAGAATTCTCACCCGATGGTACATTATTGGCTGTAAACAAAGGATCAACAGTTCAACTTAAAGAATCAATTAAGTTAATTGACATTCCAACACTTTCGATACTAGATGTTGGGGTACTAGCTGATGACAAAGCGGTTGATATCGCGTGGAGTCCAGATAGTCAAGTTATCGCAGCCCCTGGCTCAGAAGGCGATGTAGAATTATACAGAGAAGAAGATCTTTCGCTTAAGACTACCTTGGGGGGCGTACACAATGTGGATGTCACATGTATAGATTATAGTTCAGATGGAACCCATATAATCACAGGTGATGAATCAGGAAGGTATGCCATATGGGATTCACAGGGAGTTCGTCAAGGAGATTACAGAGACTTTGGACAACCACTAATCGACTGTAAATTCACTCCAGACGGAACTGAATATGTGCTTTTAGATGAAAATGGAAAAATATCCTCAAAATCAACAAATGGTTCAGATAAACTTACGATTAATGTTGATGGTGCAAATAAAATCATGTTCTCCGAATCAGGCACTAGAATGCACGTAGTCGCATACTCTGAAGAATTCAAAGGACTACTAACATACGAATATGATTCGTTTTTAGTTGCTAAAAGAACATCATTTTTCCATAGAGCAGAAGATGTAGAATTCAAAGAAGATGCAAATAGTAGGTTGCAAACATTGTATGTGGCGGGAGGAACCGGGCAAATAGCAGTGTACCTAAGAGATATGATTCCATTTGGATTTAATCAACCTGGGGCTGATTTAGATGGAGATTTAGTACCAGATAACCTTGATGATGATGATGACGGCGATGGAATAATTGACGAGTGGGACGAAGACTATGGATGCGATGCTCCCGAAGGTACACCTTGCTCAAGATATCCAGACTTAGACAAGATAAGAAGTATTGAAATTAGTATTGGTAGTCAGTTTATCATTTCAGACACAATTACACTTCCACCAGAAGAATCCAGCAACATACGTAACCTAAGTAGAATGTCAATTGCTAAAGATCAGATTCTGAGTAAGCATGAAACTGAATTATTTGCTGATGCCATGTGCGCGAACATTGATCACGGAGATGTAGTAGATCAATGGCTTGAATCGGTTTCATTGTCAAATGGGGAACTGGGAGATGGAGTGGTGACTTGCAAAATTAATTCTGGGATGGAGCTTATTCAATCAGCAGATTCAACAACACAAATATCAATATCGATAATTACTACCTTTTCTTACAAGAATAGAGTCACATTCCCCGTGGATATTTCCCTTTCCGAACAAACACTTCCTACTGATGGCTCCATATCGTGGTTAGCTCCTGCACATCCGATTGCAGTTGAATTCAATGGGGATGGTGCCAAGAACCATCAAATACCTCTTTGGTGGAATAATGGTGAAGATTTAGCATCAGCAACATTAGAAGAAGAAATTTTACCTGAACCGACCTTTGCCGAAAACCTAGTTAAATGGTCATTACACCCCATCGCTTTCGTACTTTATGCAGGGTTGTTGGCCATTGGACTACTACTTTTAATCAGGCGTGAAAACAAAATCGATATAGACTTAGATTATGATGAACTGGCAGAAGAAAAGCCAGATAATGATGATGAAGAAGATGAAGATGTTGAAGAATCTAATGTAATTGCAGATAGAACTCACAAAAGATCACCTCCTAGAAAGAAGCATAATCTTGAATCAAATAATATGGACAATGACACGCCTCCAAAGAGGCGTAAGACTGCAAAATCTAGCGACATAAACAAAGACGGCCCTATTATGAAAACTAAGAGGAAAAGATTAGTTTCAAATAATGAAGAAAAAACTGTAGTTTCAAAGAAAAAAGTGGTTCCCTCAAATACAAATCAAGTCAAGACACGTAAGGTAAAACAGGAAATAGATACAACTGAGAAAACGGTTACTAAGCGTAAAACCGTCAAAAAGGAAGTTGCCAAGGAAAAGAAAAAGACGACTAAGAAGCGTAAACCCGTTAAAAGAAAGAAGAAATATTCGGAAGTTAAACTGGTTGACGAAGATAAATTGCAAGAAGATCTTGCTACAGATTTCCTAAACAATGAATGATTACCAGGCCATATTTGGCTCTTCATCCATTCCACATGCAGTTTTCAAGAATATCCTCAATCCGTCCATGTCTTTCGAATCCATACGATTGATTACTTCGCCAAAATATCTCTCAAGTCTTTCAGGACTTTGTGCAGACTTTTCCCCACTGACGGCGATTACTTGTTTACGAACCTCTGAATCTCCCTCAAAAGCCTCGAGTCGTGTAATAAGAGCATCATATGCCGATCTAATCAAATCGACATTGGAATCTCTACGTGCAGCAAATACTCCGAATACCATAGGGTTGCCCGTTACTTGGAGCCATTCTGCTCCCAAATCCATTATGACTAGTTCTGGATGAGCCCTTGCCCCTTCAAGGGCACGGTCACCGATTAACAAACATCCATCACAGGAATCTAACATTCCTTCTAAATCAGGCCCCATCTCTAAGTAATCAGGTGTGAGGCCCCTCTTAGAAACAAGGTGGCGAAGTAGTGCTACGGAAGATGCTGAATCGGAAGGTAATGCGATCGTATTCATCGATTCAATCGGAACAGACCCGAAAAGAAGCACACTGCCGACTTCTCCGCGACTTGAAATTGCTAAATCAGGCACGAGTACAAGTTCACTGCAATTCTTGGCGTAAGCTGCTGCTGGTATGGGAGCCAAAATACAATCCTTACGAAGAAGATGCCCTGTTAGCCACGAAGGTGGGGCGGGTAAAACATCCCATGAATCATCAAGACCGTGGAATAAAGGCTCACAGTTGATGAACGAAACACGTCCAATAGTTCGCTCCCACGACATTATTCACCAGCCGCCATGCGTAAATGGCGGCGTGCAGGTGCTTTTGGTAGTATGTATTCTTCAAAGCGAGTGTATGTTGTATTTCTTTGAACTGGTTTCGAGCCCGAATCAATAACGATCTTTGCTAACTTTTCCTTATCATGGTCAAGTGGTGCCTTAGAACCGGCCAAGTGCATAATGGATTCTTTCTGAACTGTGCCATCAATATCGTCTGCACCGAATTGAAGTGCCAGTTCTGCTATTTCATCACCGATATTCATTCTGTAGGCTTTGATATGAGGTATATTGTTGAGCATTAGCCTTGATATGGCAATCATGCGTAAAATCTCAGTTCCACTAGCAAGTTGTGCCTGTGGAAGGCGTGAATCATCCGGCAAGAATGGATATGGGACGAAACATTGGAATCCTCCGGTCGTATTCTGTAGTTCTCGTAATTTCAACAAATGCGTGATGCGTTGATCTATTGTTTCAACTGTTCCAAATAACATAGTACAGTTTGTTGGCATTCCTAATTCATGTGCAGTTTGGTGAATCTCCAAATATTCAGATGATGATTCTTTTCCCTTACATATTATTGCTCGAACATCATCATCCAATATTTCAGCGCCACCACCTGGTAAGGAGCCTAATCCAGCGGATTGAAGTCTTTCCAGGGTAGAACGAATCGAGATACCGGATAGTTTGGATATATGCTTAATCTCCACCGCGGTTAGTGCTTTGATATGAATTTCAGGGAATTCTTTCTTTACACGGCTAAACAATGCTTCGTAGTGCAATATGTCCCAATCAGGATGCAAACCACCAACGGAATGAACTTCATCAACATGGGAAGCATAATTGCGTAAATCAGTAACATATTCTTCGATGTCCATTGAATATGCATCAACAGCCCTTCTACCCCTTCTGAATGCACAGAATTTGCAAGCTAGTGTGCAAATGTTAGTCTGATTAATATGTACATTTACGTTAAAGAAAGCACTGTTGTCAAATCTAGCAAATTTGACTAAATTTGCGATTCTCCCAATAGTATCAAGATCTTTACTATTGAATAAAAAGTGACCATCTTCTCTTGATAATTCCTCGCCGATAGATAATTTATTGATGATTGAATTGAATTCATCAGGCCATTCATTTGACAATAGTGAGCGGGAAAGTTGCTCTTGCCAGTCCAATGACTCACCCGCTGGCATGTAACTTCCGCAGTGACGCTTATTATTGAATACAACCCTTTCAAGTTCGACGGCTAGTTCTAACGCGGAAGATACCTTTGCTGAGAAACAGTTTGCGGAATTCTTCTACCATAAACACAGTACTTGAAACTAATATGATAACAAACCAATCGGATCTTTCAAGTTGAGTTGTGGACAATAACTCTCCTATGTTGAATGAAGTAAGTGGTATTGTCCATTCTGCTCCTTGCACGGCGATGAGTAATAGTGTGCTAGAAAAGAAAATCGCCAGATATATTGCTCGATTAGAGAATAATCCAAGCTTGAAAACACTGTCCTCACTACTGCGACAATTCATTACATTGAACAGCTGGAATAGAATGAATACGCTGAAACACATTGTTCTAGCATATTCTTCTGTGCCGTTACTTAATGCCAGATAGTAGACAATAAGTGTTCCAGTAACCATTACTGCTCCTAGATAGAAAATTAATGCTAAATCCATGAGGTTTGGCAAAGGTTCAGCTACAGGCCTCGGAGGTCGATCCATGACATTCGAATGCATTCTTTCTACACCTAGAGCAACAGCTGGCGGACCATCCATCAGGATGTTGATAACAAGAATCTGGGTTGCTGTTAGTGGTAAAGGCATACCGAATGCAACGTTTGCCAATAATAGTAGAGTTACAGCGGCAACGTTAGTCGAAACCTGGTAGCGAACGAAATTACGTATATTTGCGTATATCTTACGACCTTCTTCAACTGCATTGACTATATTTGCAAAGTTATCATCTTGAAGCACCATATCCGATGCATCTTTTGCAACATCAGTTCCTGCAATTCCCATTGAAATTCCAATGTTAGCGCGGGATAGAGCAGGTGCATCGTTGACGCCATCTCCAGTCATAGCAACGACTTCTCCCTCATCCTGTAATGCTGTCACAATGCGCATCTTCTGTTCAGGAGTAACACGGCTGAAAATAGCAGTAGCGCCAACAATATCGCGCATTGCTTCATCATCAAGTATCTCTAACTTTTCACCACCGATTGCATCAATGTGAGGCTTAGTAATATTGAGATCTTCACCAATTGATTGAGCCGTCATGTGTTGGTCGCCGGTAATCATCTTTACACGGATACCTGCCTTCTGACACCTCTTGATAGCGTCATAAACTTCAGCCCGAGGAGGATCCATAATTCCAACCATTCCTAAAAAGATCAAATTATCTTCAATCGATTCCATATTAGTGGTATCCTCTCCTTCTTCTACACGTCGAGCACAAAGGGCGATTACACGCATTGCTTTACTAGCCATCATTTGATTAGCATCAGTGGCTTGTTTGATATCCTCTTCATCGATAGGAACGATTTCACCATCGGATACCTTCCATTTGACAAGATTCCTGTATCCTCCTGCGCCACCTTTGGAGAAAACCCAGTCCTCGCCTTCGTATTCATGAATAACAGACATTCTCTTACGATCTGTATTGAAGAAGAATTCATGCTTACGAGGGTGTCTCTGTGCGAATTTAGCAACATCACCGTTTATCTTGTACCCCAATACTGCACAGGCACTATCTGTTGGATCTCCAATAGCAGACCATTGCTCATCAACCTCTGCAATCTGAGAGTTGTGGCACAATGAAAGACAAGTGGCCGCTAACCTAAACCCAAGATCTCTTTGTAATTCAGACATAATCTCATCACTAAGTTCAGAATTATCTAACATCAGTTTACCTTCAGGTTTGAATCCTTCACCACTAATTCCAAAGGTGTTTTCTGAAAGCATTAATTCACGGACAGTCATTTGGTTTTTGGTTAAAGTTCCAGTCTTATCTGTACAAATTACGGTAGTGGAACCAAGTGTTTCAACAGCTTTCATGCGACGAATAATCGCTTTGTGTCTTGCCATATTCCTCATTCCAATAGCAAGAGTAGTAACTAGAATAATTGGCAACCCTTCTGGGACAATAGCTACGAATATTGCTATTGCTACTAGAAGTTGTTCCTTGGCAGCACCCCATAAGTCTCCACCACCAACATATGTTACTATCAATTCGATAGATACAATTAATGCAGCAACAATTAGTGCGATGAAACCTAGGAATTTACCAAGAGATTCTAATTTGTGTTCTAAAGGTGTTTTAGGAGTTTCAGCTTCTGCAATGTCGCTAGCGATTTTACCTAATTCTGTCTGCATCCCAGTAGAGGTAACAATACCTACTGCCCTACCTGTTGAAATGGTTGTACCCATATACAACATGTTTCTTCTATCTGCTAATAGAGTCTCAGGAGGTAGAAGGTCTGCATGGACTTTAGTTGGCATTGATTCACCAGTCAATGCAGATTCATCGACCTTGCATTGCCAGGATTCGCTAACACGCAAATCAGCCGGAACATTGAGCCCCTCCTCCATTTTTACGATATCGCCTGGAACAAGTTCAGTAGTACTGATTTCCATTTCCATTCCGTCTCTACAAACAACACAACGAGAAATTGTCATTTGTTTTAATGCACCCATTTCCTGTTCTGCTTTATTTTCCTGCCAAAAACCAAAGAATGCATTTGCAGTT
>MDSV01097945.1_pt1 | contig 18568 bp, 15 predicted proteins | sample 810851 | NCBI WGS metagenome assembly MDSV01 (sample SAMN05326640, study PRJNA326480) | marine metagenome | isolation source: seawater | place: Atlantic Ocean: North East | collected 2012 | reverse complement strand
CGCATGACTGGAAATCATGTGGGATTTTCCCTCCGGAGTTCAAATCTCCGTCTCGGCGCCACCCCTTGTATTGACGATACAGCCGTCGGTGCATTCATGACCGGCCTTCACATGATCGATTCATGTCCGAAGAGGACGACCCCCGAGGCGATGAACCCGAGGGGATGGTACGGCTCTCAGAGAAGCCGACCGCTACCGATTTTGTGGAATGGCATGAAAGCCTCGAGTGGATTGACCACATGCTAACCGATTTTCCGCATAAGATTCGGTTAGCAATCTCAAACTGGTCCGGACTCAATCTACTTGCCCTATCACTCGCCGGACTCGCAACCATAACCGGCGCATGGGACTTTGGTATCGGAGAACTCTCTGGAGGCGGCGATTACCGGTTCTCAGGCATAAGTATCTTCAATCCCGAATCAGGGTTGTTCGCAATTAGTTCCACCTCGTTCTTTCTCACCATCGTTTCCGGAGCCCTATGGCTGGGATTCATTGGAGTTAACTGGCAAATATTCCCTCTAATGAGATCCCATGCTATCGCTCTGATGGCAGGTATAGTCAGCGTTCAGATTGGCATGATTTCTGCTCATGCAGGTGCACCGGACTTCCCGTTTGGAACTAATATCACTGATTTCCTCGGAATTTTCGTAGGAGAAGCAATTCTAGTATTCATCCTCATAGTCGTAATCTATCGATCAGTAATTGAAACCCGTGATTTACATGTACAAACACGACATCAACATCCAGACCCATATGAAATGGAGCGGGCAAAGCGAGACCACAGTCTCGCAGGGTGGACATTAGCCATATTCTTGTTCGCACTATGCATCAACCTCGCAGGATTCGCTGGTGCGGCACATGTTGCACAACGCCCGCCATTTGAATCCTCACGTATGTTTAGCTACCTCGTATACATCCTATTCACTATGCTCTCAGCGGCTCTAATGATGCTCATACTATGGTACCCACAGTTCATGCTTGGTGGCACCACGCTAACTATCGAATCTGAAGCTTCGAGAATGGCAACTGCCGCTATCATCGACTCATCAAACAGCATTGGCACCTGCCCCTCATGTGACACACCGAGCACAGCACAAATGACAGCGAATGGCATCATCATCTCAGCTTGCAACTCACCTGATTGTAATGGAGAAGGGCCTGTCGGCCAAGACTGCCCTATCTGTGAGATGGAAATCTCTGCAATCATCGAATGTGCGTCCTGCGGCACAGGTGCCTCTGTATCGGATCTCTTCCCAATGGAGGATGCATGGTAATGGACCCTAAGACAATTCGCAATCAGATACCTTCGCTAAAAGGCGACAGCCCAATCTATCTCGACAATGCATGTGTTACACTTCGCCCACAGAGTGTCATAGATGCTGTTACTCGATATTACGAACAGGAGCCTTCCTGCGGCGGCCGGAGCGCACATAGATGGGGCATGGCTGTTACCCGGACAGAGCACGCTGCGAGAGACGGGGTAGCCAGACTCGTTGGTGCCAAAGGTCCAGATGAAGTGGTTTTTACTAGAAATGCAACTCATTCAATCAACGCTGTCGCCCATGGTACAAAATGGGAAAAGGGCGATGTTGTCGTAATCACTGACAAGGAGCATAATTCCAACTCCATCCCTTGGAGGATGCAGGAAGGCGTAGATGTCCGCGTCGCTCGAACCAATGACGATGGACGATTTGACCTAGAGGACTTCGAAACCATATGTGCTGATGCGGGTGATTCCCTTCGAATGGTGGCAATAGGCCACACAAGGAATCTCGATGGGACCTCTACTCCTGCAAAAGAATGTGCAAAAATCGCCCATGATCATGGAGCACAAATTCTCCTAGATGCTGCGCAATCTGTCCCACATCAAGTAGTAGATATGCAAGAAATCGAAGCGGACTTTCTCGTCTTCAGTATCCACAAAATGATGGGGCCATCAGGGATGGGTGCACTCGTCGCTTCCGAGGATGCATTCAATGGATTGAAGTCAATCGCTGCGGGTGGACAGACAGTATCAAAATCCACAATTGACGACTTTGTATTCAAGCCAGGAAGAGGTCATCTTGAAGGTGGCCTTGGCCATTACGCAGGATACTATGGAACTGCGGCAGCGGTTGATTTCCTAAACGACCTATCCATGGAGAAAATCCATGAACACGAAGTGAAAATTAATCGAATTATCAGCGACGGTGTACGTGGCCTCGATGGCGCCTCTATCATCGGCCCAGACAGCCCGTCAGAGCGAGGCGGAATTACCTCAATCTTACTGGATGGACGAGACCCTCATCAGATTGCCATCATGCTCGATGAAGGATTCGGAATTTATGCACGGAGTGGGCTCCACTGTGTCGATCCATGGTTCCATGCCAATGGTGCATTGAACGGCTCACTCAGATTCTCAGCCTATGCCTACAACACAATCGAAGAAGCAAAACAAACCGTGGATGCAATGGATGAATTATTCACTGCAATCCCGAGAACATAACGACCGAATCGATTTGTAGGAGCACCTGCACATCTGCCCGTGACGAGCGACGAGGAGGATGTGATTGAGGCAATCCTTGAACAAACTACTCCAAGCACTCTCGAAGAACACTTCATATCATCAGTAACTAACTCTGAAGTTGACAAAGGCGAATTATTTCATGCTGAGAATGGAGAAAAAGGGATTAATTTCCCTGCAAAAAAAATTCTTGAAGAGGGCGAGTTATGGTTGATGCCTTGGTGGCTACCACCAATCCGTTGGTTTGGGAAACCAAAAGTGATACTTGCATCAATTATGATTGTATTAGCTTCATCCTTAATTGTGATATTTCCCGACGGAGAGATAATTCTAATTGGACCACCTCAGGAACTCATTACTTGGCAAGAAGAACACGAATTAATGACTGGACTGGATTCGTTTGTTGGCTGGGACGGTACCGGCGTAGATGTATGCATAGTCGATACTGGAATTGACCTTGGTCATCCAGATCTAAGTGGAGTCACTCTAGCCGGATGGACTGATGTAATCAATCAGGAATCTGAACCCTACGACGATGAAGGACATGGCACGTCTATGGCAGGCATTCTTGTTGCTGATGGCGGTTTGAATGGTATCGCGAAAGGTGTTAATCTGCATGTTGCCAAAGCACTTGCAAGCGACGGAAGTGGGGACGACCAAACAGTTGCTACTGCGGTGGATTGGTGTGTACAGCAAGAAGTCGACATCATCAGCATGAGTCTTGGTGGGACCGCTGGCCTACGCTTCTTTGGACAATCGACTGACGAATCAGAAAACTCCGTTCAGGCTGCACTTGATACAGGAATCTACGTGGTCGCTGCAGCAGGGAATGATGGGGGCACAGATGATGATGGTGATGTCGAGAGTCCGGGGTCAATACAGCGGGTCATCTGTGTAGGTGGCCACGATCGCACTGGAGACATGTGGGAAGGAAGTAGCCAAGGTGACAACAATGGCGGTTTCTTTCCTCCACGCCTCCCAAATAGCGACCCTGATATGAAACCAGAAATTACTGGAGGAGGGCATGAAGTTCCAGTTCTAATCATCCCTAGTTCAGATTATCCAGATTACGCATGGGGGTGGTCATCAGGGACAAGTGCGGCAACGGTTTACGTCACCGGCGCATTAGCAATCACTCTTCAAGCTGCGCCTAACCTACAACCGAATGCCATCGATGGTGGCCCTGATGCTATCTTGAATGTGAAAGAGACATTGATGGAAACAGCTTCAGACGCTCCTGAATCACATGATGACCACGAAGGTTACGGACAACTCGATGCAGCGGCTCTCTTCCAAAACCTCACTGGATTCGATCCAAGCGTCCCCCCAACGGGAGCATTCTGATTATTTCAGGCGTCGAATTGCCACAATCGAGCCTCCTTTGACTTCCGCAATTCCGATTGCATGCTCAGCAGACCATCGTTGAATCAGACGAATCCAGTGATTGAAAACCTCGACTCGCTTTTGTGCATCATTCTGAGGCTCACCTTCAGGATATTCACCTACATCCGAGGATGGCACTAACGGCTCTGGAGTCAAAAGAATACCACCTGGACGAAGAAGTTGTAAGGCACTCTCGACATCTTTAACCTGGCCTCTCCAATCTGTATTGACCAACACAACATCTGCGGGGACAGGAAGGATTGAACCCGAACGAGCCTCCTCTGGCATGGAGGCATTCGCGGCAAGCCAAGCAATTGATTCACTCACCATAGTATCCCAAGGACCAACACGGACATTGCACCAATCGGCAGCTGAGAAGCGCTCAACAACCCTTTGCAAAATGACTCCGAATCTCTGACCTTCCTCTACCATCGCATAGGACTTCGGATGACTTTCATCTTCCCAAGCATCATGGAACCATGCACTAAGTTGACCAATTCCTGCCCCTACCTCGACAAAGTGATCAGGGTCTAAACGGACTACAATGTCTCTCAGCCGTGCACGCATAGATCTTGAAAGGGGTTCGAGTTCCATGTGTAACATCTGCTGAGTAATGTTAGCCGCAATCTCTGGCTCCTCTCCATCTCGTTCGGAGGCTGCCAAGAGTGCTGTCATAATCTCCTCTTGGGAAAACTGAGGCAACCCCCCGTCCATACCAAACGCTCCCGTTCGTTGCCCTTGAACCATCCCACCATCCAACAGACCTAAATGAAGTGTGAACGGCGCGCGTTCATGGAGGACACAAATGACGATATCGGCACGGAAGACGACGAGCTCGTCCATGTAGAAGAATGTCCATCTTGTGGCACTGAGGAAGTGCATGATATACTCTCGGAGAAGGAGGTCGGCGGAGGTGCAGACTACAGAGTCCGATGCGAAACTTGCTCTCATGTTCACTTAATTCAGGTCAGGCCCCCAAAGGCCGTAATTGTCCAGTTCACACTTTCTGATGGAGCACACAGTATCAGTGAAGAAATTGAGGTGGACGAGGACGAGATAATCCATGTTGGTGACGTCTTTGATCATGCCCATAGGCTCTGGAGGGTACAGACATTACACCTCAAGCAAGAACAAGATGTCAGGTATGCTGACCCTAGTTCAATCGTCTCCGCATGGGCAGTTCGTTGTGATCTTGTTCGGATTAAGGTCACAATGACACGAGGAGAGGAGAGTACTTCTAGTATAATCGAATCTGACCCTGAAACCGTATTTTCCTGTGGAACAATCATCGAACATGATGGAGGAAAGTGGCGTATTCGTGCGATACATACGGGTCTAGGCCGCACTTTGACCGGGCGTAGAGAGGCTGCAGAGATTCGTCGCCTCTTCCTCCACCCTCCTCCTGAACCACGGAAGCGACGTTGGCAAAGGGACTAGTCAACGTCTATTTGACCATGGAAAGAGTAGAGCTGTGGTAATATGCCAAGCAACATCTGGATTCTCACGTAGCCGTCGTACACCATACTCGTACCACTTTGAACCGTATGGCAAGTACACACGTGTACGATGGCCTTGTTTAGCAAGTCGGCGACGAAGATCACCACGAACACCAAGCAACATCTGGAACTCATAGCCGGGCCCCTTGCCTAATCGCTGTGGGCCAGCTGACTCCCGTGGGTCAGGAATCTCTGGACCCATCCCTCTCTCTTCAAGCGCATCTAAGGAATGTTTCACGATATTAGTATCATGAGATGCAATTCCGACATACGCACCACAATCCAATGCAACATCGATGGCACGGTTCGTTGCATTCGTAATATCGGATCGTCCCGTGAAGGCAATATCATCGGGCTCAAGATAGATTCCTTTGCAAATTCGATGATCAGCGGCTGGGCCGAGTATCTCAGATATCTTCTCGATATCATCCAACGTTCGATGCAATCTCCCTTGAAGTACAGTCCCTATGTTCGAAAGACCACGATCATGCATCCTTGCAACAAGGTCAATTGTAGGCTGAGTGACCCGATGATCTTCCATGTCAAGACGGACGAAAATGTCATTCTCTGCGGCTTTGCGAACAAGCTTCTCGATGGATCCTTCGGCAATTGTTGGATCAATCAGTAAGCCGAAGGCTGTTGGCTTAACAGATAGATTGGCATCAATCCCTGTCTCAATAATTGTTTCAAGAACACGGCCATACTCCTCAACGAAAAAGGCCGCTTCCTCCATCGTGGTGATTTCTTCACCGAGAACATCGATGGTGAAACAGGCACCTTCGCCCTCTAGTCTACGCATTGTCTCTACTGCTGCAGAGAGATCTTCCCCTGCATGATAACGGCGCGAGACCCAGCCCACGATGAATCTGGGCATGAGGGGGAGAACCGTGACCACAGCACGACCGAGTAGCCCCATGGAACGCTGTCCATCATGAGGGCTATGACGATTCCCGCTTAGACTCGTCAAACGCAAGGAAGTCCGCTTGGCGAAACAGCGGGATTCCTTTAGCCTCAAGATGACGCCGAATTGATTGCCTCTGCCACCCCTTGAATGATTTTCGATCAAGGTGTGCTACAACCTTAGATTCAGGAAATACATCTTGTGTTTGTTTGAGACATCCATCGATTGTAGCCTTCCATAAACCCTCAGGCAACGGCCCTGTCAATGAATCCCAATCAGGTTCATCAGGTAGGTTAAACGAAAGGGAATATGATGCAACTAAATGTCCACAATGAGCTGATGTGTCTCTCAGAATGGCTTGATGCCTCGGAGCATAATGACCTCCTCCTAGGCCTATGAAGGCGATTTCCCTTGCCTCCATAACTTCAAACTCATCATCTAATCCAAACTCTTGCGTGAGAACATCTGCCCACACTTCAGCTGCATCTTGCCTACCCCAGTGATCCTCGGTGGAACCTATTTCGATAAACAACGTTGGAGTATCGAGGAGAGGCCCATGGTGGGTGGTCTCTAAAGTGACTTCAAACTCCTCAATGATACCTGTACTGTTAGCAATTTGATCTAGACGCCGGAAAAGGGAAGCAAATCTCGGCGAAGGCGGTACAGTCATGCCGTTTCGCCCCCCATACTCTGCTGCCTCGCCATGAGGGGATGCACCGGGGACCCCAATTGCATGCAAGGTGAGGCTCGGACGCCCGGATGCGGCGACATGTCGTGAAAGGAAGAGAACCTCGCTCAAAGATCGCGAGGTTTGCATTTCGTACTGCTTGTCAAGATAATCGCTGTACAAATGAGGCTCGTTCCTCCACCATAGATCAACACGGCCACTCCTGTGTCGCCATACTCGGCCACCATCAACCGCTGCATGCTCATCCCATCCCCCTCGTGCAAGAAGAGCGCTCCCCTGAACGGTGGACCCAATATCGGACTCTGATACTACAAGCAGAGATACAGCGGCCATACATTGCTCCATGTCATTCGATGCTTCAACCCCTTGGATAGCCACCACATGTTCAAACCACTAGGGCGGATATCAGGCGTTATGACCGAAGGAGCGGCAGGACCTATCCTCCGCTGCTTCGGGAAGGATGAGGCGATGGTCGCCCTCCTGATGGACGACTCCATCCAACGTTGGAACAGTACGACACGGAAGTTCCTGCCACCGGCCCTACCCATCCCTACTGAGGTTGGGGAAATTGCAGTCCATGACAATCTAGCCATCGTATCTTGGATAGACAGAGAACTGCGAATAGTGAGAATAGCAGGATACGAAATGGAGGGCGAATGGCTTACTTCATTCGCTGACAGAGCAGAATACAGGAATGCAGTCTCGGAAAATCAGGAAATTCAAACTCCTGGGTCACTATGGAATCATGGGATGACGGCAGAAATACTCGCCATAGACATCGATGAAAACGCCGCAGTATTTGTTGCTATGAACAGAGGAATCTACCTAATTGATCCTTTGACATCCAACGAGATTTGGCGATCTGAGATACCTGAATGGTCACCTCCATGGGAAGGAGCTCAAGTGGAGTCCCACACCTTGTCAGTCCATCTTAGCGAAAATCTGATCTACGTTTTTGATGACAGAGGATCATGGGCATGTCTTGAACGAAGCGATGGATCACATAGGGACCAAGGTAGGCTTCCATTCCGAGGAAAAACAACTGGTGTCTGGAAAGGGGCAGCTGGTTGGGCAATTACCGAATCTCGGAACAAAATCCATTTCCTCAGCTCAGAATTCACCCTCCTCGGGACGAGAAATGTCCCCGGACCGGTCCGTCATGCAATAAAATTCGACGCTGAATGGTATTGGACTGGATGGAGACACGATGGAGGTCCTAACGGGGTCAAACCAAGAGCAGAACATGGCTTATGGATTAGTTTGATTGATGAGCAACTTCGAGTTTTGAGTAATGATGGCCAGTGGAGCCATCACGGCTCTATTACCTGAATTTACTCTTCTTCAGAAGTTACTGTTTCGATACTTTCACCATTTTTTCTGGTGTATCCACAGCGTCCGCATGAGACACGATCTTCGTGAACTGCTAGGAAAATTCCGGGCCCACATCTCGGATCAGGGCAAAACTCCCCCTTCCGAACGAGCTTGCCGCTGGACATATCGTACTTGCTGACCTTGGATTTCTTCCACTTTTCCCCCATCAGGCTCCCTCCTCTGATTGATCTTCGTCTTTGTCAGCCAATTCTTCTTGATTAGGCTCCTCTGCTGCTGCCTCTGAGTGAGCACCGCGTCGGATATGGCGTTCCTTGATGTAGTTAGGAACAGTAGTGCCCGCGGACTTCTCGTCCTCATAGACGTGAGCTACTCCAGTCGTCATAGAGCGCCCGAAACGGGAGGTGACATCAAGAATAAATGTGCACTCCTTCTTCGATCCTGGCTCCATCTTCGTGATGAAATCAATCATCTCCTTTAGGCTCGGAGTTGGAGCCGCTGGATGTTCCATAGTGAAATGTAGTTCCACTCTCTGGAGGATAGGGTTCTCGATTCTCTGGTCGATGTTCATTCTCTTCACCTCAACGTATGTTCACCTTGAGCGCATAGCTTCCTGGACGAGTTATACCCATCCGCTTGCCGACCTCGGAGGTTTCTGGATTCATAATGATGACAAGTCCTTGCCAATCATTCGAAACTGGTGCTGAAGGAGAATATGGGCACTGAGGAATCTCCTTCTTATTCTCAGGATCAGGGAGGATCATGTTGCATTCACCGCAAGCGTACTGCTTGGAAACCATCTCAAGCATCCTCCTTTAGCCACTCAAAGGCGCCTAGCCCCGGCTGCTTACAATTCAAGCCGATCTTACTACTGCGGGGGTCGTTGTGATTAATCGACTTGGAGACGATGCGTGCACGGATATGGCTGCTTTCGCTAATGTTACGACCAGACTGAGAGCCAACTATACGAGCGATTCCTTGGCCAAGTTCCACGTTGACTGGTTCCTCAAAAATCTGTGATTTGTGAAGTAGTGCCTCAACAGGACCAATTAGAACGAATGCTCCGAAATCGTTGACCTTCTGCACCTTTCCGTCTACAACCTCACTCTGATCCATGGAAAACATGAGAGCCTTGTAGCGGACGTTCTGGTAGATTGCACCATCGCCGTGAATCACACGACCACGGCCGAGAACCTCGTGTTCGAAGGTGAGTAGGATGAAATCCTCCGTCTTCTGGTCATATCGACCTTCAAAGGCATTGAGAGCAAGGATATTGATTGTCTCCTCAAGAGCGTCACCGAGTTGCATGTACTCGGGTGGGATGCGGATAGTGTCCTCCTTTTCGACGATGTAGTACATGTTTTGGCCTCCAACTATCCCCCCTTGACGAGGGCGAGGACGAGCGGGCCGTGACCCTGTTCGTCCTTCACCGGCATCGCCTCAGGAGGAGAGGTGCAGTTCGCCGACTTGCGGCCTCCATTTAAGCCCTACCTGTCTACAGCGCTGCGCGAGCACCCGTCGGAGAACCAAATTCAATGTGAAGGAACCCTTTCGGATGCTCTTAATCCGAAAACGTTGAAGTGGTCCGCGAACCGAATCAGAGTGTATCGAAGGATGTGATGTTCCATGTGCGCCCATAGAGTACCCACCATTGGCATCGTCCTGCTCTTCCTGATGAGCACTGGTTCAGCCCTGGTTACACCTACTCCTTTGACTCCAATGGAGGCTAACGATACTTCGCTACGGAACACTGAACCATGGTCAGACGACAGTCCATGGGGACAGTACCTAGGAGGGGCTGACCGAAGGCAGACACCCCCTCTCCACTCACCTAATGGAGGAGCAGGGGCTGGGGCTCCGAGTGCCGCTACTACCCTTGGTTCAGTCCTCGACCCGGTAGTGAATTGGAAATTTACTAATGACGCAATTGGGACGACATCTCTCTCAACTGCAATTGGTGACTTCTCTGATTCAATAGATAGCCCTGAAGCATACAGTGAATCCTGTGGAGGAGGTTCACTATTCCCTGTAATCATACAAGAACAGGACGTCGCGGGGACGCCACATTCATTCTTGCGAATCATCGAAGGGGAAGACGCTAATCTAGCTTGGACTGTCGATCTTGGCCCCACACGGCCGATGAAAGTTGGACCTATCGTCTCAGACATGAATGAAGATGGTCAACCCGAGATTCTCGTGATGTTCGACAGCCAAGGCACATTGAACGTCGAAATGTGGAGTCCATCACTTACTTGCACACCCACTGGGTGGTCCTCTGGAGGTTCACATGCAAGCGATCTACTCTGGACATGGACAGACGAGGGGCTATCGTTGGAGCATCCTGAAGGCGCGAACACAGGATGGCCCTCAGACCATCACCCAACCGCGCAACCAGTAGTCGCAGATCTCGACCTCGATGGTAATCCAGAGGTGGCAATCGCAACAATCTCAGAAGCAACTGAGACGCCTGTAATCCTCTCATTATCTCTTCCGATGACAGGTTCACCTGAGGAAAACTGGCGAGCTGAGATACAGGAGGGTTCCCACCCCTCTGACCTCACCTTTGCGCAATTGAGTGAAAACACTGCAGCTGTATTCCTAACCTCAATTGAAGAGAATGATGGCCTCATGTGGGCATGGCGTCTAGACGGAGCCACTGGCGCATCCGAATGGAGCGGTGGTTCATCACTCGGCAATCTCGACGGTGGCGCCTCAAACGCTCCACAGATTCGATTGCCAGGCCCGATTGTAGCACAACTTGACTCGGACGATGCCCCTGAACTGATTCTAACGATTCCAACAGATGCAGGAGGGAATGGTCCCGTGGATGGAGCGGAATTCATCGCAATAGAGGCGACTAACGCTGCGGAAATCTGGTCATTCAATGCCTACGATGGCTACGCAGATGCACCTCCCGTCGTCTACGATGCGGACGGCGATGGAGAGGACGATCGCGTCTGTTGGATTACTTGGAGAAGTAACACTGGCTCCCGCGATGGACTAGCAGGTTGCACGAATGTTGAATCAACACCCATAGAACGTTGGCGAAGGACATTGGAATCCTCGAGTGGAACTCTTAACGATGAAATTGCAGTATCTCCCCCATTCTGGATGGATATCGATGGCGTTGGAGAACCTGAATTGATGGTTCCTTACGGACAGAGCCTGCATGCATTTGATGGTGACGACGGCACTAGTGCTGCAGTCTCATTGAACTGGAGCAACGAGATGGAACTGGAAACGCGGACATGGGCTGCAGCCGCATTGGCAGACATTGATGGTGATGCGATAATGGACATCGTCATTGGCGATTTGGTGATATCTCACGGCGCAGCAGATGTTCGCCCCTTCCTTGACGGAGGAGGCATCGAATTTGACCCACCTGAACCCGATCCAGGAGAGATAACGACCGTGACTGCCTTCGTAGAGAATGTTGGCACAGTGATCACTGATGGACCCGTGGACATAGCCCTGTATGCAGATGGTATCGAAATAGGACGCGAACGAATCCAAGCCCTCGAACCGGCGAATCCCAGCGGGACAGGTACCTTCGACAGGATTAGTGTTGAATGGTCCGGTAATCTCGGCAACCATACCTTTTCGATGAGCATTGACCCCTTAGGAAACCTCACAGAGACACGGGTAGACAACAACCAACAGAATCGGACTCTAGAGGTCAAGGAGCCTTTCGCAGCCTCTGTTGGTATCCAAGGCGGTTTAGTCCGCGTCAACCCTGGCGCCTCAGAGGACATCACACTTGTAATTACCAACACAGGCAAGAATACCTCAACTTGGAGTATCGAGATTGATTCGACCAATCTGCCTGAGAACTGGACGGTGGCACCTCTAGATACAATGACTGGTGTGGAACTTGATTCAAATGAAGAATGGAATCCAAGACTCCGCATCACAGCCCCTGCATCCGCCCTTGGTTCCGACTCAGGTGCCGTAGACCTGCGACTTACCATTGCTGAGGATACATCCTTGGAGGTCCTCGCTGTAGTCCCAGTCGAAGCAAATCGGACTCGAGGAATCTCCCTTAGGGGCCCGATGGAGACCGCCTCCACTATGGGTTGGGGGATACCTGGTGGCATCGCACATTCATGGATTCTAATAGAGAACCTTGGCAATGCTGTCGAGACATCGACTGGGTTGACCTTCGGAAGCACAGGGTGGGGCAATGGAATGATGCTAACAGACCCGAGCCAAAACTGGAATTCAATCTCTAGCTTAACTCTTCAACCAGGGGAGATTAGACATCTCTCCTTATCTATCGATGTACCATCTAATGCAAACCTAGGCGAAAGCGTAGCTTCAGATTTTGAGATATGTATTGGATCAGGTGAACTGCGAGAATGCGAAACTATCCAGGTAACTTTCGTCACGAGTCAAATCGCAGCACGCCCCTCTCACGACCGAGTTCAACCCATCGAATCTGGGCCTGAGATAGAATGGGTCATCGAAGGTACCCTCAACCCCGGAGACCAGGAAATGGAATGGGACCTGTACGCTGCAGGTCTCGCTTCACAGAGTGGATGGGCACTCTCTAGTTCAGGAGATTTAACTGTAGAATCTGACCGCCTCTATGCCCGTAGTTCAAATGGTTCGTTCACCGGTTCACTCTTCGTTGACCTACCACCAACTGCATCCCCGTTGATTCACTCTTTCTCGACTCCAGAAGTGAACGAAACTTCAGCCGATCTGAACTTGAGCCTAAATGTCTTACAAGTCCATCGTGCCACTATTAGCAATCCCTCTGATTCTTCAGGTGAGTTCTCAGGAAAGACGTACATACAGACGAATACACCGGGAGACACTATCCTATCATTCCAGAACCATGGCAATGGAGTCGATGAATACCAGATTACTGGCACTATCGACATAGATGGGAACTTGTCAAATGGAGAGAATATAACCATCCAATTCCCTGTCAATACATTGACACTTCAACCAGGCGTTTCGACTTCCATTCCAGCCACCATCACAGCACCAAGTGGCACCCCAGCGAGGATTCCATTCACTGTTAATTTCGAAATGATTTCTCTCGGAGACACCTCAGTCATTGGTACCGCTCAGGTCCTATACGAAGTTCAACAAGATCATGCATGGAACTATACGGCGCCAGATGCATCAATGCCTTTGTACGAAGAAAATACCAATCTCCGAATTATTGCCCTACCTGGAGATGTGGTATCAATCCCAGTAATGATTGAAAACATAGGTAACTACGATGACCAAATTAACCTCAGTGGAGAAGGAATCCTCCAATCTGTTTCAGGAGACCCTGCAAGTCCATGGACTATTGAAGGAGCATCATCCTCAATACTCGATGTGGGTGAGAATGCCACACTCCTGCTGAACATCAGCATCCCAGAGGACGCATGGAACGGCAGTATGATGACCATCGACTGGACTGTGCTCGCTGGCGACATTCAGACACTTGAAGGACCCTCACATCGGATAGAAGTAGGGCATTCTCCCTCTTGGTCGATTGTTGCTACAGGCATAGATCTCGACATCGCACCCGATGGTGAGATTATCGAGCTGAGTGTAATACAGAATGGGAACCTTCCAGCAGAACCGTATGCTAACACATTCGTGAAGGGCGTGTTGGGGTGGAATGTCAGCGTCTTGGAGATGCCTGGTATTCTATCACCTGGAGAGTCTGGACCAATGCGATTGAACATTACACCACCTGAGAGCACAATCGCAGGCGCTGCTGTTGAACTCAACATTATTCTGCGAAATGCGGATGGTTCGGGGACCTCAACCACTACACTGCCTATCCGAGTAGATGCTATCCATGATCACCTCTTAGACGGAGATACAGATTGGATAATCACTCAAGATGGCGGAATGCCACTCCTCTGGATTCGTAACCTAGGAAACTCGCCCACTACAATCGACATCGATGTACAAGGAGCAGGTGCAGGTTGGTCTGTAGACCACCCACAGAGCATTCACCTTGCAATCGGCGAGGTCAGAGGTGTCCCGATTGATTTGACACCCCCAAACGTGACAGGTACGATGCCGACAATCACGGTGATCACCACAGACGATGGAGGTAATCAGAGAGAATTTGCACTCGACCCCGTCATCACTACTCGCTCATGGGCATCTACACCGGTTATTGTCGGAATGGAAAGTGACCTATGGACTATGCATTTCCATGGTTCATCCACATCTGAAACTGTCCGCATAGGAACTTCTGGATCCCTACCTAGTAGCGATTCAGGATGGTTGTACACAATCGAATCATCAGGTAGCATCACAGCAACAATCTCTAGTGAATCACTGAATGGGATGGTGTTCAGCACTCAGGCCTCAGAACGGAGTGCCATCTGTTCATCTAATCTTAATGGGACCTCTGTTGAATCTGTTTGCACCATCGTAAATGGGACTAGTGCCTATGGATATACTATGCTAGTAATCGATGACAGCGGCGCACTCCTCGCTTCAATTGCTGATGAAGTACCAGCAGGAGAAGGTGCTTCAATCCAACTTAATTCAACCTGGGAACCCACCGTAGGTGAACACAGTATCACGGTAATTCTCCGCGACGCTCAAGGACGCTTGATTGACGAGGATGTAGACGAACACATCATCCGGAATAACGACTGGAATATCGGCATCTCATCATTTACCTCTTCAGGCGTGGGATCATCACAGACACTACGCCTTACTACTACTCGATCTATCGAGCTCCCCGACGCAGTATGTTCAGTGACATATACCACGAGTACCGGTACATGGTCACTAATACAATCCATCGATATGGGCGGCCTTCTCAATCCAAGCGTCGAAATCGAACGCCCTATGGGAATCGAAGATGGTGAGCAAATAACAGCGGATCTCTCTTGTGCAGCCCCATGGGACATCGATTCTACGCCGAACGATGATGAAAAGAGCATCACCCTTACTGATGGCCAAGGTGCAATTGAGGCCTCCTCTGATACTATCTTCGCAGCCGTTAGCGCTGCTATCGTCCTTGCTACACTTTGGTTCCTCGGCTTTGTCAGGCCAGATACAACAGTATCGAAACGCAAACCTCAGAAGAAGAGTGGAAAAACTCCATCAACTGAGAAAAAGGGAGACCCCAAAGAATCAAAGACAGACATGGAAGAAGAGAGAGAAGATGATTCAATTCAGCTCGAAGGTTCCGATGAAGAGAACAAAAATGTCTCCTCAGACGGTATCCAAGAAGAAACCGAAGATGAAATACATCTCATAGATGAGGTTGAAGAAATCGTTGAATCATTGGAAACTGAACCTACTGAACTTGAAAGACGCTTGAAAGGTGTCACAGATCCCTTCGAACGAAAAATCATCGAGCTTGAATATCGTAAAGAACAGCGCTCAAGCAGAAGGAGATGAGCAAATGTCTGCCGTCTTTGTCACTCTCGACCCCATCCTCGATGTGGAACCCTTAGAATTCGCTGATTGGTGTGCATCTGAACCTACCGAACCATCCCTAGCACCTGCACCGATTGAACACCGCTGGGCTCACCATGTGAGTAAATCGGTCCTAGATTCGGCTAACCTTCTATTCGTCCTCCTGATTGATCAAGACGACACAGGACGACTACGGCCACCACTCGATGAAACGCGTATCTCTAGGGAAGCATTCGGAAGGATGCCAAATGAGGATACATCCTTGGAATATATGATTCAAAATGTGCTTCCAACAGAAGGTAATCAACGTGTGACTGAACTTCTATTTGCACTAAACCATCGATTCGATGAACATCCATGTAACACCGGTGCTGGAGGAATGATTCTTCGAGGAGCACTCTCAGCTGCAGAAGTAATTGAGTTGCGTACCTCCTTGCAAGGAGGCGGTTGGCGAATTCATAAGGATGAACCATTCGATGGTGCTGTTACCGACCTTGTTCGTCTTCTTGTCCTCCACCTGAGAGCAGCTGAACGGAGAGGAACTGGAATCCTTCTTCGAGAACACCGCTGATTAGAATGACTCGCCTGTCAAGCGTTCAAACATCGAGGCATAGAGCTCAGCGGTATCGTCGATGACACTCTGTGGAAGAGCAGGTATGGGTGGCTCATCCGAATCTGTGTTTCTCGCATCATACAACGCCTTGTGGTGACCAGTCTCAATGTAATGTGCACGTACGAATTCCTTCGATAACTGAACTATCTCCCCCTCACCATATGCGTCTGCATCCCACCATCGATCTTCATCCAAGGTGCCGAAACTATCTACGAGAACAGGAACTCGCCCAGGACCTAGAGCAAACTCCTTCTTACCATCAACATGAATGAGGCCACGCTTTCCAACCTCTGATTGGATTAACTCGTCGATCTTTACAACAATCTCAAGGATAGCATCAAATTCTTCCTCGCGAAGATTCGAAATCTGAAGAGCTTCTTCACGATCCAATAAACGATCGAAAGCCTCGAACTTCGTCGACACCTCAACATATGGCTTTGGAAGTTTTACTCCTTCGCTGATTTCTGTTCCTGCGGGGAAACCGAAATCCTCTGCTGAGGCATCACCTCGCTTGTATCGTCGCCATCCTGAACCCGCGAGATGGTGTCGGCAAATGACTTCGAGTGGGACGAAGACGTTCTCCATATCTTGGGAGATCGCACCCGGTTCCCGAATAACCTCAAATCGCCTAGCGCGCACACGATCAGGTGCAGTCATCTCAATAAGATGAGTTTCACAAATACCGGAATCTTCGACCATCTTCAACCAGTGACACGATGACCTGTTTAGTGATTCACCCTTGCGGGGGATGAGGGATGGAATAATCTGGTCGAAGACGGATATCTGATCAGTGTATCGAAATTCTATGACTTCTGAGTCATCAGTACTCCAAACCTGCTTCACTTTCCCAGAATACAATAATTCGCCCATGCCCATGCCACAACAAAATCGAACCATGAAGGTACCGTTAAGATTGATGAGGTCTCAGATGAGACCTAGAGCATCTTCAATCCGATTAAGTTCAGGCCCAGTGGTGCCATCTCCAACAAATGCATAGGTGTCAGTAGCAACACAGCCACTACCTACCTCAGGGGATCCAAAACAGACAGTTCCAACCATCGCACGAACACCTAGCACTTCCTCGACAATCATCACTTCCTCTTCCGTCACATCAGGATGAACAAGAGCTCCATGTGAGTTCCCGACGATAAGACTCCCTACATTGTGCATACCTGCGATAGTTGTGCGGACTGCGGGAACTCCGAGAACCTCTGATATTGCATCGACACCTGGCTGAGGCACTGATTTACTGACCACTGCACCCTTCTCAGTTGCTGAGATTAGATTCCCAGCAGCATTGACACCACTCTCCATCACGACAACACCGTCGGTATAACTGAGTAAACGATCTATATCCTCCTGTGAGGCAATGTCTGCAACTGCGATACCTTTCCTAGTTCCTGCCATCAACGAACCAACAAGAGATGATCCACCAATGGTCAATCTAACCGGTTCGAGATTGAAGCCTGAAGCTATCTCCTCAAGTTCACCCTTGTCCACACCATAAGGTGCGAATAGAACATCTCCAATCGCAGCAAGCTGAACTCCCACTAAGGAATGACCCATAACGTCGCCTGTCTGGATAGCCATGGGAACACCTTGGGGTCATATCGAATGTCTTTGAGGCTGCCGCCCGGATAGTTTGAGGTTGGACCGATTCGAATGAATCGGTCCGTGCGGGGAGGTGACTCTGGCCGCCCGAAGACGACCAGAGTCGAAGTATCGAAGAAAGCCACAACGACGCAATTTCCCGTGGGCTTTCGCACCACAGTACCGTAAACGACGCAGAAGGGCTTGACTTCCGGGTTCGGAATGGGACCGGGTAGACCCCTTCGCTATGGTCGTGAACAATCTTCGATTGAATATGATCGGCATATCGCTGTTGAACAGAGGCTCACACAGGAGCGGTGTTAGGAAAAAAAGGATGCATACCGGGAAGTTAGTGATGCTGGGCTGAACACCTCGTTGCCTCGGTGCTTACACCCGCATTCTATCAAACTCGTCTTCTACGAGCTCCCTATGATGCCTCGTCTTTCGGCCGGCTTCGAGCTTAGATGCTTTCAGCTCTTATCCGTTGGAGCGTGGCTACCCAGCATTGCCCTGCCGGACAACTGGTAAACTAGTGGCTCCGAGCCATCGTTCCTCTCGTACTAAACGGCCCTTCCGATCAGGCATCACGCCTCAACCGCCAAGCAACAAACCTGTCTCACGACGGTCTAAACCCATCTCACGATCCCCTTTAATGGGCGAACAACCCCACCCT
>MDSV01093771.1_pt1 | contig 18568 bp, 20 predicted proteins | sample 810851 | NCBI WGS metagenome assembly MDSV01 (sample SAMN05326640, study PRJNA326480) | marine metagenome | isolation source: seawater | place: Atlantic Ocean: North East | collected 2012 | reverse complement strand
GGTTTTGTTTGAAATTCATTAAAAATATTAGATATTTTATCTCCAAACTCCTTTTCTATGATGCTTATTGATTCTTTATCAGAGAATGGTTTAACATGATCTTGAAGTTTAGATAATTCATCAGCAATATTATCGGGTAATAAATCTTTCCTCGTGGATATTACTTGTCCTAATTTAACGAATATAGGGCCAAGCTCCTCAAACATTGTTTTAATTTTTCCAGGAATATTTTCTACAGGCCGTTTTCTAAACCAGTTCCATGGAAAGATATAAAAGAATTTTTTATTAGGAACTATATCTGAATCTATCAACATTTTATCAATGTCATATTTTATGAATAAAAAGAAGATTTGAGTAATTCTAAGAAGATTATTTATCATAATTATACCTTTTCAAAATTTTATCTGTTCTAGCTTTAATATCATCAACATCATTCAGGAATCTATTGATATCATTTTTATTAGGTATTATTTCTAGATCATCCATAAAGAAATCCTTCAAATCTTCGGAGGAGACTGCAAGAATATTTTTTATTTTATCCTTATAGTCCATAAATAAATTCTCAACAAATACCGAACTTTCTTTCCCAATAATATTAGCAACAATTTCTTTAAATTTATCTGAGTTTCTCATGAATCTATTAAGTTTATTTGCAGTATTAATATCGCCATTAATTATTATGTTTTTAGAAAACTTATCTGAACCCCTGGAGCTAATGTATAATAAAAACTCAACAGGGCTAGCTTCGAACTCAACATCAAAACTCGAGATATCTTCGAGTAGAATTATAGTGCCATCTTTTATTTCAAAAATAATATCAATATTTATTTTTGTAAGATTTATCTTTATTACTTTACCACTGATGTCTTCTAAAAAATTATTTGGAATAACTTTTTTAAATTGCTTTTTTTGAAGTAGTTCATTAATACGCGATTTAAGTGATAATTTCTTTTTCAATTTTTGTATCCTGTATGTATTGTGACCATATTACCCGGCAAGTATATATATTTTGCATTTATGAAGCTATTATTTTTGAGCATCAGGAGAACATCATCAGGTTTATAATAAGTCTTAATTGATTCTGCCAAATATTTGTAACTATCATAATCATTGGCAATATATTTTCCAATATGTGGAATTACGTTAAAAGTATATTTTTCAAATATACTCTCTAATGTTTTATTTTTTGGTGTTGTAAATTCCATTATAATAATTTTGCCACCAGGTTTTAAACTTTCATAAATATTTTGAAGCGCTTTTTCATGATCAGAAAAATTCCTAAAACCAAATGCAATTGTAGCAGCATCATATTCATTTGGTAATAACTCCGCACTCTCAGCGGAAGTGTGCAAATAGGTTATCTCTTTAGTATACCCCATATCTAGCAATGTGTTTTTACAATGCTCTAACATATCTTTATTTTCATCCAAGCATGTTATTTTTGCCCCGATGTCTTTCTTGAGTATTCTTGCTGCAATATCTCCTGAGCCAGTTGCTAAATCAAGAATATTGTTATTACTGCCAAGGTTACAAATTTTAATCATTTTCTCTTTCCATAAACGATGCATTCCAAGTGACATAAGATCATTCATTATATTATATTTGTCAGCAACAGAGGTGAAGACACCCGACACTAAACCTAGCTTATCTTCTTTTTTAACTTTTTTTAATCCAAATTTAACTTCATCATTCATAGCTAACTTTTTTTCCTTTCAACTGTTAGCACGTTATCATTCTTCCTGAGTTTAGCCATGAGCTTTGACAAGGTTTTTATGTCTGATATTGATATTGTGAAAATCATAATATTATGTCCTGTTTCTTTTGTGTCATCATACTTTACACTTTCAATATTACATTCATTTTGAGCAATCTGCGAAGATATTTGTGCTAGAACTCCTCTTACATTCTCAACCTCTATTTTTATGGAAGCACTAAATGTGTCATTGATATCCTCATCCCAAGAAAGATCAATGGTTTGCTCCATTACTTTTTTTACATGTTTGATGCTCATACAGGACTGCCTATGTATTACAATTCCTTTTTCTTGACTGATATAACCAATGATAGGGTCTCCAGGGATAGGCGTGCAACATTTAGCATATGATAAAACGAGACCTTCGGTACCACTTACTATCACGTCGCTCTTATTTTCCTGAGATTTTCTTTGCACAACATCTGTTGGAGCAATTCGCATAGAGACTAAGTTTGGTATTCTATTGCCCAAGCCAATTTCACAAAACAAATCATCAATTGTTTTACAATTATATTCAGCCAAAACAATATTTAATGTCTTTTTAGGTACTTCATTTATATCTACTCCAAAATCCTTTAACGAATTAATTAATAATTTTTCACCTAATTTTGATGCATCTTTATGCTGGATTTGTTTTAGTGAAGCCCTTATAGAGTGTCTTGCTTTCTCTGTGACAACAAAATTCAACCAGCTTGGATCAGGTTTAAAGCTTTTTTTAGTAATAATTTTAACCCTTTGTCCATTCTTTAAAATTGCATTAGGCGAAACAGAAGCTCCGTCAACTTTTGCAGACTGAAAACTGTTACCTAGATCCGTATGAACGGCATATGCATAATCTATAATTGTAGATTTTTTAGGTAATTCTAAAATATTACCCTTTGGTGTAAAAATATATACTTTGCCAGGATGTAAATCTGCCTTTATGCTTTGAAGGTATTCCTTGGGATTTCCAGAATCTTTTTGAATTGATAATAAATTTGTAATCCACTGTTGTTCTTTTGTGTAATTCTTTATTGATGGTTGATTTTTAGTTTTATAAAACCAGTGAGATGCTATTCCAGATTGAGCTAAAATATCCATGTCCTTTGTTCTTATTTGAACCTCTATTGGCAAACCATGGGGCCCTAAAACAGATGAATGCAAAGACTGATATCCATTGGATTTTGGTATGGCAATATAATCTTTGAATCTTCCGGGAACAGGTGTGTATAGATTATGTATAATTCCTAATGCTTGATAACAATTATCTACATTTTCAGCAACAATTCTTACACCAAATAAGTCATTAATTTGAGAGAACTTTAATTCCTTTTGTCTCATTTTTTTATAGATCCCAAAAACATGCTTTTCTCTAGCTTGTACATTTATTTTTAAGTTTTCATCATTCAGTTTGACCTCTATGAGCTTTTCTAATTTTTTCATTAACTCTTTCCGGTTTCCCCGAGTTTTATCAATAGCGTTCTTTAAAATTTTGAAACGTAGTGGATATACAGCTTTAAAGGCTAAATCTTCAAGTTCAATATTCATATTATGTATGCCTAATCTCAAAGCAATAGGTGCAAATATATCAAGAGTTTCTTTGCCAATTTTTTTTCTTCTTTCATAAGAAAGAGCGTCAATTGTTTCAAGATTATGTCTACGATCAGCAAGTTTTATTAATATCACACGTATATCATTACTCATTGCCAAAATCATCTTACGCAGATTTGCGGCATCCGCTTCTTCTTTTGTAGAAAAATTTATTTTATCTAATTTACTTACACCATCAACTAGTTCAGCTACTTTAGGGCCAAAATCTTTTTTAATAATTGATTTTTCTAACTTTGTATCCTCTATTACATCATGCAATATCGCCGCCATAATTGACTCATGATCTAACTGAAAATCTGCTAGAAATGACGCTGCAGATAGTGGATGCTCAATATATTCCTCTCCAGATTGTCTTTTCTGGCCATGATGAGCAGTTCTTGCAACTAAAAATGCTTTTTCTATTTTTTTAACTTGATAAGCATTTAAATACTTTTGAACTTTTTTTTTGAATTCAATAAACCTTTTGTTACCAAGATGTGGTTCTTTTGGTATAGGATGTGTTTTTCTACTTTGCATTATAGAAAATCCTAATATTATTCAGGTAAGTTTTTTTCGCCTGTAGTTTCTTCTTGATCCTTGTTTGTGCTATCTGTAACAGCTTCCACATTACTTGGAGTCTCTTTAGATTGAAGGGTATTCATTAAGCCTGTATCAGCTACCAAATTACTTAGATTCTCTTTAGAGTCAGTAGTATTTTGCTCATCTTGAACACTATCTATCTCAGCTTGATCAGTACTAGTGGATTCTGGTTCAGGTTGATTTGTGTCTATAGACTGACTCAACTCGTCAATCACCTCTTCTTCTGTAACAGTACCAAATAATTGATTTTCAATTTTTTCCTTGTTGCTAACTTCAAAATAATCCATATTAATATGCCCAGCCGCTATTTCTCTTAGCGCAATCACTGTTGCTTTATCTTTACTTTCTAACTGTGATGAAGCTCCAGATGACAGGTCTTTTGCTCTTTTGCCTGCTAATGTGCAGATATCAAATGCATTATCTAGCTCTAAAAGACAATCTTCTATAGTAACTCTTGCCATTATTGTTCTCTAAAATTGATTTGACCTAATTGTAACAGATTAAATACTTTACACAAACGCCTAGTTCACGATCATCAGACTTTTAATCCAATCTGATAAAAATCTAGAATTTGACTTATTCCCTAGTATTATTGACTGGAGATGATAAAGCGCTAGATCAAAATTGTCGTTTACAACACAATAATCAGCAAATTTAGAATACGAGAGATCTTTAATTGATGACTCCATTCTCTGGTTGATTATTTTTTCGGTATCTTCACCTCGTTGATTCAATCTTTTTTTTAATGTGTCAATATCTGGTGGTAGTATATAAATTGATATAGCGTTTTCTATGATTTTTTTTACTGCCAACATACCCTTATAATCAATTTCCAAGAGCACATCATCTCCTTGATCTATAATTTGATTAATTGACTTAATTGTAGACCCATAAAGATTCCCATAGACATATTGATATTCTAGAAAATCACCATTTTGAATTTTTGAATTGAAATCCTCTTTAGAAACAAAAAAGTAGTCTTTACCATCAACTTCACTATCCCTTATTTTTCTTGTGGTTAATGAGATCGAAGGTTTGATGAAACTCCATTCTTCACATAGTTTTTTGACCAAACTTGTTTTCCCTGCCCCAGAAGGGGCGCTTATTATGTAAACATCTCCTTTTTTAATGTATTTAGTGTTATTCATCATGATTAATTTACATTATAATACAGATTAACAAGTAAGGAGAAAAAAATGGGAGACCCATGGAAGTCAATTAGCCCTGAAGGTGTAAGAGCATTTACTTATGGAATGCTATCAACTTTGTTAGTATGGTTCGCAGCAGAGGGCTATCTTTCATTGATGACTACTGTGCTAATGCATTTAGGTCTATCTGCTGGAGTAGCAGAATCAATCTTCATAAGTACTGTATTGTTTATCCTGACTATTTTCATATTTTACGGATTGCATGGAAAATTATTTACAACACTCATGCTTCAACATATGACATGGATCAAAAACCCAGATAAATTTTTGATATTCTTCTTTATTTGGATTAATTTAATCCTAGCGTGCTTAATGAATGTTTTTGATTTGAATAAATTATTTCAATTCTTAAGTTTATTTGTCGTATTCCTCCTTCCGTCATTAGTCCTAGGAATGAGCATACAAAAGAAAGGTGGAAATACTTAATCGTCTTTAAAGTTCTTAGGTAGAATATCTATACCAAGTTTTTTGCCAATCTTTATTAATATCGGAATAGCAACCATGCCTCCAGGCAATGCAAAGACACCAAGAAATCCTACGCTTTTTATTAAATCAGTAAATTGTTCATTAGCCTTATCTATTGTTTTTTGATCTAGTTTTTCTCCGGATACATATCTTCTGTATATGTCTAGCATAGCTTTTGTTTCTGTTGATTCAGATGCTAGAATAGTTTTTAACTGGGCAAACATTGATAAAACTTTTTCTTTGTTTGTTTCGAAAAGTTTTGTAAATGTCTCAAAGATTATATTATTAATTTTAGCCATACCTATTGACTCAACTCAGTTTTATTTTTACCTTACCTTTATGATATAGTACTTATTAGCAAGTATCATATTTAAATACTATCTAGGAATGAAAATGGCTGATGAAAAGAACAATATAAACGTCTCAATAGAAACAATGTATCTCCAACAAGAATCTGACCCAGAAAACAATAAATTCTATTTCTTATATACAGTATCTATAAGAAATTTTGGAACTATTGGTGCTAAATTATTAACTAGACACTGGGTTATAGAGGATTCTAATGGAAAAATACAGGATGTTAAAGGAGAGGGAGTAGTTGGTGATCAGCCCTATATTAATCCTGGTGATGAGTATCAATACACAAGTGGAGCAATGCTGGAGACATCTATGGGCACTATGAAAGGTACCTATAAAATGATTAGTGACTCAGAAGATTATTTTGATGCTGATATTCCTGAGTTTATTTTATCAATCCCAAGAGTTATCCATTAGACCTAATATAAGTTTTAAATGAATAATTTAAATTTAATTTAGTATTTGACATGTCTTCACTTTCTTCAATCTTCCAATCAGAGAAATTTATACTAGGAAACCAGGTATCACCGGTAAATTGACTATCAATAATTGTAAGATACAACTTATCAGCAAAAGGAAGCGTTAATTTATAAATTTCAGCTCCTCCTATAATCATCAATTCATCGGATTGGTCAAAATCACATATAATCCTATTTAAATTAGTATAGCATTTAACATGATCTATATTTAAAGCATCGTTGTTAGTTAGGACAATGTTTTCTCGACCATCTAAAACTCTACCAATTGACTCATGCGTTTTCCTTCCCATTATGATTGGCTTCCCCATTGTGATGTTTCGAAATCTTTTGAGTTCACCCGGGATATACCAAGGTATGTTATTTTTATCACCAATAAGATTATTTTTATCCATGGCGACTATAATTGATATTTTCGGTTTGGAGTTACTCATATAGCCACTTTAGCTTTAATATGATCATCAGGATAATAATTCTCCAAAGTAAAATCCGTGTATTCATAATCGAAAATATTTGTGATATTTTCTTTTATCATGACAGTAGGCAGAGATTTTGGAGTTCTCTTTAATTGAAGCTCAGCTTGTTCTTTATGATTCTGATATATATGAGCATCCCCAAAAGTATGTATAAATTCGCCATACTCTAAATTAACTTGTTGAGCAACCATCATTGTTAGCAGTGCATATGATGCTATATTAAACGGAACTCCCAAAAAAATATCAGCACTTCTCTGGTAAAGCTGACAAGATAACTTATTATCATGGACATAAAATTGAAATAGAATATGGCAAGGTGGTAATGCCATCTTATCTATTTCTGCAACATTCCAAGCCGATATTACATGCCTGCGTGAAAGAGGGTTGTTTTTTAGGTTTTCTATAAGGTTTGCTATTTGGTCAACTTGTCCACCTTCTCCATTCCAAGATCGCCACTGACTCCCATATGTTGGGCCTAATTCACCATCTTCATTAGCCCATTCATCCCAAATTCTTACACCATTATCATTAAGAAACTTAATATTTGTATTCCCGCTCAGAAACCATAAAAGTTCGTAAACAATAGATTTAAAATGGATTTTTTTTGTTGTTAATAATGGGAAACCATCTTGCAAATTGAATCTCATTTGGTATCCAAAGATTGATAGTGTGCCTATACCTGTTCTGTCTTCTTTGAGTATTCCATCAGACAAAACCTTTTTTAATAAATCATGGTATTGTTTCACAATATTTTTTTACCTCTTGATGAAATATATAATAACATGATTCCAAAAATAAGCATTGGAAGGCTTAAGAATTGACCCATTGTAAACCAATCATTATATAAGTACCCAATTTGTATATCAGGCACTCTGGCGAATTCAATCAGAAATCTAAAAATACTATAAAAAATTAAAAATAATGCGCTCACCACTCCAGTAGGATTATTACGGGAAGCAAAATATCTTAATATAAAAAATAAAACCAAACCCTCAAAAAAAAATTCATATAACATTGAAGGGTGTCTTGGTAGTGAATCTATGTTAGGAAAAACTATACCCCAGTTTGCATTAGTGGGCAATCCATATAATTCACCATTAATAAAATTTCCTATTCTGCCTAATCCAAGTCCTATTGGCACATATGGTATTATAAAATCTGATAACTTAAAAAAACTAATTTTCTCTTTTTTGCTGATATATGAAATCCCTAAAATCACACCTATTAATCCTCCATGAAATGACATGCCACCTTCCCATATAAAACCAACCTTCATGGGATTTAATAAATAATAGTTAAAATCATAAAAAATTATGTACCCTAATCTTCCGCCTATTAAAAGTAAAATAATTGAAAATAAAAGGATTTTATCAGTAAGATAATTATTAAAACTAGTTCGCTCTAATTTTATATCTCGCTTCATCATATAATCAATTAATAAGAAAGATATCGCATACATTGCCCCATACCAGTACAGATCAATATAACCTATAGAAATCATAACTGGATTGATATTATGTATGTAAACCATTTGTATTATAAAATTGAAATATTATCCTAATTATAATAGCCTATGAACCATTACTATAAAATCAAATAATGAATAGATTAAAAAATCAGAAGAGTTCTTACCTATTACAGCACGCAGATAATCCAGTAAACTGGTATCCATGGTGTGAAGAAGCCTTTAATGAGGCAAAAAAGAAAGATATCCCAATACTTCTCTCTATTGGATACTCAGCATGTCATTGGTGTCATGTAATGGCTCATGAATCATTTGAAGATCCAGAAATTGCTAAACTAATGAATGAAAAGTATATAAATATTAAATTAGACAAAGAAGAAAGACCAGACCTTGATAAGATATATCAAACATCACAAACAATTATTACCGGAAAAACTGGTGGTTGGCCTCTTACTGTATTTATGACGCCTGATAAATTTCCTTTTTTTGCAGGTACATATTTTCCAATAGAAGAAAAATTTGGATTACCATCTTTTAGGGACATACTCACAAAAGTAGAAGATTTTTATAAAAATAATAAAAAAGATATCCAGGAACAGAATATACAGATATCAAATATATTTAAAAGCTTAAATTCTGAATCTAAAACTAAAAATATAGTTGATATGAATACAGTGAATTTAACCAAACAAATGTTATCTGACTCAATAGATAAAGTTCACGGAGGATTTGGTTCAGCACCCAAGTTTCCTCATACAACAAATATAAATTTTATGTTAAAAAACTGTAATATTAATGATATTGACTTAAAAGATAAATTAAATTTAACATTGAGAAGAATGTGTTTAAGCGGATTATATGATCAAATAGGTGGAGGTTTCTTTAGATATTCTGTCGATGAACTCTGGATGATACCTCATTTTGAAAAAATGCTTTATGATAATGGGCCCATGCTTGAAGTACTATGTAAAGGGTATAGAAAACTCAATGATGATATATATCTCTATAAAATAAATCAAACATGTTCATGGCTGATTAATACAATGCAAGATAACAATGGTGGCTTTTACTCTACTATAGATGCTGATTCAGAGAATATCGAGGGTAAGTATTATGTATGGGATGAAATAGAACTTCAAGAATTGTTAGATGAAAATCAATATTCAATATTAAAGGAAACCTTTTTTGTATACAACAAACCAAACTTTGAAGGCAAGTATCATTTTCATGTAACAAAAATAAATGAAGAAAACTATAATAATAATATTTCTGAATTTGAGGCTATTAAGAATAAGTTAATTAATGCAAGGAATAAAAGAGTTGCCCCAGGGATAGATAAAAAAATATTAGTGTCTTGGAATTCATTAGCTATTACTGGTCTGCTAGAATCATTTAAACTTACAGGTAAGACAAAATATTATGAGTCAGCAAGAAAATGTTTTGACTTTATAAAGCAACGAATGTGGAAGGATGATAAGCTTTATGCTTGCTTCCATGATGAGCCATGTTTTGATGGGTATCTTGATGATTACGCATATTTATCAAAAAATTGTATTGAATTTTTAAAGATAAATTGGAATGAAGATGACTTTGCGTTTCTTCAAAAGCTTATTAATGTTCTGATAAATAATTTTCAAGATAAAAAAAACGGAGGATTTTTCTTTACATCTAATAGTCATGAGGAACTTATTTACAGACCAAAAACTTACTCAGATGAATCCTTGCCATCAGGCAATAGCATAGCTACTGATGTCTGCTTAGAATTAGCGCTTATTACCGGTAATAATTTATACTTGAATATAGTTGATGAATCATTAAAATCAGCGTCAGACTCAATCAAAAGATCTAGCGCTTCACATTGTAGTTTGTTGTCAGTTGGAATGGATTTGATTTTGTCAAAGAGATTAATCGTTGTTAGATGCGACGAAAATATTTTGGATGAATATAAAGCTAAAATATTTGATATAGAAAACTCATTTGATAGCTTTTATTTTATTAAAAATAATTTTGAGGGGCTCAGTGATGCTATGAAAGACAAAAAAAGCATAGGAAGTTTTACTGCTTATATCTGTAAAGATTTTGTGTGTTCAAGCCCTATAAATAGCTTTGAAGATTTATTAAATTACCTCGCATAGATCTATGAAATTTATATATTTATTAATCAGAGTTCCATTATTATTTACTCATGTGCTAATGGGATTAATAATACTAATATTTTTTCCATCAAATGTTACGAATCTGAAGGCTCATCACCATATCATTAGCCTGTATTGGATGAAAATTTTAATAAAGATTTTTGGATTAAATATCATACAAAAAGGTAATTTAAGTGAAAGCGCTGATGCTTATGTCTCTAATCATATTAGCTTTCTAGATATTATTGTTTTAAATTCCCTTATACCATCAAACTTTGTAGCAAAATCTGAAATAAAAAACTGGCCAATTATAGGAAGACTATCTTCTAGGACTGGGACAATTTTCATTAAACGTGGTGATGAAAATGATATCCAAAATGTAGTAGGAATAATGAGAGAATATATAAGGATGAAAAAAAAAGTGATATTTTTTCCTGAAGGAAGGATAGGAAATGGAAATATTGTCCGAAAATTTCACAGTAAGCTGTTTAATTGTATGTCTAATACCAGGTCACATGTTCAACCAATATTTATTAGGTACCCTATAGAATATCCTACAAATAATTTATCAGATAGCAGTGTCTGCTGGGCAGACAAAACTCAAACATTAGCTAAAATTTCGCTTAGATGTCTTGGAAGAACTTCCACAAATGTAATAGTCGAATTCAAAAATTCTATCGATGCTACCAAGTATGACGCCTATGAATTGGCAAAGAAAACCTCTAATCTAGTCTTAGAATCATCAAATGATACTATCTGAGGATTGCTATGTTAGATCATTCCTCTTTTATCACCTTCAGTGCCAATAGCTACCTCAACTTCCATATCACCACCTTTGGGATACCATTGACATGCTATAACCATACCTTTTTCAGCTTCTTCTGGCTTTATTAATGTTGTTGGATCACATGGGCTTGATGGATAATATCCATCTCCGGAAACTATTGTAGTTCTGCAAGAACCACAGCTTCCTACTTTACATGAATGCGGCCATGCTACTTTAGCGTTAAGAGCAGCTTTCATAAGGTTCATGCCTACAGGCACTACAAATGTTTCGCCAGACCCTTTTACTGTTACTTTAGTTGGTTCCGCGCTTTTAAATAGATCTCCGAAAAATCCCATCTCAATTTCTCCTTGTGCTGATTATGAAATAGTACTCAATATATCATAATTGGTTAAAAGTGTAAGTAAATTATTAAGAAAGAAAATGATTATTTTTTCTATATTTTAATAATATTATAGATAATAATACGCTCCTTGCCATAAAGAATGAGACAAAGGAAAGCCACAGAAAATCATTATTCCCTACATTATATGCAGTTTCTACATATAAGAAAATACTGCCAGAAATTATCATTATATTCCTTAATATTTTAGTTTGCATCGCTCCGATGAATACGCCATCTAACCAGAAAGCAATTGTTCCAAATATAAAAATTAGGTATAAATAAATTATATAATCTGAAGTTAGCAGCTTAATTATGTCAATATCAGTTATAAAGTTTACCAAAATATTATTGCTAAACATAAAGAATATTAAGTAAAGAATCATCAATATGATTGATAATTTACCAGTTGAATATATAGATTTGGTAATGAGGTCATTATTTTTTTTGCCAACTGCATTCCCCACTAAAACTTCAGAAGCATGTGCAAAACCATCAATACCATATGAAAATATAAAAAAGAAATTTAATAAAATAGTATTAGCAGCTAATGTTGCGTCTCCATAACTAGCAGAAGCACTCATAAAATACCCAAAACATGTCATTAAGATTAATGATCTTAAGAACATATCAAAGTTAATAAAAACTTTATTTTTAATAGAATTCCACTCAAATAATGAATTGATATCAACCTTGATATTGCTAAAGATTTTTTCTGAAAATATTGCAAAAATAACAAATAATACAATCGAGTATTCGGCAATTACTGAGGCAATTGCAACACCCTCCACGCCAAAACTTAATATGTAAATGAAATAATAATCCAAAAGTATATTAAGAATATTAATAAAGATGCTTATCATCATGGCCATTCTTGTTTTTTGTAGTCCAATATAATAACCAATCAATATGTCTCTTAAGAAAATAGCAGGGATTGACCAGATCCTATATTCTAGGTAGATATTGGAATTAGATTTTACCTCATCAGACCCATTCATTAACTCAAGCGCAATATGAATGATTTGCTCTCTGAATGAAATAATAAGGATAGAGATAAATGATGATATTAATAAAATCTGATACAAACTTATCAACAGGGATTTCTCATTTCTACCTCCTGAATGTTGGGAGGTGAAACCTACAGTAATTGATTTAATAAAGCCAAAACTAAATAATATATAACTAATTATAATTGATCCTAATCCAATAGCACCTATATAAATAGATGAACCTAAATTGCCAACTACTACATTATCAACAAAACCTACCAGAGGAACAGTAATGTTAGAAATGATTAGTGGGAACGCTATCCAAAATGTTTTTGTGTCAATATCTGAAAAATATTTTTTCAAGATCTTGTGCTATGAAATCTCTATCATATCAAAATCAGACTTATCTGCTCCACAATCAGGACAGACCCAATGATCAGGGACATCTTCCCATTTAGTTCCGGGTTCTATACCATCTGACGGCCAGCCCTCAGACTCGTCATATATTAAACCACAAATTAAACAAAGATATTTTTTCATGATATTTAAAACGTAGTTTCTCATAAATCTATGATAAACCCAATTTATTTGTTATAAATATTTAATGAAACATATTAATAAATTAAAAGGGATATATCCGATTACTCCACAATTAAATAATAATGAAATAACTTATTTAGATAATATTAATAAGGTAATTAGCTCCGGCATAAAAATTATTCAATTTAGGGAGAAAAATATTTCTTTAACTAAGAAAAAAAAACTATTGAATGAAATATATAAAACATGTGCTACTAATAGCGTACAACTAATAATCAATGATGATCATGAGCTATTGAAATATTATGAAGGAGCTGGCCTTCATCTGGGGAGCGGTGATTTGAATATTATAGAGGCAAGAAAAAAGTATGGTGAGAGTATTATTATCGGAATTTCTTGTTATAACTCATTAGAAAGTGCATTTATTTCTCAAGAAAATGGTGCTGATTATATATCATTAGGCTCGGTTTTTCCTACAAATTCAAAAATCAATGCTAAAAAATGCAGCTTAAAGACAATAAAAAATGCTAAAGAAAAATTAAAAATACCCATATGTTTAATAGGAGGTATAATGCGAAATAATATTTTAGATGTTATAAAATATGAGCCTGATATGATTGGAATAATTTCTGGAATATTTAATGCCAATGATGCTAAATTAGAAACACTTAAGATTATAAAAAAAATAAAAGACTATGAAAAGTTCAAATAAATTATTTAAGTTGGCTAAAAAATATTTACCCGGAGGAGTGAACTCACCTGTAAGGGCATTTTCTGCTGTGGAATCTATACCTTTTTTTGTAAAGAAAGCAAAAGGACCTTATCTTAGTGATTTAGATAACAATAAATACATAGATTATATAGGTTCATGGGGTGCTCAGATTTTAGGACATTGTGATAAAAGAATAATTACTACACTTTCAAAACAAGTTAAAACCGGGATTACTTACGGAGCTCCTTGTAAAGCTGAAGTTGAACTTGCTAAAAAAGTTTGTAAAATATTCCCATCTATAGATATGGTTAGAATGGTAAATTCTGGTACTGAGGCAACTATGAGTGCAATTAGACTTGCTAGAGGTTTTACTAAACGAGATAAAATCATTAAATTTGATGGTTGTTATCATGGGCACGGTGATTCATTCCTTATAAAGGCTGGCTCGGGAGCATCAACATTTGGTCAACCCAACTCTCTAGGTGTTACTTCATCTGTTGCAAAAGACACAATATCGCTTCCTTTTAATGATATAGAAAGCGTTAAAAAAATAGTTAGGAAAAATAAAGTAGCATGCATAATTATAGAGCCCATAGCTGGTAATATGAATTTCATAAGGACAAATAAGTTGTTTCTAAAAGAATTAAGAACAATTTGTAACAGAGAAGGTATAGTTTTAATTTTTGATGAGGTGATGACTGGGTTTAGAGTGGCTTTAGCCGGCGCACAAAGTCTTTATAAAGTTAAACCTGATCTTACAACTCTGGGTAAAGTACTAGGGGGAGGACTGCCAGTAGGAGCATTTGGTGGTAAAAAAGAAATTATGGATTATATCTCGCCGAATGGACCGGTTTATCAAGCTGGCACATTGTCAGGAAATCCATTAGCAATGGCTGCAGGACTAAAAACACTTGAAATAATTTCGCAAAAAAGTTTTTTTAAAAACCTAACTACAAAATCTAAGTACTTAGTAGATGGAATAAACAGAGTAGCCGATGAAAATCATAAAAATATATTTGCAGATTTTGAAGGCGGTATGTTTGGAATATACTTTGGAGCAAGAGGAGTTAAAAACTATGAGAATATTAAAAATTCTGATATTAAAGAATTTATAAAGTTTTTTAATTTCATGCTATCTAACGGTGTGTTTTTTGCACCTTCTCCATACGAAGCAGGGTTCATCTCATCCTCACATACTATAAGAGATTTAGATAAGACAATATCTATATTCAAAAAATGGATAGAAAGATAATTTATTTTTTTTCAAATAAAATAATTTGAATATCGGCTACATTATTACCTGATGGTCCAGTTTTATATAAACCTTTGATCTTCTTAAGAAGATTATAGGAATCGTTATTATCAAGGTAATCATTAATAACTATCTCTGAATTTATAAACTTATCAACAGATAACTTGTCAATAATACCGCCGGCAGCATCTGTAGGGCCATCTATACCATCTGTACCTACGGATAATAGCAACCAATTATAATCTTTTGGCATCAAATTATATTCTGAGAGAAATGCTGCTGCAAATTCCTGATTTCTCCCACCCATACCAGTACCTTTAATATTAACTACTGTCTCGCCGCCTGAAATAATCGCTATTTTTTTTGAATCTAATTTATTTAACTTATCACATGCAAAGGTCATTAAATTTTTAGCTTCAGATTTTGCCTCTCCAAGTAAATCTTGCTGATTCACTACTACATGGTAACCAAGATTTTTTGCAATGCCTGAGAGTTCCTCTTTGAGTAGCTTGTTGCTACATATAATTTCATTTTTTGAGTTAGATATGTTCTTTGGCGATTCCTTAATGTTTCCCGTAATACCAGAATTAATGTGATTTAGAATAGATTTAGGAATAGTTTCAAGTAAATTATACTTTGTGAAAATGTTGAATACATCTTGATATGTCGATGGGTCTGCTATTGTAGGGCCACTTGCTATGATACTTGTATCATCATTAATTACATCTGAAATTATAAGTGAAAAAGTATCAGACGGAAGTGCATGCTCAGCTAATCTTCCGCCTTTAATCATTGATACATGTTTTCTTATTATGTTTAACTCATTAATAGAACATCCACATCCCAAAAGTTGCTGAGTTAAAAGTATTTTATCAAGGAGTTGTATGGTATCTGGTGGTAGACATAATAAAGATGAACTTCCGCCGCTAATCAAAAAAAGTACTAACTCGTCTTTGGAGGATTTATTAACACGTTCAATTACATTTTTAGCTGCCGCAACACTACTTTCGTTTGGAGTTGGATGTGATGATACTAATAACTCTACATCATAATCTATAATATTCTGATTCTTTGAAGTTACAACCAATGGCTTTTTATCAACAGTCAGGCCATTAAATTTACTAAGTGCATTTAGACAGCCGCTCATCATAGAAGGGGCAGCTTTACCAAAAGCAATCGGAATGATGCCATTGTAGTTCTCTAATATAGATGAATTATTCTTAAGATAGTTTTCAACCACATTACTTGGGTTAAGTTTCTCTAAACCTGATGTATAGATTTGAGTTACATCTTCACGTAGTGGCATAGGATTTAATACTAGACTACTTTATTTGGCAATTCTTTCTTAGCAAAAAATGCCAAGCTATTATCAATCGCAGTATTACCCATAGCTATTCTTGTTTCTATTGTGGCACTACCTAAATGTGGAAATGAGACCACATTTTCTAATGTCTTGAGTTCCATTGGTAAATTTGGCTCTGTTTCAAAAACATCTAAAGCTGCGCCTGCAATTTCTTTCATATTTAAAGCATTCACAAGTGCTTTTTCATCAATTATATCGCCACGTGCTGTATTAATGATGAATGCAGTTTTTTTCATAAGCTTAAATCTTTCTTCATTCATTAGATGAAATGTTTCCTTAGTAGCTGGGCAATTTACAGATACAAAGTCACTTTGTTCGCATATGTCTTCTATTGTATCTAATTTTGTCGCATTGAAACTCTTAGTAACATCCTGTGGTATATCATATGGATCCCAATAAAGAATATCCATATCAAAACCAAAGTGAGCACGTTTGGCTACAGCCTGTCCTATTCTGCCAAACCCTATGATTCCTAATTTTTTTCCTGTAACTTTAGTTCCAAGTAAATGAGTTGGTCTCCATCCGCTCCATTTATCGGCTCGTAGTTCTCTTTCGCCTTCGCCAACTCTTCTGCCAGCCATTAATATCAGAGACATAGCTATGTCTGCTGTACAATCTGTAAGTACACTTGGAGTATTGGAAACTGTTATACCTAATTCTTTAGCTTTTGTGATATCAATATGGTTAAAGCCAACACCGAAATTACCAATCATATTAGCCTTTCTATTTTCAACTGAAAGTATGTCTGCAGTTATTTTATCTGTAACAGTTGGCATCAGTACATCGCAATTTTGCAATGCACTTTTAAGTTCATCTGCTGTAAATGGTTTATCTGAATCATTTAATGTTACGTCAAATAATTCTTTAAGCCTATCTTCATTTGCTTTTGGCCATTTTCTAGTGACAATTGCTACAGGTTTAGCCATAATTATTTCTCCGCCGGATTATCAAGCCAGTACTTAGACGCAGCTGCAATACCGCTTCCTAACTCTATTTTAATACCATTAGACATCATAGCCATTTCAGCTCCTGCAATAGCGCTAGCTAACATTAACTCATTTAAATCTCCAAGATGTCCTATTCTAAATACTTTACCAGCTACTTTCGCAAGACCTGCGCCCAAGGCTAGATTGTATGTATTAAATGCTGTACTTATAACTGGAACTGCATCAGCACCTTCTGGCACGACTATGGCACTTACAGTATCTGAATGCCATTTAGGTTCTTTGGCACATAGCTTTAGACCCCATCCATCCAAAATTGCTCTTCTAGTTCCTTCAGCTAAACGATGATGTCTTTTCCAAACATTCTCTAAACCTTCTGCTAACAACATATCGAGTGCAACTCTCATGCCACGAAGTAAATTAACAGGTGGAGTGTAGGGAGTATAGCCAGTTTCTAACTTAGCAATCATATCTTTTACATCAAAATAACATGTTGGGTAATTTGAAGAATCCATTGCATCTATTGCTTTTTGACTCATGCCTAATATACCAAGACCAGCTGGAAGCATAAGTCCTTTTTGTGATCCACTGACAACACAGTCTACTCCCCAATCGTCCATTCTGAACTCATAACTTGCTACAGAGCTAACTCCATCTACCATAAGAAGAGCAGGATGATCCAAATCATCTAATACTTTTCTAATAGCAAGGACATCGCTCCTTACACCAGTTGCAGTTTCATTTTGGCATACTAAAACAGCTTTTATCTTATGATCTTTATCTTTAGAAAGCTCTCTATGATAACTTTCAGGGTTAGCACCAGTGCCCCATTCTTCATCCATTGTGATCGCTTTAAATTGTAATCTTTGGCACATATCTAGCCATAACATACTAAACTGACCAAAACTGGCTCCCAAAACAGTATCACCAACATTGAGAGTACTTTGTAATGCCGCCTCCCAACATCCAGTTCCCGATGATGGAAAAAATACAACTTTGCCTTTTTTTGTTAAGACTATTTTTTTCATATCTTCCATTAATGGAGAAATTAATTCTGGTATTGTTGGATTTCTATGATCCTCCATTGGACAATGAATT
>MDSV01071342.1_pt1 | contig 18570 bp, 20 predicted proteins | sample 810851 | NCBI WGS metagenome assembly MDSV01 (sample SAMN05326640, study PRJNA326480) | marine metagenome | isolation source: seawater | place: Atlantic Ocean: North East | collected 2012 | reverse complement strand
CAGGACCAGTAGCACCAGTTGCACCAGTAGCACCAGTCGGAATACCAAAAGTAAAAGCAGCATTGTTATTAGTGACAGCAACAGATGCAGTAGATGAGCCACCTACTGAAACAGTATTTGTAGCAGCAACACTTGCTGTAGTTAATTGTGATACAGCTTCAGGTACACCAGTAGAAGAATGAAACCCTAAAACCTTATTTAATCTTGCAGCTTTTAAAGGTAAAGTCATTGAAGCTGCAGCATCAGAGTCATTTAAAACTAATGAACGACCACTTGTATCATTAAAATCAGAGTGCATAGCAAGAAGTGTATCTAATTCTGTATTTAATTTTGCCACTTCAAAAGCACCTGAACTTGGAAAATCAGTAGTACGAGCCAAAGGTATTGCACGAGTAATAACTACTGTGCTGCCACCACTAGCACCAGTAACAGAAGTAGTGATGCTACCAGTAGAACCACTCCCACCCGATACAGTATATTGCGTAGTATTTGCAGTTGAAGCATGATAACTCCTAGCTGTATTATCTACATAAACATTAAGGTCTGTTGAGCCATCAAAGAAAACAAAGGGTACAGTAAAAGAAGTTTGAGATGCACTTTCACTTACTGTGTAACTAATTCGTGGTGTATTATCACTTAATGCTATTGTCATAATCTAACCTTTACTATTTTTATTAAAAAAAGTCTACTAATAATTCCTTGTGTGAAACATATGTTCTATATCTCTGTTCATTCCATATAACCCAATAAGTGGCAAATTTCTTAAACCTCTTTTTAATCCTTCTTCTCCATTGCCAACTGTTAAATCATATGCAGATAAAAGCCATTCTCTTACCATACTTGGTGCAGCACCAAATTTATCAAACAAATCATCATATACAGATGGTTGAAACTTACCTTTTATCCAACTATTATTATCATTATACAGTCCATGTGCCAATGCACTATGTAAAGCATGATAAGCTAAATCCATATAAATACCAGTAACACCAGATTGGTCTACTGTTCTCATTAAAATTTCAGAATAATCTTTATTTTCAAACCACCAATCAGGTTTTTTTAATTTAAGAACCACATAACTCATACCTAATAGCGATAACATACCAGTAATTCTATGCTGTACGTTTGGGTCAAAAAATTGCATAGCTATTTTATTTGTAGCAGCTAATGGAAAACTCATAAATTGAAAAGGTATTCCAAAATATGCTGATTCAAGTCTTACCATTTGAACATTTGTTGTTGATGCCCTTTTATCAGGAGTATAACCCATTGCTTTTAACATTGGGTTCATTCGTACATACATAAATCCATCCATCATAACTGGTTTGTCAAATGCAGTAGCATGAACTATTGTATTCCTTGCGTGTTGAGCTCGATATGTCATAAATGTTTGTATTAAATCTCTATCAGCTTGAGTTTTCATTGACCATTCTGTTATGTCTACTCTTGCTGAACCTCTTTCTGACATTGAAAAAGGCATATCTGCTAATCTTTTTATTGTAGGTATATCTAATCCATACTTACTTAAATCTTCTATAACACTATCTGTTACATCTTTACCACCTTCAATAATAGATTCATTATTTTTTATTGATTGTATTCTTTTATAAAATGTAGGAACAAGCAACGCATCACTTAATCTTTTTCCTGCTACAGTAACACCAGACATTGCATTAGCACGATAAAAAACTTTTTCAGCACCTTGTATAAATCGTTCAGTAAATTTTGGCTGAATGTCACGAACACTATCAGATAAATATCTATTCTGTACAATAGGTAATTGATTTTCAAGAACTTCACCACCATAATCTCTTAACTGGTCACCCATTTTTAGCATTGCAGGAAAGTCACCATTAATAGCATCCATAGCACCATTAAATACATTACGAGGTCCATGTTTAAACAAAGGCATACCAATGGCATCAATTAAAGCTGACAAACCTGCAAGTGGAAGATAAGTCATACCTGCTATTGATTTTAAATTTCTTACTACTTTTTGTTGATTGCCAAATTGAAATTTACCAAATCGTATAATACCTTTATTTGGATTTTGTATATGTATTCCTGCTTCTCTTTCATATTCTGAAAGCATATCGGCACGAATCCTTGCAATTTCATTTTCATTTAATTTGCCCTGACTTCTCATTACATATTCATGTCTATCTAATACATCATCAATAGTCATTGAACCCATTTTTTTACCAAACTCAACATGAAATCCCATTTTGTTTGCGTAACTTTGAATAACTCTTTCATCAAATATCAAAAATTCTTTAAGTTCATGTGTTGGTATATCTAAAACTCTTTGCATTAAATGTTTTGATTTGCCAGAACGAGGTACTAATATATCTAATTCAGAATTTTCTAAAATATGTAACACAGATTCTTCAGCTAACTCTCTGGAAATCTTGTCATCTGTTGCATCTTTTGATATATATTTTTGTGTATTATCATCCCAATATGTTTTGCTACCTTTTTTACGATAAGCATTAGCTATAACTTGAGTTAAATTTTCTCTTGCACTTACATCATTTAATAAAAGTTCTTTATTAAAGTAATGTGGAAAAGCATAAGTTCTTATAGGATTATCTAAATCACCTTTTAAAAATTCTATTTCTGTTTCTAATTTATCTATTTGTTTTTGATGTGGAACTGATTTTGCAGAAAATTCTTCGCCACCTAAATAGTTTTTATTGCCTTTAACTTTTTGTAATTCAATATTTAAAGTAGTTATTTTTCGTTGTATTGGTGCTGCATCTTGATTAAACATTAGCATTGTGTATCGTACTTTACCAAAATCTCTTTTTTCTGTTTTAGTATTGTAAAATTCTCTATTAACCATTTTTCTATGGTTTTTATCTTTATATGCAATTAAATCATTTAGTTGTTTTTTTTCTTTATCAAGGTTGTTTTGCAGTTGTGTTATATAATTTTTCCTTGTACTTCCATCAAGTTTAGATTTGTTTAATTTTTCTATTTCTAATTTATGAAAATCTACATTTTTTTGTAACTCAGATATTTTAGCTCGTTTACCTGCATCATCACCAAGTTTACCTGATGCTCTTAATGCTGTTTCAAAATCATTAAAAAAAGTTTTTATTGCAGCAAGAGCTTTTTTATCTAAATCAGGTAAAGCATGATATAGTGCCATATCAAAACTAGGGTCAGTTATCATATCAACATGAAAGTTTATAAAATTTTTATACCATGTATCGTAATCTTTTGCATTTGCTCCATAGTTACCTAACTTTACATTAACAGCATCTATATCTACACCTAAAAACTGCGTTGGAGATGGACTGCCTTTTAGTTGATTTACATATGCTCGTTTTATAGTTTTATTAAGTTCATTACCTTTTGAAGCATAAGGTATTGTTCTGGCATGAGCAGACTGAATTGCTGTACCTGCTATATTGCCTTCTAAATTTAATGAAGCATTATAAAATAAACTTACATATGTTCTTTTTACTTCATTAGGAACATTTTTATTATTTAAAATTCTTTTACCTGCTGTTGTAATAATATTAAATAAAAAGCTTTTTGTTCCTGCTGTTTCTTTTATTCCAAAACCTTTTGAATAATCTTCAATAGCTAAGTCATTTATATCATTTTCATAATTTATTCTTGTATATTTTGTATTAGGATTAACAGATTCAAATTGTTCTTTTAATTTTAGAAAAGGCATTTCCACGTGCATTTTTTCATGATGCAATACAAATCTTGCCCAATCATCAGGTGTTTCAAATAAATAATCAGGTAAAGGTTTAACTCCTACTACTTTAGGATTAAGCCAAGCTTTTTTATCAAATTGAGATTTAATATATTTTTTATCCCAAACAATTTCATTATTTTTTTTACTAAAATAAGCACCTACTTTACTTCCATCAGTCCTTTTTTTTGTAGATGTTTTATTTTTAACTGGTACACCATTAATATTTGTTGGGTCTTTACCTCTTGCAAATAAATAATCATCATAATTTTTAATAGCTTGTGCTATTTTTGGTCGCATAATACCATTTGCAGCTTTTCTAACACCATAACCAAATACTCCTGCAAAAATAGTTTCACTTGCAATGTTTAATCCTACTTCAGTTGGTGTTGCATAAGGGTCAAAAGGTGCTCTTATAGCTTCCCTTGTAACAGCAAAAGGTAAAGCAATCTTTGCTGACTCAGTGGCAAAACCTAAAGCATTTTTTGCAGCCCATGTTGCTTTTAATCCAGTATTAAATATTGGAAAAGCAAGAGCAACATTTAAAGGGTCAAATATTCCTGCAACAATAGCAGGAGCAATAGAACCTCTTTCTAACTTTGCTCTTATTTCTCTTTGAATGTTTAAATTTTCTTTTAAATATTCTAAATGTGATATGTTTTTTGCTTGTGAAAGATACTCAATTTGGTCCTCATATCCTTCAATGTTATTCCACCATTCAAAATCTTCTTCTGCTTCTTGTGTTGCAAATTCTTCAAATAAAGCATTATACCCTCTGTACATACCTTTGTATTGACGAGCATAATTGTTACCTACATCTTCCCAAAAACCCACATCAGGAGGTTGTACATTACTTTTATTTCTACTATAAAATGGTATTTGTAATGGCATTATTTACCTTTAAAACTTCTACCAAAAATATCTTGTGTTCCTATAAAACTTTCTAACCAAAGTTGCCAATTTGATTTTTCTTTTCCATCTTCAGTTAGTAAAAGATTGTTTTTTGTAGTCTTTGTTTTTCTTATTCTTCTTAATCGTAACAACTTTTGTTCTGCAAGTGTTTTATTATATTTATCTAAATTTTCTCTTTTTAATTTTGCCATGTAACCTTTTGTAGTAACCATAATAATGTCACTTGTTTTTGGGTCAAAAATATCTTTATTATTATCTCCACTAACTACAACATACTCTGCACCATCCATTGTTCCAGACCTTGTGGTAGCATATAAAAATATATTTTTGCCTAATTCATAGTTAGTTCCATCTTGCATAATTGTATTTATTTTATTATTTACATGATTTTTAAAACCTTCAAAATGTTCATCAGTTCCAAAATATCTTTCAGGTGCAAATCTTGATTTTAAATATTGATTACCAAAACCAAATTTATAAAAACCTCTATCGCCAGTATTTTGTATTGGAGTATACATTACAGAACTTTCAACATACAAAGCATTATAAGTATTTTTTAATACTTCTTTTAAAATATCTGCATTTGTTCCTGCAACTGCTAATTCTTTTTCTGCAATAATTTTTAAAAAAGTTTTAGCTTCAGGATTAAAACCTTTGCCACCCATAACAGAAGGACCTACATTTCCAAATAATTTTTCGTCAATTATAAATTTATTTAATAATTGATTAATTTTATTTGTAGGATTACCACTTAATTCAGAGTCAATCTCAGCTAAATTAATTGCAATTGTTGTGTTTTTTGCACTCTCATCTAATTTCATACCTTGTATATCTGATAACAAAGCTTCTATATTTTGTTCTCCATATATTCTTAAACGAGCATCTAACGATAACCATTTTTTAAAATTATTTTCTCCAATAGTATTTACAAAACTGTCATTAGAAATTTGTCCTGATTTACCAGTAACCGAATAAAAATTCCTAAACAAATCTAGTTGTTTCATAAATTCATTTATTACTTTTGGCTCTCTATTTACTCTTGTAATCATTGAATCAATATTTTTAAATATTTGTCCAGTTTTATATGATAACCCATTATGTTTTGTCATATAATTCATGCCATCTACTGTACTTGCTATTGCATATATATGTTCATTTGTAAGTTGGTCTGCTGTAATATTACCAACAATGTTTGGAAATTTACGAATTAATGATTCATCTAAATATTTTGAATCTTTTGCTGTTAAAGTAAAAATATCACTTTTTTGATATTTATTTTCAAAAGCAATAGAGTTATTTGTTTTACCAATTAATGAAAGTTGATTTGATATTACTGCAGCATAATTACTTAATCTACCATTAACAAAATCTCTGTCTGTTCTTGTTAAAGTTGCAAAATTTTCATAATCAATATTATATTTTTCTAAATCTTTTTCTTCTGTTTCTGTTAATTCTTCATCCATAACAAATTTTCTTAAAATATTAACTGCATCTAAATCTAAATTATTTCCTATTGGGTCTAATATTTTTCTTACATTAGCCATTGTGTAAGTTCTATTTATATTTGTTTGTATGTCTTTATAACGAGGAAAATTTATTTTCCCTCTTTCTAAAAGATTATCTGTTCTTGTTAATAAAGTATCTCTAACTTCTTCAAAAGATTTAGCATTTGGAAATCCCATTACAGCAAACGGACTGCTGCCTTCTTCTTCTAAAGAATCAAAATAATCTTCACCATTAGCAATCATAGATTCTAAATCTTTTAATTTAATATCAATTACTTGTAATTCCATTTGAGTATTTTTTTTATCTAATCTTTTTGCTTGTTCAAGCATCAAATCACTTTGATGTTGTGCTATATATCTTGCACCAATTCTTCTAAAGTCTGATGTAAGTATTCCTACATTTTCTTTTTTTAATTGTCTTTCTGTTTCAGCTAAATATTGTGATGCTAATGTAGTAAATTCCTCTGGTGATATATCTAATTTACTGGCTCTTATACTATTAAATTTATTGACTGTATCTACAGTTAATTCATTAGAGTAAATTCTATCAAGCAATGGTTCGGCAGTTTCTCTTGCAACATTGCTTAATTCATTTGGCAATGGCTCAAAGATTAAATTACCTTCTGCATCTCTTGTTTGAATTTTTTTTACATAATCTTTACCTTTTTTAATTTCAGCTTGTTCTAATTTTCTTAATGCTAAACTAGTTACTTGTTTTGCATCTTCAGCAATAGAAACAGCTAATTCTTCTGCACCCATTTTAGAACTTACAACACCAACTGGCTTGTTAAAATATTGAGTTTGTTTTGCTTTTAAAAATTCAACCATTATGTCTGATACCCTCCTCTCATGCCTAAACCAGTACCATGTGAGGTTGCAGGTGTTGAGGTTGTAGGTGTGGGAGAGCCACCAATCATACTACTACTTGTCATAGCAAAAGAAAGGACTGTTCCTATTGCTTTATTATTATAAGCATTTCTTTTATTTTGGGCGACTAACGTATTTATATTCATATTTAATTTATTGGCTGCTAATTTTTGTATTGATTGAACGTATGCTCTGTCTGTCTCTACTGCTAATTGTCTGTCTGCTCTTTCTTGTATTGCAATAAAACTTCTATCTTCTGCTCTACCTGAAGAACCTACTGTTGCTTGATTAGTTCCTTTAAATGTTTTTACTGTACTCATTCTGGCATTATGTTCTTGTAATGCAGATAATTTAATCATTTCTCCTTGAGTTTTTAATTGTCTATTTTGTAAATTTGCTTGATTCATTGCTGCTTTACCTGCATTTTTATAACCTTGATATGTGTTATAAGCTGATAAAGCTGCTATTGCTAATTGCCATGCCATATTAAAAAGCCACCTCTACTACCATTCCGTTAATTTGTAAATCCAATGGAAAAGACTGTGACACAATAACTCTTGGGTCACGACTATATCCAATCATTCTAAATTCTTCTTTGCCAGTTACAGCTATTCTATCTAAACTCATATCATCTGTAACATTTCTAATAACCATATCTCTACTCGTAGACGTTGTGCTTGGACCTTGCACACTTACAGCTAAAGTTTCATTTAAATCTAATATAACTTTAGGTATCTGTCTTGGTTCTCCAGTCATAGGTCCACCTGCTATTGCTACATCAATAGGTAATGTTTTAACTGTTGGTGTAAACGCATAACCTATAAATGCTTGTGTTATCCCACTTTTAACATCACTTGCATCTATTTGTCCACCACTTACAGTAAAGCTTCCAAGAAAGTCATTACCATTAGTAGCTTTTACAACAGCATTATTTGTAAAATGTGCCGAAGTTAAACCAGTAAATACACTTGCACTACCACTAAAACTGTCACAAAAGTCCATTGGCATAGTACTTAAAAATTCTTCTAAATAAAGTTTAGTTGTTCCAGAACCATCATCTCTTGCTGACACAACAAATAGTCTGTCATGTACTGCACATATACTATGCCATACTCCTTCTGTATTCCATGATGTCCATCCTGCTTTTTGTTCTCCACGAACAGAATAAAATACTGCAAGTGTACCATCTTTGTTTACAAGAAAAGCATAAGACTCACTTCTGTCTAAAGCACCTTTAATAGAAGTTTGTTGAACTGGGTCTAAAATTAAATGTGGTGCTAATCCTGACACAGCTACAGAAGTATAAGCTGCTTCTGTATCTGTAAATAAAAACTCACGCAATGCTGTACCAGTTTTCTGTATAAATAAAGTAGCACCATCAAAAACAGTTGGCTTAACAAAACTTGCACCATAAGGTGTTTGCCTTCTTATCTGAGCATTAGTTGGTGTTACAGATTTATTAGATATTGTTGGAATATAAAGTTCTGCACCTGATGTAAATATCTGCAAATCTCTATTAGATACTAAATGTCTTATAGAAAATATTTCTCCAACATTAGCTGTTAAATCAAGAGCATCATTATCTTCTGCTGAACCTATATCAAAATTAAAATAGTCACCTGACTTACTACCCCATATGCCATCAGGTTGTGATTGAGTTCCACCAAACCATAGTCTGTTTTGATGAAATGTAACAGCAGCAGGATAACCTCTAATTGCTGAATAACTTTGTTCAAACCATTCTGTAGTTGCAGCATTAGTTACAACTCTTGGACTACCTCCACCAATAGCACTTGACGTTGCAGTCGCACTACTTCCTGCTGTAAACTCATAAGTATTTTCATCTATAACTGCTGTTATAGTTCTTGCACCATTTAAATTACCTTGAGCAATACCACCTACTGCACCACATCTTTCTATAGTAACTGAGCCACCAGTTGCCAATCCATGTAAAGCATTAGTTACCTGAACTGTACCACTGCCTTCAAAAACTTTAATTGAATCTATTGGTAATTGTTGATGCAATGTTCCATTAATAGTAGCAGTTACTACTGTTGCACTTGTATATCCAGTAATTCTACACCTTGTTTTACCTATAAGAACATCAGTACCAACATGACCTGATACCCAATAATCAGCAGAAGTTGTTAAAGTTTTGCCAGTACCACTGGTAGCTTGAGCAGTAATAGTTGTACCTAATGACTGAAAAGCAAAGTAAGGTTGGAATATATTATCCCCATCTCTTGAAGTATCAAAACTAAATGTACTTACAGCAAACGTAGTTAAACTTGTTCTTTCAAGTATTCTTGTCTGAAAAGTAGGATGACATATAAACATTAAGTCACCTTGTTGTGCAAAAGTTATTTCCTCAATATAAGGACTAGCTGTAGTATTTACTAACCATGACTGACTTGTAAGAGTTTGAATTGAACTTACTGCACCAGTAGAAGCATTAATTTGAAATATTTGTATTTGTGTATTGCTGAATGCAATTATATATTTTTCATCATCTGAAAAAATAAAAGGTTCTAATCTAACTTCTTGTCTTAATATACTAAAATTTGTAACTGCTAATCGTGTAGTATCAGAACTTATGACTTCAAGGTTATCACTACCACCATCATCTCTCTTGACTGTTACTTCAGCAGCAGCAGGATTAGCTACAGTTAAACCATCTACTGCATTTAAAGCAGTAAATATATTATCTGCCGTTGTGTTGTTAGATTCATTTGCCCTAACAAAATGAGTATTGCCTGATGGAGAAGAAGGTGCTGCTCCACTTGATGCTTCCCATTTTAAAGTTATTATTGTGCCATCATTAAAAGGTATCTTAATAGTGCTACCTACCACAATGTTGCCATAATCTGAAACTGTTATTGTGCAAGTACCATTAGTATAATTACCAAGATTAGCAAGTCTTTGTGTTCCTGCTCTTTTCTTTAATCCACCCTCTGAACGAATAAAGAAATTAGTTATTTGTTCTGCTGCATTATTATAAACTTGTGTATCTGTTCTTGATGTTAAAGACGGACTTACCTCACCAAACTGAAAGTTATTTAATGGCACTCTTACTTTTGCCATTTAACTTCTCCTATTTGTTACAAATCTTGATGTAGGTATTCGCCTTGTTGTTTGCTGTTGAGCATCTATATTTCTGGCTTTTGCCATTAATTGTTCTGCTTTCTTTTCAATAACAAGCATAAGATTATCATCTCTTGCAATAGAAGTTGCAAAGATAGATGCTAAAGCATATTCAATAGCCAATGAAAAATAACTAGGAAAGTTATCTTCAGTTGCCCTGAATGTATAATCAGCAATCAAAACATCAGCAGATGTTGAATCTGAAAATACTTTGTCACCATATACTGTATAATTAATTAATCTGTCGTTTATTGTTACACCATGAAGCACTAATAAATTACTTGGAAGCTGATGAGCAATGTCAAACCTTCCAGTTGGTGTATCTGATAATTGTGATAATTGTGCTTGTTCAGTTGCAAATCTCCACCTTGCTGTAGATAATGTTGCTCTTACTGTATCTTCATACATATTACTTGCTACTAATGCTTCGGTACTTGAAGAATCAAAAGAAGTAATTGGTTCTGCACCTATAAGAACTAATGCTCTTGATGCTATATCTATTGATGAATTTGCTGCTGTACTTGTCATATATGTTAGAGGGAGATTGCTCTCCCCCTACCTTTTTAGTGGTTAGTCGCCATCAGTTTCGGCAACTGCTGTACCATCTGACACATCTACTGCACTTCCGTTATTTGATAAAACAGTAACGAAATTTGTAGTAGGCACATTAGTGTCGTGAACTATTACTAGGTCACGAACAGCTAACATATTTGCTGCATCATTAAAATAGTTAGCAGTATTTACAGTTGCAATGGCATCTGTAGTTGTATATCTCCACAAACTACCATTTGAATCTCCACCAATTCGAGTAAGACCACTTGCTGCATAAGCCATAATTAATCTCCCTTATGAATTGTTATCAAGAACTTCATAGACACCATTGTCATCTATAACAGACGCACCCATTGACATCATTGAAGTTGCTAAATGTGAAACTTTTTCAGGAACATAATTTAACTCTGTAGTTACATCAGCACCAATACCAAGACCTACTGCTGAAGTATGATAAGCAATATTCTTTCCTGCTGTGATTGCTGAAGTTGAGAAAATTTTAAATCCTAAAAATTCTTTCATAGACATTCCACCTGCAAATGGCAGATTCTGCTCTCCGACAAAATCAGAAGAAGCAAACTCTGTAATCAAAAATAAATCAGCATATCCTTTAGGATTCATTGCTAAATATCTTCCACCATCTTCAGGTATATTTGCAGAACCCATTGTTTCAAACAATGATAGTAAATCTGCTTTTGCTAAAGCTGAACCAGTATCATGTATTGCTGATGAGTTTGCACCTGCATCCATTGCTGTATATAACAATGAATCAGTCTTACGACCTAAAGCTGCTGCTGCACTTTGTGCAACTGCTTGTCTTTCGTCTATGTTAGTTTTTAACTCATCTAACTTATCAATGTATTCTGCTGCATAATAGTCAGATAGAGTTACGTCTACAGTTGTATGGGCAAGTTCCATCGGAGTTACATTACCATTTCTTGATTTAGTACTTGCTTCTGCTGTACCAATCTTTTGAAATCGTACTGTATTTCCAGTTGCGTTGCTCACAGTCCTAACAGTATTTCTTAATTTACTGCCCATTCTCTGATACGCAAGATGAACCTCACTCTCAAACTGTGTAATAAAAGCTGTACTAATTGTATTAGCCATCTCAGTTCTCCTTAGTTAAAGTTACATTTCAAATTTTCAGTTATCCGTCTTTCGCATCATCTAGTTATCCAATAGGGCTATCAGCTATAACAGGGCTGTTCATTTGTAGATACTATATTTTTATTGTCCTTGCAACGATAAAATCGCAAAACTTTAAAACCATTTATCATTACTGGTTCTTCTATAATATTAAATCCTAAAAAATCTAAGTAATTAATTGTTCTAAAATGGTCAGCAGGTACTACATTTTCTAACTGATAAAATTTTTTTTGATAGTAATCAATTACATATTTACTTAATTTCATAAAAGTTACTGGGTATTTTTCTAACTTGTAAGTACCTAACATCCAAATATTCGCAATCATCTGTTCATAGATAGGTACAGTTCCAAACATAAAAGCAGGTTTGCCTTCTATTAATGCTGTATATGTTTCTGCTTGTTCTTCTCTTATACCTACCATTAATGCACGAAAAGGAGTTGCACCATGTATTAGACATTCACGAACATCTGTATTTCTTAAATTATCCTGAAGATATTTTATGTGGTTTATATCAGCTTCTACAACGGAAAACTCGTTGTAGACACCACTACCCATAAAGTTTTTGAAAGTCATTATTTACTTCATTAACAAAAGCTTTATCTCTTTTAACTGGATTCCAATATCTTTCATCTTTCATTTTTGCTTCTATATCACTATGAGTCATTTTAGCAGGAATATTGCCTTGACCAATTAATGACGTTCCCTGCATTTGTTTTTGTATAAACTCTAATGCTTTAATACCTTCAGCACTTGAACCTAATTCTACTATAGCATTATGATACTCAGGTGGAAAAAACTTATCCATAAATAATTGTGCAGCTTCAACTCTTAGGTTTGCATTGTCACCTAGTTCTGCTTTGACTGCTTCCAAATCTACCTGCTCTCCATTTACATACTCTGCAAAAGCATTTACACCATCTGTAAATTCGTCTTGAGATAAACCATTATTCCAAGAATAATCTGCCCACCAGTTTAATAATTTATTATCTACTGCTTCTGTTTCATCTAAGACTTCAGGTATTTGATACTCACCTGCTGATGCAGGTCTATGTGCAAATGCTTCTTTTTCTAATTCAGAATGAATAGCTGTTCTAATATCTTCTTCTTTTTTACCTTTCCAAGATTCTAACTCACCATAAGACTTTGCCATATCTTCAGGTGTGGTAAATTTTTCAGGCAACCACTCTGGTCTTGTTGGTTCTGCTACTGGTGCAACAGACGGAGGAGTATTTACTGATTGTACAGTAGCAGATTCTTGTGTAACTTGTTCTTCACTCATGTTTTATCCTTTTTGTAACAAACTTCTTTTTCTTAATTTTTTTTCAAAATCTTTTCGTTTTTTTTGTTTTTTTTCTTCAAGTTTTTTTAATTCTTCTTTTTTTTTCTTTATATCTCTGTCCATTTGGTCTCGCCATTCTTGTGTTGCAAATACCATTTTAAACTCCTTTTATTCTTATTGAATGGTTAATTCGTTTTACAATTAAAGCAACAAGATATCGTTGCCCTTCTAAGTGCCGAAGTTCGGCATCTGAAATATTTGGTCCACTTACTGCATCTACAGTAATTGACTTTAAATATTTCAAAACTTCTTTTCCGTTTGGTGTTTTGAAAAGTGATTCTATATCTTTAGATATTCGTTCATCTTTATCTTTTGAACGAGGATATCCATCAACCCCCAAGTGCTGTGGCATCTGGTTGTTCTCCCTCTTGTGGTGGCATCATTTGTGGTTGTTGTTGTTGTTGCATTTGTTGTGCTAATCTTACAATTTCTTTTCTATCTTCTACATCTCTAATTAAAGTATCTGGTATTCCAAATTTTTTTGCTAAATAAACAGCAGCTTCTTCTGATGATATTAAAATATTTAACATTTCAGGACCAAATGTGTTGCCGACTGTCTGTAAGAATCTGTTTAAAGATACTATGTCTTGATTAGATTGTGCTTGTGCAAGGGGAGATACACTACGAATCTTAACTTCACGACCATTGACAGTCGGCATCTCTACTCTACCTTGTTTCTTTAAAATGTATATGACTCTTTGTAAAACTGGCTGTACCATTTCTGCTTGTAACCTACCAAAAGCTGAACCTATTTTCCTAGATAGGTCTGCCATTCTTTCTGCTACTTCTGTTGCAGAAGCAGGAGTTTTATTTGGGTCACCTAACATATCATTATACAATGCTCTCTTAATATTATTTCTCATATCATTAAGAATAAGGTTAGCTACATCAAAAGAACCTGCTGCTCTTACTGGTTGCAGTCCTTGTGTGTTTGGTGCTTTTGGAATCACAGTGCCCGGCACGAGGTTTATTGTATCTACATTAATTACACCATCATCATCTATCTGATAGATACCTGATATAGCCATTTGTGCATTTTCTAATATTAATTCTATTGTAAGATTACAAGTTTTGATTGCACTCAAAGCATTTACAGCAGGACCTCTGCCATAGATTTCACCACTTGCTTTACTCCATCTAAAAGCAATAAATGGATTTGCACCTACACCTTTATATGTTTCCTGCATAATCATTTTCTTATCTGATATATCAATAATCATGTAAGAATATTTTTCTTCATTGATATCATCATAAAGTTTACATGATATTTCTAATATTTTTACAGATGATTGTGGGTAGTTTTGAATACGTTGTATAATATTAGGACTTAATTCTGCTTTAGGATAAGATATTAATATATCTTCATTTTTAATCATTCTTTCTCTGTACACATGGTCAACTCTACCATCAGGTCCAGTATCTAAAACAACATGAGGTAAAGGTATAGATTGAAATCTTACTGGATTTACTGCATCACCTTCCATCACGCAAAGAACAGCAGTTCCTAAAGCAAGGTCTATAAAACATTCATGTATCTCTTGTGCAAAATTAGAAGTCTGCAAAACTTCAAAAACATAATCAGTTACACCATCTAACGCATTATTTATATCATCTCTTTCTTCTTCTGCAACTTCTGAACCAGTTACAAAATCTGCCCATCTAGCGAAGTTAGGAGTAAGACCTGCCTGAAGTCTTGATGCAAATTCCTGAATACCTACTACAGCAGTTTCATCAAATATTTTATCATCTCGTCTTTGACCTGCTGAATAATTTTTAAATCCCTGACGTTGTGGTAAGCAGTATTCAAATATTTCATCATACAATTCCTCAAACTCTCTCCTTACAGAAAGAGCTTTCTCGTATCTTTGAAGCATTAATTCAACAGTTTTCTCATTCATTATTTGTCATACTCACTATAAAACCCTTTACCTCCACCAGAGCCACGAAGTAAGCTTCTTCTGCCTACACCTTTTCTTTTTCTTTTTACATTACTTTCTAATACACCTTCTCGTGCTTCACCTCTTATTGCTGTTTCTTCAGCCATTGCTGATTCTCTAGCTTGTTTTGCTTCAATTTCTTCATCACTTGGTGGTGGTGGGGGTGGTGGTCTTTTTGGTTTAAATGGTCCTACACACATACTATGCTCCTTACATTCTTGCCCATAATCCTTGTCGCTTTTGTTTAGGTCGTCTGTTAAAAACATCATAATCTGTTCTTGCATTAAATGTTTCAATCTTTTTATTCATACCTAATACTTGCCTTCCTTCACCTGCACCCAACATAAGATACTGCATAGCATCATGTATATGTGAGTATCGGTCTTTCAAAGGTTTATCATCATATCGTTCTCCTGATACCTGAAGTCTACGATACTGATAACCCCCTTCAAATCCTTTTATCAGTTCTTTACACCTAAAGTCAATTAAAATTCCTGATAATCCATCTACCATTCTATTTAAAACAGATGCCACAGATTCAATTCGTAAGGCAACATCATTACTTGAAGTAGGTCTGGCTGTTAATCCTGCTCCTCTTAAAACCTGAAAAGGTGTGGATTCATCAGTCTGTGAACGGAAATCTCCTGCAGGGTCACCAAATATATTTATCTCAAGATTGCTATATCTTGTCGCAATTTCTGCACGAAGTAACTCTGCAAATCTTACAATGCCCATATCAAATGCCACAATCTCCTGCAAGATTATCCATCTACCTCTAACCTTTTGACCAAAGACAGCAGCAGGAGTAAGACCAAAATCAAGACCAATATATAATGGTACTCCACTTGCTATTGGGATTTCTTCTTTAGCAACATGAGTATCAGCCACAAACATATTGTAAACTGGTTTACCATCTTGAATACTACCTAAACGATTCATTACATAGACATCTATCCATGATTTTGTTTTACCCTGAACAAGATTTGTATAGTAAGTCTTTAAAATATTTTTTGCATTTTCTGCTTTGTCATTTAACTTGTAACCAACAACAGAACCATCTTCATCTCTTTCTTCTATCATGCCACTAGGTTGAGTAAAGAACTGCCAGTTATCTGGCTTAACTAACATACGACTTTCTTCTAAAGTTATATGGTCTGGAACTGGAACTTCACCTGACATGATTGACCACCAATGGTCTTCTTCAGGACTGTTTGTATCACAAATTACACCTGACCATGATGCACCTCCATCTTTTACAGAAGGATATCTTCCTACTCTCATAGTACAAGCATCTATAATTGACTTAGGTATTTCTCTTGCTTCATTAACCCACACACCAGTAAGTTCTAATGATAATAATTTTTTAACATCTTCAGGTCTGTCAAGAGCAAGGAATATAACTTCCATATCTAATTCACCCTGCGTAATATAATGTGTATAAGGAACAGACCAAGTAAATCTTCCCCATTCATTTTCAGGAAACCAGTCAAGCCAAGTCTTTATTGTAGTGGTTTTAAGTTGTGGATTTGTATTTCTTATGACTGCCCATCTGCTTTTTCTTTTACCATTGCTATCTTTTTCCTGCATAAGAGAACGTCTAAATACTTCAATGGAACAAGCTACTGATTTGCCACTACCAACTGGACCTCTTATGCCACGAAAGAAAGTACTGTCTTTCATAAAGTCTTTTAAGACTTGCCCATCAGGTTTGTATTTAAATTGTATCAATGTGCGTATTCTTTCCTATACGAATAAATTTTTCTACAACTTCAGGACCAATAGAAGCAATAACTTTATCTGCTTCTCTGTTTGTACAGAACTCTTTAGGGTGATGTTTAAGATGAACTCTCTTTACAACTTCTCGCAGTATGCGTCTTTCTTCTACTTTTAATGTATGTAAGAAACTCATTTTTTGTTAAGCATCAGGACCATAATCAGCGACAAATCTCATTATGTCGTCATTAGTAATAGTCTTCATTTTTTCTTCCATTTTTTTATAAGCAGCTTTTGGACTCATTCCATCTTTTACATAACCTTGAAAATAATCTTCTGCCATATCTCGCAATCCATGAAAATCGTTTCTTATATTGGCTGCTAATTGCTTTACTTCTTCGTTGTCTGTTTTTGTTTTAAGTAAACTTTTCTTTTTCTTTTTAGGTATTGCCATTACAGTTCTCCTTTTAAAAATATTGCAAAATAATATATACCAAGTCCACCAACTATAACAACAAACATTACAGCTAATGCTTTCATAATTGCATCTTTTTGTTTTGCTTGTTGTTCTAATTGTTTCTTATGTTCGGCTCTTGCTCTTGCTATGGTTGCTTGTAATCTTTCCCATTGACCTGCACTACCATACAACTGAAACAAGGAACGAAGTTCTTTTTTTAATCTGGCTTGTTCTTCTTCTTTAAAGTGTTGTTCAATAGCACTATCCATAATGCCACCAAAGATAGACTTCTTCTTTCTTTCCTTGCCAAACCCTAACTCGGCTTCTGCCTTTGCATATTTTTCAATAGCAGAAGAAGCACTAGCTAAATCTTTGCCCATCTCCACGCACTTTTTAATTGCTCCATGTGCAGCAGTCAAAGCACCAAATGCAGATATAGGGTCAATCATTTTGTTATCCTATGTAAAAGTTCTGTGGCTTTTCGTTTTTTGTGCAATCTTTCTGGGTTGTTTAGATACTTGTTTACCTTTTCTAATTGCTCTGCGTTTAGCAGCCGAAGTCTTTTTGTATTCAGAGTCAGATAAAGCTTTAATTGCTTTTTCAGGGAGATACCTTTCGCCAGTAGCTTCACTCCCTTGTGTACTAGGTTTACCAGATTTCGTTCTCCACTTTTGTCTAGTCCATGCACGAAGTGACCTTTGGGATTTTCCTAAAGTCATTATCTGTAACCACCACCTTTGGATTTGTATTCTTTTGCCAACATCTGAGCTTTACGAGCAGACCATTGACCTGATGAGCCACCTTTTGTTCCTGCCATAATTTTACGGAAGATAGCTTTTCGCATTGTTGGCTTGGTATAGTTTCCTGCTTCATTAACTTTACTCTTTGTCATTTCTTTTTCTTTACGACCTTTTTCTTTGAAGGTAAAGAAATTTTTTTAATAGCAGCTTTTGGTGGTCTGCCCTTTTTACTTCCATACGTTCCTTTTCCCATTGGCATAGCTTTCTCCTTTTTAAGTTTTAGTTTTATTGCGTTTAGAAATTGCTTTAGCTTTCGCCCTAGCACTTGCTTTACTTGAAGCACCCCATGCCTTAAGCGAGAGTAACAACCTCGTAGGTTTACCTTTAGCATCTCTTTCTGGTCCTTTCATGTTTCCCATTCTTGCAAGAAAACTTGCTCGTCTGGGATTGTCGCCACTTTTGACTGGAGGTTTAAGAGTACCCTTCTTATAAGAGTCACGACCCTTTTGATTTAAGCCACCTTCAGGGTTCTTACCTTCTTTGCGTG
>MDSV01198618.1_pt1 | contig 18571 bp, 16 predicted proteins | sample 810851 | NCBI WGS metagenome assembly MDSV01 (sample SAMN05326640, study PRJNA326480) | marine metagenome | isolation source: seawater | place: Atlantic Ocean: North East | collected 2012 | reverse complement strand
TTTTTGTTAATAATTTTTTGATTAATATTTCTATATGTTTTGTACTGGGCCATTCTATTATGAATATTTTATTTTTGGCTAAATCAAAATTTATTAGAAATAATGAAGCAGATTGTTTTTCAAGAAATATAATTTTTTTGAAATTATTACTTTTGATTAATTCGAAAAGATCAGTTTGATCCTCAATTAATCCAACTATTAAGACTTCGCATGTTGGAATTTTTGAATCAAAAACTTTGTTTACTAAATTATTAAATAAGTTTTTTTTCATAGAATTTTTCTCTACAGCAAAAATTTTTCTATGTGGTTGCATATTTAGTGAGTGGATTGCTGCAATAGTACTATTGTAAAAGCCATAAACAATAAATGAATTTATTTTAGGAAATTTTTTTTTAAAATTTTCTAAACTATAGAATCCCCCTAAATAATCTCCCCCAAGTAGTACAGCTCTTTCTTCTATAGCAGGAGTAATTTTTGCAAGGTTTTGATCAGCATAAGGAACTTTTACATATTCAGCATGCCCTCCGGGTAATTTTTCACTTCCAAAAAACAAGTCTTTTTTTTCTTCTGATTTTGAATTATTAATTACTAAGTCATTTATATCGAATTTATTAACATCTGACCCTGTTTCAACAATATATCCCGCAAATTCTGAACCTGGTATAAAACTGATTGAATTTGGATTATTTTGGAAGAAGCGATCTCTTTCGGAGATAGTTGTGGTTGTAACCATCACTATCGCTTCGTGAGATAGATGTATTTCTGGACGTTCAACTTCTATTATTTTTACACTGTTTTCTACAACATTTATACTCAGCATTTTATATACTCTCTTTTACTTTTTTTGCTAATTTTTTAGAAAAGCCTTTCAGTAATGTAATTTCAGAATGAGAAGCCTGTCTAATTTTTTTTACTGAACCAAAACGTTTTATCAATAGTTGTCTTTTCTTATTACCTATACCATCTATAGAATCAAGTATAGATTTATTTGAACTATTATTTCTTAGAGATCTATGGTAATTGATAGCAAAACGATGAGATTCATCTCTGATTCTTTGTAGCAAGAATAAAGATTTTGAATTTTTATCGATTATTAAGGAATCTTCTTGAAAAGGTATGAAAATTTCTTCCTCTTTTTTTGCAAGAGATATAATGGGAATATCAGATAATCCTAGTTCTAATAACGCATGATAAGATTTTGAAAGTTGGCCTTTACCACCATCAATTATAATTAAGTTTGGTTTTTGTGAAAAACTAGACTCATCACTCTTTTCAACCAGGTAATTACATCTTCTCTTAATAACTTCATACATGGATGCAAAATCATCATTTTTATCATGTGACTTTATCTTAAATTTTCTATAATGTGATTTTAATTGTTTGCCATTCTGATATACAATCATGCTTCCTACAGTGTTTGTACCTTGTATATGTGAAATATCAAAGCATTCAATTCTAATTGGAGGAGATATAAGATTAAGTTCCTCTTGAAGTTCAGAAAGCGTTCTTTTTTCTTCACTTACTTTAGCTCTTTGTTTAACTTTGTATTGATTGTAACCTTCTTCTGCATTTCTTTTTACTAGGTTTAATATTTTAAGTTTTTTACCTATTGTTGGCTTTATTATTTTTACATTATATTTTTCATTATTAATTTCATTAAGCCAAAGTTCAAGATGAGATTTTTGTTGTAATTCTTCAGGGACAATAATTTCTTTAGGTATGTGAGATGCTTGAGAATAATATTGTTCGATATACTTAGAAATTATTTTTTCTGTTGTTTCTTGTGACGTTTCTAACATCATAAAATTTTCTCGTCCAAGAAGATTGCCATTTCGTATAAAAAAAACTTCTATCCAAGATTCTTTTTTATCCTTAGAAATATTTATAACATCTGTGTTTTTAAAATTAACCCCCATTACCTGCTGCTTTTCATATATATTTTCTATTGCTTTAATCCGATCTCTAATTAGAGCGGCTTTTTCATATTTCATGTTTTCGGATGCATTTTTCATAGAATTTTTTAATTCATCCATAACTTTTTGTGTATTTCCTGCAAGAAAGAGCGATGCTTCATCAATAACTGTTTTATAATCTTTCTCATCAGCATAGCCTGTACAAGGTGCAATACACCTCTTTAGGTGAAACTCTAAACATGGTCTAGAATCTTTTCCGTTAATTTTTTTTGTACAAGTTCTGTAAGGGAAAAGTTTATTTAGCAAATTCAATGTTTTTCTTACACTTACTGCTGAGGCAAATGGACCAAAGTACTTTGAATTTTTGTCAGATGCTTTTCTTGAAATATATATTTTTGGGAATGGATCATTTAAATCAACTTTTATATATGGATAATTTTTATCGTCTTTTAGTCGGATATTGTATTTGGGTTTGTGCTTTTTTATAAGCGAACTTTCTAAAAGTATTGCTTCCTGATCAGTATCTGTTGTAATGAATTCAAAATCTCTTATTTTGAGAGTGAGCTCTATAGTTTTTGAAGAGAAATTTTTATTAGATCTAAAATATGAGCTAATTCTATCTTTCAGGGAGTTTGATTTACCTATATATATGATTTCATTTTTCTTATCGAAAAAAAGATAAATACCCGGTGATTTAGGAAGGATAGCTAATCTTGATTCTAGTGTAGATTTATCTATTGTCAAATGATAAAAGAAATTATTACGAGTGAGACTATAACTAAGGATGTGAGTATTCCGAGTTTTCTTAGCTCGTATGGAAGGTATTTTTGATTGATTTCTTCTTTTGTTGAAATAGATTTAGTTGCTTTGCTTGATTTTAAAGTGATATGATTACCGCTATCTTTGTTGGGTATTTCATCAAATTCTTTTGATTGTTTTTCAGTAACTGTTTGATTGAAAACATTTACTTTTTTTGCCTTATTTTTTTTATTTTTAGATTTATTAGCCATCTTCTTATTCTACAAGTTATTTTTATTTTTAACAATACTTATACATAAATTAGTGATATTTTCCTTAGAAAAATGAGAGGAATTAATAATAATATCAAGTAAATTTTCATTTAATGGTCTAGAGTTAAAAGCCTGCGTGTAATAATTATTTTGATTATTGTCTGCCTGTTCAATAATTTTTTTGGCATCAGAAAAATTATTTATATTTTGTTCTCTAATTGTACGATTTATTCTATCTTTTTTATCACATGCAATTCCAATTTTAAAAACATCTTTATGATTTTTTAGAATTTCTGAAGCTCCTCTTCCAATTATTACAGCATTACCAATGGAGTATATGTCTTCAATTACTTCTGAGGTAGATTGAATAAACATTTCTTCATCAAAATTATCATTATTTTTACTCATTTTTTCATAAGGAGTGCTTAATATTTGTTCGATGTCTGGTCCAAAATATGGATCACCAACCATTCCTATTGAGGCAGAATTTTTTACTATTTTTTGTATTGCTTTTACGAACTTATTCAAACCTGAATGTACATTTTCTTCAGTCTCAATAACATGGTTAAGAGAAGTATTAACCTTTTTTGCAATTTCAGCCATAATAATTCTATCGATATAATCATAAGATAATTTTTCTGCTATGTCTTTTGCAATTTCCGGTGCACCAGATCCTAACCTACCTTCGATTGTTATAATATTCATAATTATTCCTTCTATTTTCTTGGATGATATTTTTCGTATGAATTCTTTACGTATTCATTTGATAGCTGAGTATATATTTGAGTTGTTGCTATGTTTGCATGTCCTAAAAGGTCCTGAACATTCTTTAATGAAGCTCCACCTTGAAGTAAGTGAGTAGCAAAGCTGTGCCTTATCATGTGAGGGCTAATATTTTTATTAATCCCAGAAATAGAGGCTATATTTTTAATTATTAGCCAGAATGCTTGTCTGGACATTCTTTTTCCTAGCCTATTAATAAAAAGTACATCAGTCTCAAATTTAACATATTTTTTTCTATATGTATTTATGTATAATTCTATATTACTAATTACTTTGCTATAAACAGGGATATTTCTCTGCTTATCGCCTTTTCCTAAAGTAGTAATCAGTAGTTCACTTGAATATATGTTTGATAAATTTAGGTTTATTAATTCTGAAACTCTCATACCAGTTGCATACATTAGTTCAATCATTACTGAATCTCTATTAGACTGAAAATTATTATTATTTTTTGAAGATTTAAGGAGTAGTTCTATTTCTTCATAAGAAAGAATATCTGGTATCATATTCGAAACTTTTGGCTGTGTGAATTCAGAGAAAGGATTTGATGAAATATAATTTTCAGACCTTAGAAATTTAAAAAATGATTTATTAGATGCTATTTTTCGTGATTTTGTTGAATTTTTATAACTTTTAGAATTTAAATTTTCTATATATTTAGTTATGTTGTCCTGATTTACTTCTTTTATTTTTTTTATTCTAAATTTTAACAAAAAACTTATGAAGTCATTAATATCATTTTTGTAGGCTTCTAATGTATTAAAAGCAAATCCTCTTTCTACTGATAGATAGTTAGTGAATATTTCTAATTCTTTTTTCATTTTACTTAAAAATTTTGATAAACTAAGAAACTATATTATAAATTTATTAAATTTATTATTACAGAAAATTTTTCAATAAGGTTTACAAATTTGTTTGATTTAATATCTATAGAGATACCATTTAACCCAAATCTTGTGGCAGGCAGTTTTATTTCAATAAGCTGGCACGGTTTACTTAGTTTTGTTGGAGTTGCAGTTGCAATATGGATGGTAAGTAATGCTGCAAAAAAAGAAAATTTAGATGTAGATATGGTCTATAACACAGCAATATTCGGGATTATTGGTGGAGTTATTGGTGCTAGACTAGTTCACGTAATTGATTATTGGGGTGTTTATTCAGGAGATCCAATAAAAATTATTTCTATTTGGTCAGGTGGAATAGGTTTATGGGGTGGAATACTTGGAGGTTGGTTAGGTGGAGCTTTATATGCAAAATACTCTGGAGCTTCTGTTGGTAAATTAATGGATATAACTGCCCCTGCAATGTTTGTAGCACAGACTATAGGTAGAGTAGGGGATATTATTAATGGCGAGCATTGGTCTAGGGCTTTAGATACATTTTGGGGTTGGTATTTTACTCATCCTGATAGCCCCGCAAGAATTGGCGCAGAAAGATTTTATGGAGATCCAGAAAGACCTGTTCATCCTGCAGTAGTTTACGAAATGATATGGAACATTATCGGTCTATTTGTAATAACTAAGTTACGGGGGAAGCTTACACCTGATGGATCTATTTGGTGGGTATATTTAGCTTGGTATTCTATAGGAAGATTTTTTATACAATTCTTGAGATTAGATGATGTAAAGTTCCTTGGTTTACAGGAAGCTCATATCATAGCTATTATTGTTCTGTCTGTTTCATTGCCATATATTTATACAAGAGTAAGATTTAAGAATAAAAAAATAAAATAACATCACTCTTTAGATTCTTTTATATCAATAAGATTTAATTGATAATTAGTTCTTTCTCTCCAAATATTTGTTTTCAAAGTAAAAATAATGTCGATAAGTTTAGGCTTAGATAATTTTTCAGCTAAATTAAAACCAATAGCGTTAATTTTTCCTCCATTTCTGTCAATATTTATCTTAATATGATTATTTTCTTTACCTACTCTTTGTAAATCATTAGGTAGAACATTTTTCAATAAAAAAATTGGTTCATGATTATCTACTCCAAATGGTTCTAGTGTATCTATAAATTTCCATAAAGATGGTGATAAATCTCCAACATCAATCTCAGTATCTATTTTAATTTTTTTATTACTCTCCACAGATAATCCAGATAAAAAGGCATTATTCTTAATCTCGGTTATAAAATTATCGAGCAATTCCTCTTTTAGTGTGAAGCCTGCCGCTCTTTTATGTCCACCGAATTTATCAAAAATATTTGAAAAATGAGACAATCCTTGAAATAAATCATATTTTTCATTTGATCTACAGGATGCTTTTACTAAACCTGAATCAATTTTATATACGATAGCAGGCTTTGATGTAAATTCACAAATTTTTCCAGCAATAGGACCAAGAATACCTAAAGGAAAATTCGATAAATTAACTGATAAAATTAGATCATCTTTTTGTTCTTCAATAGATGGAAGGGCAAGAGACCATGCTTGATTACTATAGTTTTTTCTTTCTTCATTTTGAAGATTAATTCTATTAGCTAATAGTTTAGATTCCCTGACATCATTGCTAATTAGGAGTTGCAAGCTAGGTTCTGAATCCCCTAATCTACCTGGTGCATTCAATCTCGGTGCTACGTAATACGATATAAATTCAGTATTAATTTTAACAGAATTATTATTTACTCTTGAAATATTAAATAGTTCTCTTATTCCAGGTAAATTTGTTTTACCCAAGGATTTCAGTCCTTCTGAAACTATTTTTCTATTTTCGGATTTTAATGATACCTGATCAGAAATTGTTCCTAATGCTGCTAAACATGTAAAATATTCAGGCAGTTCAATATTCTTAAATTTATAAAATTCTTCTGCTAATTTATATGCAACTCCTGAACCAGAATAATCATTTTGAATTTTCTTTTCTTTATTTTCATGAGGATTTATTATTGCGTGTGCATTGGGTTGTTCTCCTGGATTTAAGTGATGGTCGGTGACGATTGTATCTATTTTTAAGGAATTTGCATAGGCAATTTCATCAATGGAGGTTGAACCAGTATCAACGGTTATAATTAAATTAACACCTAATTGATTAAAGGCATCAACAAATTTTGTGGTTAATCCATGTCCATCTTGTTCTCTTTTAGGAATTAATGGATAAATTTTTCCAGAGAAGTTTTCAATAAGCCTAATTATTATGGCTGTACCTGATAAACCATCAACATCAAAATCTCCGAAAACACCAATTTTTTCATTATTTACTAATGCTAGATTGATTCTCTTTATTGCAATTTCCATATGCTTGAATTCTGAATTATCACTTATATGATTAATTTCAATGAAATCTTTAATTTCATCTGGTGATTTGAGTCCTCGGTTCCAGAAAATTTTGCTTGCAATATGGAAAGGGATATTTAACTTATGTAAATTTAGATTTAAAATAAAACCTTCTTTAGGATATGATCTTAGTACCCATTTATTATCCAAAATATACTTAGACCTTCCCAAAAATCAAGCTGGAGTTATGACCTCCAAAGCCTAAGGAATTAGTCATAACTTTTGAAATATCTGCCCTTATTGATTCATTGGGAACATAGTTTAAGTCACAATCTGGATCAGGATTTTCATAATTGATAGTAGGAGGAATTATAGAATGATTTATTGCTAGAATACTAATTACTGATTCAATCGCTCCTGCAGCACCTAATAGATGTCCTGTCATAGACTTAGTTGAGCTGATTGGCATTTTATAAGCTCGGTCACTAAAAGTATTCTTAATACTTATCGTTTCAAACTTATCATTCAAGGGTGTAGATGTCCCATGAGCATTTATATAATCTATTTCAGTACTATTGGTTTTACTTGAATTTAATGCCATTTGCATAGCTCGGCTTGCTCCTTCACCTTCGGGGTGAGGTTGAGTCACATGGTGGGCATCGCTAGAAGCACCATATCCAAGTAATTCAGCAATGATATTTGCACCTCTTTTAGAGGCATGTTCATCTGATTCAAGTATAACTATACCTGCTCCTTCTCCAAGCACAAAGCCATCTCTTTCTTTATCGAATGGTCTAGACGCAGATTTCGGATTATCATTTTGAGTAGAAAGCGCCATACAAGAATTAAATCCAGCTATTCCTATAGGACATACAGCCGCTTCAGTACCTCCTGCAATTGCAACGTCTATGACTCCACGTCTAATCATTTCATACGCTTCACCAATTGAATCCGCTCCTGTAGCACATGCAGAAACTGTTGAGAAGTTTGGGCCTCTTGCTCCAAGCATCATAGAAACTTGACCTGATGCCATATCGCCCAACATCATTGGTACTAAGAATGGACTAACTCTTTTAGGGCCACGATTCAACATTACTTTGTGCTGTTCTGTAATTGTGATAATTCCACCTACACCACTACCAATAATTACACCTATTCTTGTTGTATCTTCATTTTGAATATCTAATCCTGAATGATTTACTGCTTCTTTTGATGCTACGCAAGCAAATTGAGCAAATCTATCTAATCTTTTAGATTCTTTTCTTCCCAATATTTCACTAGGGTTAAAATTCTTTACCTCTGCAGCAATTTTGGTCTCATATTCTTGAGGATCAAAAGAGCTTATATAATCAATACCTGATTTACCATTAATCAGATTTCCCCAAGTTGTATCAACTTGATTTCCTATTGGTGTGACAAGGCCTAATCCAGTTACCATTACTTTTTGTGACATTAATTATTCTCCGTAAAAATATATATTTTCGAGTATAACAATTATTAATTTTCAATTCTCTAATAGATTTATACTAATTTAATTCTTTATAATAAAAATTTATCTAAATAAATTTGTATGAATATGAAATTTTTAATTGAAACTCATGGATGTAAACTAAATACTGCTGATAGCCAAGCAATTTCTAATCAACTTATAAAAAATGGTTATCAATTATCAAAATCTTCTGATATTCCAGATTTATTCATACTAAATTCTTGTACTGTTACACATGTAGCCGATAGAAAAGCAAGACAGGCTTTAAATAAGGCACGAAGACAATTTCCTAAAGCTTTGGTAGTTGCTGCAGGATGCTATCCAGAAAGGTCTTACAATGATTTATATGATATGCCATCTGTTGATCTAGTAGTCCCAAATTCAAAAAAAAATGAATTAGTCTCAATAATCTCAACTACTCTTGGACATGAAGATGTAAATAAATTAGAAAATTATCATGAGTTTAGTTCGGATTTTTTATTAGGTAGAACTCGTGCTTCTGTAAAAATTCAAGAAGGATGTGATCAAGTTTGTTCATATTGTATTGTTCCAAAAGTTAGAGGGAGAGAACGTAGTATCCCTAAGGAAAAAATAATTTCTAATATTAGTTATTTTGTTAATAAAGGATGTCCGGAAATTATACTTACAGGTACCCAATTAGGTTCATATGGTTTTGATTTAAGTGACACAAATTTGATTGATCTTATTAAGTCTATATTAGAGTACACTGATGTACAAAGATTAAGAATTTCTTCTATTCAACCCTCTGAATTTTCCGAGGATTTATTATCACTTTGGAATAATGAAGGAAAAGGAAGACTTTGTCCTCATTTTCATATTCCTTTACAAAGTGGTAGTAATAAAATACTAAAATCAATGAGAAGAACATATACCAAAGAAGATTTCATTAGGTGTTGCGAAATGGTAAAAAATGAGATATCTGAATCTTCTATCACTACAGATATTATTTCTGGTTTTCCAGGAGAAGATGATTATAGTCACAATGAAACAAAAGAAACAATTAGAAAAATAATTTTATCTGATGGACATGTTTTCCCATATTCTAAACGAGAAGGTACCACGGCTGCTTTCTTGAAAAATCAGCTTGATCCAAAAATAAAATCTAAAAGATCTAGCGAGCTAAGAAATATTATCCAAAAGAAATTTATCAGCTTTAGACAATCTAATTTTGGAAAGACAAAATCTGTGCTATGGGAAGGTAAAAATAGAAATAGTGGCTTAACAGATAATTACATTAGAGTTAAAGCTAACCCAGAGTATATTGATAATCATCCATTTGAATCAATAGAGAATGTAGAACTAGAAAAACTCGAAAATAATATAGTCGTATCAAAATTAAAATAAAAAAACGGAATTTTTATTTACCGTTTTTTTATTTTAAGGACAGTTCTTTATTAAAAATCTATAGCTCGAAGTTCAATGTTTCCTTTTCTTCTTTCCAAATAACCAGCAGATTGATGGTACCCATGAGCAAAGATCATCAGCCATCCTTCTTTTTCACATTTGTCTAATAACTCTTTTTTCATTTTCAATGTTTGATCTGGATATCTATCAAAAGCAGTTATGTATGGTAGAGGAATATGATTTGGCGTTGGTATAAGATTAGCTAAATATATTATTCTTTCGCTACCTGTATTTATAAAAACAATTTGATGGCCATCCGAATAGCCGTGAGTTACTAAAGTTTTCACTCCTGGTACTACCTCCACATCTCCATCTAGTAATTCAACTAATCCCTTGTCGTGTAGAACTTTTAGATGTTCAACTCCAGTACCATATATAGGCTTAGATCTTTCATTAGGAGAGAAAGCTTCATTCCAAGCTGATCTTTGTATCAAGTATTTTGCTTTTGGAAATGAGGGTATTATTTTACCTTCTCTATCTAATTTGGTAGCTCCTCCACTATGTGAAAAAGCAAGGTGAGTCAATATAACATAGTTGATGTCTCGGGCACTCACACCATTATGTCTAAGGTTACGTATTAATTTTGATGAAGAATGTCCATAAATTTCCCTTGTTATTTCAGGTTCTTTATTACCTATTCCAGCATCGACTAAAATATTTGCTTGAGGAGTTCTTATTAGGAGAGAATTTAAACCTAATCGAACTCTATTTTTTCGGTCTGGTTTAGCATTTTTTTCCCATAGAATTTTAGGAACGGAACCAAACATAGGTCCCCCATCTAGAAGAAAAGTTCCATCGCTAACTAATTTTACAGCCAAAGTACTAGTTGTCATTTTACGCCTCCAAAAAGAAAAATCTTTTATTTTTACTTAATAAGCGGACACTTATTAAATTTGTGGTAGGGTTTTTTTCATCCCTTACACGGTATCGTATGATTTTTTATAAAATAACGCAAGGTACTTTAGTACTTTATTTTATTTAAATTTAGAATATGTTTTTTATTTGTTCAAAACATTCATTAAATTTTATACTTATTTTAGTTGCTACTAATTTTGCAAATATTTTGATTATTTGTTACATAAAAATTAGTTGATAATTACAAATATTAAATTTTAGTGTAGATTTAAATGTATATAAATTTCATAGTTAGGAGTAGTTTTTTGAACATACAGGCTCAGTCAAATGATCCTTTTGCAAGTCGCTCAGATTTATTGGTGGTAATGCTTAGCAAACGGGATGATGAAACCAAAATTTCGGTTTTAGCAAAAAAAATAGATAAGATTTTAGAAGGTATGATAAGCTCTCTTGTTTCTAGTTTAGATATTACTGGAAGTGAGGGAGAGATGTCTCTAATTTACACACCTAACTTGGGAAGTAAGGGTTTCTATCCTAAAAAAATAATGGTGATGGGAGTCGGTAAGATTGAGTCACTATCATCCGACAAAGTAAGAAAACTTGCAGCTTCTTTGATTAAAAAAATTAAAAAATTAAGAGTAAAAAAAGTTCATTTGGCTATAGAAAATTCAATTCTGAGCAGAAAATTTGATATTGAGAAATTTTCTCAATCCTTCTCTGAAGGTTTAATTCTTGGTAGATATTCTTTTAATAAATATAAAAATACTAAAAATATCACTACTGATAATACAGAAAAAGTAAATCTCTGTGATTCAAACCCTGCAAATATAAAAATTATTAACCGTTCAATCAAGCGTGCATTAATTTATGCTAATGCAGAACTCCTAGCAAGAGATTTAGTAAATGAACCAGGGAATATGTTATCTCCTTCAGATCTTGCCCAAGTTGCAATAAAAATTTCTGAGAAGCATGGTTGTAAATGTACAATACTTGATCATAAAGATGTAAAAAAGTTAGGTATGGGTGCTTTTATTGGCGTAGCTAGGGGTAGCGATAGACCTCTTAAATTTATTCATATGTCTTTTACAGGTGATAAGAGTAATCCTCAAAATAATATATGGCTTATAGGTAAGGGCATAACTTTTGATAGTGGTGGAATTTCTCTTAAACCGGGTTTTGGGATGGGTAAAATGAAAGGAGATATGGGAGGAGGTGCTGCTGTTATAGCTGCTATGGAGGCTATTTCTCAATTAAAACCAAAAATAAATATAAATGTTGTTTGTGCAGCTACTGATAATATGCCTAGTGGTAATGCGCAGATGCCGGGTGATATTGTTAAGGCATACAATGGTATGACAATAGAAGTCGATAATACAGACGCTGAAGGAAGATTGACTTTGGCTGATGCAATAGGTTATGCGAAAGAAAAAGGTGCTACAAAAATTTTGGATATTGCAACTTTGACAGGTGCTGCAAGAATAGCAATGGGGGATGGAGTAAGTCCGATTTTTGGAAATGATGATAATTTAGTCCAGTCAGTCATAGATGCAGGTAATATAACTGGTGAAATGATATGGCAATTACCACTTGATAATGTAACCAAAAAACAAAATTTTTCTAAGGTTGCAGATATTAAGAACACTGGAGGTAGAGGCGGCGGATCTACTACGGCAGCTCACTTTATTTCTCAATTTGCTGAAGGTGTCAGTTGGGCTCATATTGATATAGCTGCTACATCGATGTTGGATAGCGATAGAGATTGGTACGTTTCTGGAGCAACAGGTGTTCCAACCAGAACATTGATTGAATTTTGTATGAATGCCCAAAAATAATTTATGAAATTAATATTTTATTCTTTATAATTAGAGTTTTATTATGTTTATATTTTCTACTAAATAATTCTTTTTTAGTGATATAAACGATATATGGTGGGTGTAGTGTAGTGGTTAACACGTCTGGTTGTGGCCCAGAAGATCGAGGGTTCGAGTCCCTCCATCCACCCCATTTTTATGCGCCCGTAGCTCAGTGGATAGAGCACTAGGCTTCGAACCTAGGTGTCGGGGGTTCAAATCCCTCCGGGCGTGCCATCTACAAATTAATTTTTTTGAAACATTTTTATATTATTATTTATTGTATGAGAATAAAAAAATTAGATCAGATTGAAAATATAGTACTTCCTTCCATAAATGGTGAAAATTTTGATACATCTAAATTGAAAGGGAAAAAATATTTACTTACTTTCTATAGATTTGCTAGTTGTCCTATGTGTAATCTTAGAATTAATGAGATGATTAATCGATTTGATGAATTAGATGATGATTTTGCTATTGTTGGAATTTTTCATTCTGAAGTTTCAAATCTAAAAAGATTTATGATGCGACACGATTCTCCTTTCATAATCCTAGCTGACAAAGACTTCGAGTATTTTTCTAAATATGATGTTGAGAGATCTTTTTTTAGGTTTATTTCTACTCTTCTACTAAGAGCTCCTAGATTCTTCAGGGCTGCGGTTAAGCGTTATATTTCGCTCACAATAAAAGGTCATATGGATATAATACCCGTTGATATTCTTGTTGACGAAAAAGGTAAGGTTCAAGATGTGAAATATGGCAAAGATATTGGAGATCATATACCAATTGAGGAGATAATAAAATTTTCTCATAGATAATATATCTATCTTACCAACGGCAGGGTTTTCCAATTTGTTGTGTAGCAGGGTGATAAACTTCTTCTTTTCATTTTCCATTCTTTTTTGATGCCTTGTGATGCATGAAAAACTGAATTTTTACCCAAATTGCTGTTCAATAAATCAACTCTTTCCATCAGATTGTCGATAATGGGATTATTTTTCACAAACATATGTTTTTGTTCATAATTTTTACTAGATATATCCTGTAACATTACTCCGCATTTATTATATTTATAGTTATTTCTAAAAATGATATTCAAAAGCTTTTTACTAATTTTAATAAGTTGCCCTGTGTCAGAGCTAGGTAATTCTAGTACATAATGTTTACTTGCTCTATATTGAGGTAAATCTTTTCTAAATTTATTAGTTTGTATAAAAATCGATATAGATTTTGCTCTGCTATTTTGTATTCGTAATTTTTCACAAGCTCTGGCAACATGATTCGATAAGGCTTGTTCTATCAAGTTTATATCCGTAATTAAACTACCGAATGATTTGGATGAAATGATAGATTTTTTATCTTTAGACTTCTCTATATTTAAACATGATATTCCTCGTAATTCAAGAATGATTCTTTCTAATACTATACCAAGCTTTTTCTTAATAAAACTACTATCAGCATCTCTTAGTTCTAGAGCTGTTATTATGTTTAATTGACTTAATTTTTTACTCCAGGCTTTCGATATACCCCATATATTATCAACTGGTAGATCTTTGATTACTTTTTCTATTATTTTTTCATTTCTCATATCAAATACATTGTCGGTAAGATTTTTTTTTGCCACATGATTAGCTATTTTAGATAAAGTTTTAGTACTTGATATTCCAATAGAAGTTGGTATACCAGTCCATTGCATTATGTTTGAAGATATTTTTTTTGCATATTCTAAAGCATTATTACTAGCTAATTTTATAAATGCTTCATCAATTGAATATACTTCAATATTACTATGGTCAATCATCATTTTTATTGAGCTCATAACTCTTTCTGACATATCGCCATAAAATTCATAATTTGAGGAAAAAATACTCACATTATTTTTTTCTAGATAATTTCTATATTTGTAATATGGCGCACCCATTGGTATACCTAACAATTTTGCTTCTTCTGATCTAGCTATGATACAGCCATCATTGTTAGATAGAACTACTATTGGTACATGTTTAAGTTTAGGTTGGAAAACACGCTCACATGAGGCATAAAAATTGTTGCAATCCACCAGACCGAATATATTACTCACTAGTTATACAGGGTGAAGGACATTTGTTACAACTCCCCATATGGTTAATTCGTTGCTTTCGTCTATTTTTATTGGTGAATAATTATCATTTTCTGGCAGTAAATAATTACCATCTAGTTTATAAGATAACCTTTTAACTGTTAGTTCACCATCTATAGCTGCTATGACAATTTTATTATTTGTTGGTTCTATACTTCGATCAACTATTAATATATCGCCACTATGAATACCTGCTTTTATCATTGAATCTCCCGTGACTTTTACAAAAAATGTCGCCGAAGGATGTTTTATGAGGTGTTTATTTAAGTCTAATTTTTCTTCAAGATAATCATCTGCTGGAGATGGAAAGCCTGCTTGTACTGCACTTGTATATAGTGGTAATTTATATTCAATACCTTCTATATAATCAAGTATTTTTTCTATTTTGCTCTCAGGTATTCTGATAGGTTTTGTTGGCTCTTTATATTTACCCTGTCCTTTGGGTCTTCCGGCGCCAACTCGTGATCCGCCCTTTGGCATATAAACTCCTTATAATAAATATTATTTTAGAATACTGTACAATATTCTAAAAATCAATATGAAAAAATACTTAATATGAAAAAATTATTGATTTTTATTCATTATTTATAATTTGTTTTTGTTCTTAGTTCTTTGAAAAAGAATAGTATGAAAATTGTAACTAAAAATCCTAAAATTGAGAATAATTTTATACTATTTGATATTCCAAAATAATCTCCAGATATTCCTAAAAGTAAGCTTCCAAGTGGGAAAAATCCAATACAAAATTGACGCAAGCCTTGAACTCTTCCTCGTAGAGCATTTGGTGTTTGAGAGATCAATATTCTTGCGTGCATATTACCAAAAATAGAAATTGATACTCCACCAAAAAAAATAATTAGGCAAGAAATTATATAAGAGTTATCGAAAGAAAATAAAAATGAGAAAAAACATAATGAAAAACTTGAGAATGCAAAAACTAGACCTGGTCTATAAATTTTTACTATAAAAGGTAAAAATAATATAGAGCCTGAAAGAGCCCCAAGGCCTTGCATAGAAATAAGAAATGAAAATTCTTTAGGAGATGAATTAAGTATAGTTTTACCAACGTAAGGCGCCATAGATTCAAAAGAAAAAGCAAAACAGTTTGCCAAAGCTAAGATTAATAAAGTTGAAAGCACTAGTTTATTATCAATACTAAATTCTATTCCTTTTTTGAATCCTTTGTACTGTTCTCTATATTTTTTTAAAATTGATAATTTTGGATTTTTTCTAATAAAAAAAAGATTGATCAGTGTGAATATACTAAGAATAATATAAATTACATAAAATTCCACAATATCATACAGGTACATAGCTATATTTGGACCCAGAAATATACAAAAATTAATTATTATAATATCTACACCTAAAGCAAACTTTAGTTTATTTTTATTCACAACATTAGATAGATATGATTGCCTTGAGGCTAAATCTAAAGAAGATAATATTCCAGATATGAAGGTGAAAATATAAAAAAATGTGATTTCATTATTACCGGCCAGCATATAAAAAGATACAAAAATATAGTATATCGAGGCTAAAATAATAATTACTCTGATGATACTTAATCTAGCAAATTTATCTACCAGCCAACCTGATATTATTCCTGATGTAGATAGTGGTATGTATCTTAAGAAAATTAATAAGCCTACTGACGAAGGATTGCTTGATAGGCTAGTAATCATCCATCCAATAATTGCAAAATCCATGTACCTTGATAAGAACATCAATATGCTAGATAAAGAAAAGTTTATATAAAATCTATTCTTAGATAAATTTTGTAGTTCAGTTATCAAGTTATTTGATTATTTTAGGCAAATCTGCCATATTATTAGCTAATTTAGTGATAGACCTCTCGAAAAACCAAGCAAGCCCAGTATGAATATCATCATTAAATGGTTTTAGCCATTTATTATCTAAATATCCTTCTCCAAAATAAGCTCCTAAAAGTGATCCTACTGATGCTCCAAAGCTATCAGTATCAGCTCCTTGAGATACCTGTATACAAATTCCAGTACCAATATCTTCTGCAAACTTAAAAGAATTTATTACCATACCAATTTCTTGATAAATTCTACAGTGGCCATATTCGCCTAGCTTATTATGTATAATATTATACCCATCTTCCCAGTTTTGAGCTCTATTTATTTCATTAAGACATGCTATGGATCTCTCAAAAAATCTACTCTTTTGCGGGATATATTGAAGTGCGGTTTCTATAATTTCCATTTTATCCTCCATTACCTGAGCACATGCTATCGATGCAGATAAAAACATCGTTGCATATATACCTGTTTTCCTATGAGTAAAACTAGCATCCATCCAAGCCATTTTTGAGGCTAATTCGGGATCTCCAGGAGCTGCATACCCATACGCATCAGCTCTGATAGCTGCTCCGCATAATTCATCACCAGGATTTAGAATATCATTGATAATATTTAGTCTGGATGAGTTTAGTATTTTTTCAGAATTATTTTGCCCTACTCCTCCTTTCATAGTAAATTGAGCTCGAGTAAACCTTTCTAATGACTCAAGCCCAGATTTGAGTAGAATGCTTCTTTCAGGACCAAAAGTGGTATTAATTGGAAGATGATGAAGCCATAAATCCTTCATGTTTTCATGAGTAAAATTTCTTCCAAAATTTTGTAAAATCAGCATTCCCATAATAGTATAATTAATATCATCATCTGGAGCTACATAATTAATATTTTCTCTCAGAGTTTCAGTTGATGATTCATGAAGTCTATCAATAACTTTTTCTATAGTTTTTGGAACGTAATAATTTAATGGCCATTCATCAATTTTAATCAATGCATCTTTAATTTCATCCCCAGTCATCGATGTTTCTAGAGGTTTACCAAGTATGCATCCACAAATGGAGCCCAGAAAAGCAGATTTGATTTTTTTTCGATATTTACTACTATTGATATGTGTAATTTTACCTGTTTGTCTATTTGGATTAGATTCTTCGCGAATTTCATCTAAATTATTTGGTTCAATATATTTCCATTTTGGATTGATTTGAATATCGGATAAACTTATACCAAATTTTATTAGTTCATCGTAACTTTCTGGTAAAGAATTAAGTTTTTCTTCCAAACCTTTTGTTATAAATCCTTGTTCTTTTTTATTAATAATGACTCCAATTATTCTTTCTTTTAGTAGTTCAAGTGAAAGTATCATTTTTTTCCCTTATTCATATTCTTTTTTATTATATAAGCATCTCTAAATGCATCAATGCCAAATATTGTTCCTACTATTATTCCTATAAAAAGTTGATACATTGATTTATTATCAAAAGAAGTCCCAAAAAATAATAGTTCTAAATATCTTAATATCTCTATAGCTATCAATGTTATGTTAAACCATTTCCATTTTGTTCCACAGTAAAAGTATCCTAAGCCTGGTACAAAAGAGTTTAAGAATAAAGCAAACCAAGGATTTGGAAGATTTTTTTTCATATTTCACCCCTTATTAAGTTAGAATTAAAATATATCCCTTATTATTAGTAAGTATTTAAATGAGTGAAACTATATTATTTTGGTTTAGAAACGATCTTAGGATTAATGATAATCCTGGACTTAATTTTTCATCGGGTAAAGGATTAGTTTTCCCAATATTTATTTATGATGAGAAATCAAAAATGGGTTCTGCTAGCAAACTATGGCTTCAAAACTCATTGTTATCTTTGAATAATTCACTTGAAGGTAAATTGAATTGTTTTATGGGTGATTCTGAAAAAATAATTCTTGATTTATGCATAAAATATAATATCAAAAATGTAGTATGGAATAAATCTTTTGAACCTAAATCTATAGAAATAGATTCAAAAATTGAGAGCGCATTAGGAAAAATAAATGTCACTGTAGATAAATTTAATGCCTCATTATTATGGGAGCCTGAATCAATT
>MDSV01121283.1_pt1 | contig 18575 bp, 16 predicted proteins | sample 810851 | NCBI WGS metagenome assembly MDSV01 (sample SAMN05326640, study PRJNA326480) | marine metagenome | isolation source: seawater | place: Atlantic Ocean: North East | collected 2012 | reverse complement strand
TGGCGCTGCGCCTTCCCGCTTCGGCCCGTCGAAACGCTTGCCGCCTTCCGGCCGGCCCTCGCCGCGCGGCCGCTTGGGGCCGTCGAAACGCCGCGCCTCGCCGGTATCTTCGGCACCGGCCTCACGCGGCTTGCGCGGTCCCCTGTTCGCCGGCTTGCCTGCCGGTTTGGCGAACGGCTTGCCCCTGCCGCCGGCCGGTCCGCGCGCGCGCGGCGCATCGCCATCGGCTGGTCCGCTGCGGCGACCATCACGCCGCGCGTCACGGCGCGCATCTTCCTTTGCCTTGTCCTCGGCCTTCTTCTTGGCCTTGGGGCCAAGCGGACGCGCGCCTGGCGCCATCCAGACATTGGCGGCGCGGTTGCGGGTCACGATATCCTTGAACGGCTTTTCGTCATCGCCCTTGCGCTTGGTGTCGAGCCGGTCGCGGCCGCGTTCCGCGCGCTCGCCGCGATCAAGCTTGTCGGGGCGGCGCTTGCCCGGCTCCGCCCGCTTGCCGGGCTCCGGCTTCCAGTTACCGCCGGATTTCGGGGCCTCGTTCTCCGCCTGCTTGTCATTGTAGATCGGCGCGTCGAAATTGGCGCCGGCCTCCTCGATCAGACGCGGGCCGAGCTGGTCACGCAGCGTGCGGCCGCGCACTTCCATCACAGTGCCCTCGGCAATCTCGCCGAGCTGGAACGGCCCATAGGAGATGCGGATCAGGCGGCCGACCTCGAGCCCGAGCGCGCCGAGCACGTTCTTGATCTCGCGGTTCTTGCCCTCGCGAAGCCCCATGGTGATCCACACATTGGAGCCCTGCACCCGGTCGAGCGTGGCATCGATCGCGCCGTAGAGCACGCCATCGACGGCAATGCCATCCTTGAGCTTGTCGAGATCCGCCTGTTCGATCTTGCCGTGGGCACGCACGCGGTAGCGGCGCAGCCAGCCGGTGGCCGGCAGTTCCAGCACCCGCGCCAGCCCGCCGTCATTGGTGAGTAGCAGCAGGCCCTCGGTATTGATGTCCAGACGCCCGATCGAGACCACCCGCGGCAGTTCGCCTGGCAGGTTGTCGAACACGGTCGGGCGGCCCTCGGGATCGGAATTGGTGGTCACGAGGCCGGCGGGCTTGTGGTAGATCCACAGCCTGGTGCGCTCGATGCCCCGGATTTCCGCGCCATCGACCTCGATCTTGTCTTCGAGCGTGACATTGTGGGCGGGGGTGTCCAGCAGCTTGCCGTTGACCTTCACCCTTCCGTCGAGGATCATCCGCTCGGCATCGCGCCTGGAGGCAACGCCGGCGCGGGCGAGGATCTTGGAAATCCGCTCGCCCTGCTTTTCCTCGCCGACAGCGGCGGGCGCTTCAGCCTTGCGCGGCGGCTTGCCGCCGGCAGGTTTGTTGCCGCGTTTGGGAAACTTGTCTTTTTCGGTCATTGTGCTTTGCCTGTTTGTCCCGATCCTCTATCAGGTCGGGTCAAAGCCGTTAAGAGGAAAGTTACGATAATGCCCGTCGGCAATGATTTCATGGCATTGGCGCTTACCGAGGCCGAAGCGGCGGCAGCGCGCGGCGAGGTGCCGATCGGCGCGGTCGTCGTGCTCGACGGCAGGGTCATCGCGAGCGCCGGCAATCGCACCCGCGAGATGGCCGACCCCACGGCCCATGCCGAAATCCTGGCACTGCGCGAAGCCTGCCGCGAGCTCGGCTCGGAACGCCTGCCCGGCGCGCATCTCTACGTCACGCTGGAGCCCTGCGCCATGTGCGCGGCGGCGATTTCCTTTGCGAGGGTCGAGCGGCTTTACTATGGCGCGGCCGATCCCAAGGGCGGCGGGGTGGATCATGGCGGCCGGTTCTACGACCAGCCGACCTGCCACCACCGGCCCGATGTCTATTCCGGTTTTTCCGAAAGCCGCTCCGCCGAACTTCTGCGGAGCTTCTTCAGCGAAAAGCGCTCAGACTGAACCGTCGGCGACCTTGCGCAAGGTCTCGCCTTCCAGCCGGTAGCGGATCCATTCGTCCTGCGGCTTGCCGCCGATGCCGTCATAAACGCGGATCGCGCCCTCGTTCCAGTCGAGCACGCTCCATTCCATCCGGCCGCAGTTCCTGGCAACGCCGATCTCCGCGACCGCCTTCATCAGTGCCCGGCCGAGACCGCCGCCGCGATGATCGGGCGTCACATAAAGGTCTTCCAGATAGATGCCATTGCGGCCCTGCCAGGTGGAGAAGCTGAAATAGTAGACCGCGAACCCCACCGGCTCGCCATTGGCCTCGGCAATCAGCGCGCCGGTGACGGAGTTTTCGCCAAAGATCGCCTCGGCAAGGCCCTCTTCGCTGGTCTCGACCTGATCGAGCGCCTTCTCAAACTCTGCGAGTTCGCAGACAAAACGATAGATGGCGCCGGCGTCGCTCCGCGTCGCCGGCCGAATGGTGTAACCCATGGCGTCCTCGAAATTCAGGCTATCGCTGACCGGCGTTCTTCGACGATTCCAGGAAGTCGTCGGTCGCGCCGCTGTTGCAGTTGAAGAACAGGAAGCAACTGTCGGGGTCCTTGCCCTCGGCAAGCTTCTTGCGGCGGCGCTCCTTGGCGCGCTCCGGCTCGCCGAGATCGTTCACCGCCGCCGGATTGCTCGGCATGCGGTATTCCTGCGGCGGATCGATGAGATAGCGGCGCTGGCTGATGTCGATCGTGGTCGCTTCCTTCTTCGCCGCGCGGAAAGCCTCAAGCTGTTCCTTTTCGGTCATCTTGCTCGGATCGTCGCCTGCAAGCAGCGGCGAGCGATAGAACGGATTGTCCTTGTTCGCCTCGGCCTCCTCATAGAGGCGGTTGCGCTGCTCTTCCGGCGATTCGACCCAGTTGGGATTGTCGGCGGAGGCAAGCGATTTCTGCGGCGGCGCAAGCGAGGCCATGTTCGTGCCCTTGGTCGGCTTCACGAGGTCGGGGCGCGGCTCGTAATCGATGTCAGGCTGGTCCGGATTGATCACCAGTACGGCCTCGCCGAGGTCTTCGACAAGCTGGGTGGTCGCGGTCTTGCCGGTGCCATAGGTCGGCGCGCCAAGGCAGGCGGAAAGCGATGCCACGCCCGCAAGGGCAATTGCGATCTTCATCGAACGGAGAACGAATGTCATGCGCTGTCTACCAAACCTCCGCGCCGGCGGCGCTTCTTGTTATCAGGTCATCAACCACATTGTGGCGATGAATCCGGCGAAACCGCGACATTCCTAACGCAGAACCACCATTTTCGCAATTCGGCTTATAAACTGGTGGAAAAAGCCGGGAAAGCCCCGGCCTTCGCCTCATCCGGCGAGCGCCGCAAGTTCCCTGAGCGCCGCCGCATCGCGCGCCGACACATCCGGATAGTCCGGATCGGAGCCGACATCCTCGGTCACGCGCCAGGAGCGGGCGCATTTGGTGCCGGTTGCCAGCGCCGGGACCACGGCCACATCAGCCACCTCACGCAGGCGGAAGGCGTCTTCCGGGCCCTTGCCCGCCTCGATGGTGATCGCAGAGGTGATGCAGATTTCCTCGAAATCGCGGCCATCGAGGGCTGCAAGCAGCGTCTCGTCGTCGACATAGACGATGGGTGCTGCCTCAAGCGAGGAACCGATGCGCTTTTCGCGGCGCTCGATTTCCAGCGCCCCGGTAACCACGGTGCGCACCGCGCGGATTTTCTCCCACCTGGCCGCAAGCACATCGTCCTTCCATTCCGCCGGCACATCGGGGAACTGTTCGAGATGCACCGAAACCGCCTCGGGGTTCCGCGACAGCCAGGCCTCGTCCATCGTAAACGGCAGCATCGGGGCAAGCCAGGTGACGAGGCAGTCGAACAGCTTGCGGATGACATGCAGGGCTGCACGGCGGCGCAGGCTCGACGGCGCATCGCAATAAAGCGCATCCTTGCGGACATCGAAATAGAACGCCGACAGCTCGATATTGGCGAAATCGTTCAGCGCGCGGGTGATGCGCTTGAAGTCGAAATCGTCATAGCCCTTGCGCACCAGCGCGTCGAGTTCGGAAAGCCGGTGCAGCATCAGCCGCTCCAGTTCCGGCATATCGGCCAGCGCGATCTCCTCGCCCTGGTCATGGGCGAGCGTGCCGAGCATCCAGCGCAGCGTGTTGCGCAGCTTGCGGTAGCTGTCGACATTGGTCTTGATGATCTGGTCGCCGAGCCGCTGGTCGTCCCAGTAATCGGTGGTCATGACCCACAGACGCAAGATATCTGCGCCGGACTTCTTCATAACGTCCTGCGGCACGACGGTGTTGCCAAGTGATTTCGACATCTTGCGGCCATGCTCGTCCATCGTAAACCCGTGGGTGATCACCGTATTGTAGGGCGCGCGGCCACGGGTGGCGCAACCTTCCAGCAGCGAGGAATGGAACCAGCCGCGATGCTGGTCGGAGCCTTCCAGATAGACGTCCGCCGGCCATTTCAGGTCCGGACGGTCCTCCAGCGTGAAGGTGTGGGTGGAGCCCGAGTCGAACCAGACATCGAGAATGTCGGTGACCATGTCCCACTCTTCATGCGCCCGGTCACCCAGGAAACGCTCGCGCGCGCCATCGGCGAACCAGGCATCCGCGCCCTCGGCCTCGAAAGCTTCGAGGATGCGGGCGTTGACGGCATCATCGACCAGCACATTGCCGGCCTTGTCGGCGAACACGCAGATCGGCACGCCCCAGGCGCGCTGACGGGAGAGCACCCAATCCGGACGGTTCTCGATCATGCCGCGCAGCCGGTTCTTGCCGCCGGCGGGTACGAAACGGGTGTTGTCGATGGCGGCGAGCGCGCGGGTGCGCAGCGTGTCGCCCCCCTCACCCTGCCCCTCTCCCCCCTGGGGAGAGGGGACTGAGAGGCCGCCGCTTGCCGCAGCCTCGCCCTTCTCCCCTGAGGGGAGAAGGTGGCCCGAAGGGCCGGATGAGGGGTTGCCGAGGTCCTTGTCCATATAGACGAACCATTGCGGCGTGTTGCGGAAGATCACCGGCTTCTTGGAGCGCCAGGAATGCGGATAGTCATGCTTGATCCGGCCGCGGGCAAACAGCATGTCGGCATCGATCAGCGCCTTGATGACGCGGTCGTTTGCATCGCCCTTCTTGCCGTTATCATCCATGACGCGGGCAGCGCCACCTTCGGCGGATGGGCCGAAGCCATAGGCCTCCTCGGTGTAATAGCCGTCATCGCCGACCGTGAACGGGATCTTCGCGGAGATGCCGCGCGCCTCAAGCTCGCGGGCCTTCTCCATCCACGCGTCAAAGTCCTCGCGACCATGGCCCGGCGCGGTGTGCACGAAGCCGGTACCGGCGTCATCGGTGACGTGATCGCCGTCGAGCAGCGGGACCTTGAAGTCGTAGCCGAGGGAAGCGAGCGGATGGGCGCAGGTGATCGCAGAGAGTTCGTCACCGGCAACGTCGCGGACAAGCTTCAGCTCTACCTTGGCCTTGGCGGCGCATTCCTCGGCAAGGTTCTTCGCAAAGAGAAGCTTTTCGCCGGGCTGCGGTCCAAAATCATTGGTCGCCTCGGTAACTTCATAGAGGCCGTATTCGAGACGCGACGAGAACGAGATGCCGCGATTGCCCGGGATCGTCCACGGCGTTGTAGTCCAGATGACAACAAACGCATCCTTAAGGCCAAATTTGGCATGAAACTTTTCAACGTCTTTCTCTGGTTCGGAAGAGCCGTGCTCAACCGCGAGAGACTTTCGTATCCGATTCATCCCAGCTTCAGGATCCGTCCCTTCAGCAATCACAGGAAACTTCACCCAAACCGTATCCGACTGAACCTCGTGATACTCCACTTCCGCCTCGGCCAAAGCCGTGCGTTCGACCACCGACCACATCACCGGCTTGGAGCCGCGATAGAGCTGGCCGGACTTGGCGATCTTCAGGAGTTCGCCGGCGATCCGGGCCTCGGCGTGGAAGGCCATCGTGGTGTAGGGGTTTTCGAAATCGCCCTCGATGCCTAGGCGCTGGAATTCAGCAGTCTGGACGTCGATCCACCCTTGCGCGAATTCGCGGCACTGGCGGCGGAATTCGTTGATCTCGACCTCGTCCTTGTTCTGGCCCTTGGCGCGATAGGCTTCCTCGATCTTCCATTCGATCGGCAGGCCGTGGCAGTCCCAGCCGGGAACGTAATTGCTGTCATAGCCGCGCATCTGGAACGAGCGGGTGATGACGTCCTTGAGGATCTTGTTCAGCGCGTGGCCGATATGGATGTTGCCATTGGCATAGGGCGGGCCGTCGTGGAGCACGAATTTCTCGCGGCCCTTGGCGTCCTCGCGCAGCTTCTTGTAGAGCCCGATCTCCTGCCAGCGGGCAACCGTTTCCGGCTCCTTTTCGGGCAGACCGGCGCGCATCGGGAAATCGGTCTGCGGCAGATAGAGGGTCTTGGAATAATCGATGGTGTCTTTTGTATCGCTCATGGGTTCGCGGCCTTCTGGCGGCGCGTATCGCGCGCATTTATAGGGGAATTTGAGACGGTCGAGGCGCTTGAAACGCCGAAATCCCGGACCTTCCGGCGCTCAAACCTCAAGCAGCGCGGAAAGCCGGGCCAATAATTCGTATGGTGCGAAACCGGTACCCAGTCATCATGCGCCGTCTTTACTGATTTTTCGCGGGGATGAAAAGAGCCATGCGCGAGAAACTGCCGTAGGTACAATCATCAAAACGCGATCTTCGCGTCGAGTTCCGAAAACGGCTTCACGCCGGAGAGCAGCGCCCGCGCCTGATCGGAATCGCGATGCATCTGGGCGACCAGGGCTTCGAGGCCGTCGAACTTGAGTTCGTCGCGCAGCCGGCCGAACAGCGAGACCGCGCCCTCCTCGCCATAGAGATCGCCCTTGAAGTCGAAGATATAGGTTTCCAGCAGCGGGCGACCGTCCTCCACCACGGTCGGACGGCGGCCGAAGCTTGCGACGCCGTCATGCAGCGTGCCGCAGGGGCGGCGGTAGCGCACGGCATAGATGCCGGGGCGAAGCTTGGCGTCGGGATCGAAGGCCATATTGGCGGTCGGGAAGCCCAGCGTGCGGCCAAGTTTCTCGCCGTGGATCACCTCGCCAGTTACCGTATAGCGATAGCCGAGCAGACCGGACGCCTGAACCACCTCGCCCCGCGTCAGGAGATCGCGGATCCGGCTTGAGGAGACGACATCGGCGCCTTCGTCGCGAAAGGCATCCATCAGCGTGACGCCGAAGCCGTGGCGCTTGCCGGCGGCCATCAGATAGGCCGGACCGCCCTCGCGGTTGCGGCCGAAATGGAAATCGAAGCCGGTCACCACCTCGCTGGCGGCAAGCCAATCGATCAGCACCGTGGTGACGAATTCTTCCGGCGAGCGCTGCGAGAACGTTCGATCGAATGGATATTCGATGACGGCGTGATAGCCCATCGCCTCCAGCAGCCGCGCCTTCATCGGCGCCGGCGTCAGCCGAAACACCGGGTTTTGCGGATTGAACACCGAGCGCGGATGCGGCTCGAAGGTCAGCACCAGCGCCGGCACGCCGCGCTCCTCGGCAATGGCAAGCGCGCGATTGAGCACGCTTTGATGGCCGCGATGGACGCCATCGAAATTGCCGATCGCAACCACCCCGCCCTTCAGCGTTTCAGGCAGCGGCTCACGAAATTCATTGCGATGGAATACGGTCATGCTGTGCGTCCGGCGCGTGTTCAGGCGAGTTTCGTCATCCAGTATTTCGGATGCGCGCCGTGTTGCGTCAAGAACCGATCGAGCGACGCTTCGTCAACTTTACCGTTCACGGCGTAATCGGCTTCGTGGATGCCTTCGGCCACGAACAGCAGGTCGAGACCGTAATCGATCGCGCCGCGCACATCCGTCGGCATGCCGTCGCCGATGGCGAGCACGCGGGCGGCATCGACATCGCCTCTGAGCTCCGTGGCCTTGGCCAGCGCCGCATCATAGATCGGCTTGTGGGGCTTGCCGGCGATGCGGGTTTGACCACCGAGTTCGCTGTAAAGTGCCGCGAGCGCGCCAGCGCAGGGCACGAGCCGGTTACCGCGCGAGACCACGAGATCGGGATTGGCGCAGATCAGCGGCAGGTCGCGCGCCGCAAAACGCGTCAGCAGATCGCGATAGTCTTCCGGCGTTTCGGTTTCATCATCCTTGAAGCCGCTGCACAGAATGCCCTCGGCATCGGCCTCGCCGACATTCTCGACCCCGGTATCCCCGTAAAGGTCGGCGTCGCGCTCCGGGCCCAGATAATAGAGCCTGCGCGGGCCTTCGGCGACCAGCGTCCGGGTCACGTCGCCGGAGGTCACGATGGCATCAAAGCTTTCATCCGTCACGCCGAGCGCGGCAAGCTGCTCCTTGACCGACGGTCCAAGCCGCGGCGAATTGGTGAGCAGGATCACCGTCTTGCCGGCGCGGCGCGCCTCGGAAAGCGCCGCCTTCGGCGTATCGAAGGAGGCCACGCCATTGTGAAGAACGCCCCAGACATCGCAGAGCATGACATCGTAATCGGCATGAAGCGCACGGAGAGCGTCGATCGGTTTCGGCATGGATTTTCCTTGTTCCTTGGAAGGCGCGGACAAATGGTCACAACAGCGTGCCGATGGCAAGCCCCGTAAGCGCGGCGCCCGCAAGAAGCGGCAAAATGCCGACCCTGAATTTGATGAGCGCGACAATCCCCGCCACGCTGATGGCAAGCGAGGCCGGGTCGAGGCTTGTCCCGTCCGGCCATATCAGGCTCGCGCGCATGAACGGCGGCAGAGAAAACAGCGCGATCCGGTCCACCGAACTGAACAGGACATTGAGCGCGAACCAGAGCGAGAGATTGGCAATCACGCCGACAATCGCCGCGCCGATGCCGGCGAGCGCCCCGGAAAGCGCGGCATTGCGGCGCAGGTCCTCGACATAGGGCGCGCCGGCGAAGATGAACAGGAAGCTTGGCACGAAGATCGCCCAGGCGGTCAGAACCGCGCCGATGATGCCGGAGGCAAGCGGCGCGGCGAAGACCGGCGCGGCATGGGCCGCCAGAAAGCCGACGAAGCACAGCACCAGCACCAGCGGCCCCGGCGTCGTCTCGGCAAGGGCCAGCCCGTCCATCATCTCGGCCGGCGTCAGCCAGTGGTAGGTGGCCACCGCCTCCTGCGCCACATAGGTCAGCACCGCATAGGCCCCGCCGAAGGAAAACAGCGCGATCTTTATGAAGAAGCCGAAAATATCGGTCAGCGTGTGGAAATCGCCGAACGGGGCCAGCGCGAACAGAGGCAGCAGCCATATCGCCGTCCAAAGCAGAAGGGTTCCGGCGGTGGAGACACCGCGCCTGCGCCAATCCCGCTTCACCGGGATATCAGGCTCGGCCACCACCGGTCGACGCATGAACACATAACCGACGAGCCCGGCTGCCAGCACCACGACCGGAAAGGCCACGCCGAAGACGAACAGCGCCAGAAAGGCCGCGAGCGCGAGCCCCACCGACACCGGCCCTTTGAGCGAGCGCCCCGCCATGCGCCACAACGCCTGCACGACGATGGCGAGCACCGCCGCCTTCAGCCCCATGAAGATCGCTTCCAGCCACGCGGCATCGCCGAGCGTCGCATAGAGCGCCGCGAGCGCGACAATCAGAACGAAACCCGGCAGCACGAACAACAGACCCGCGGCAATGCCGCCCCGCACCCCGTGGAGCATCCAGCCGACATAGGTCGCCAGTTGCTGGGCCTCGGGACCGGGCAGCAGCATGCAGTAGTTGAGGGCGTGAAGGTATCGGTCGGGCGGAAGCCAGCGCTTCTCGTCAACGATGATCCGATGCATCAGCGCGATCTGGCCGGCCGGCCCGCCGAAGGACAGGAGCCCGATACGCGCGAATACGCTGACAAGCTCGCTGAAGTCCGGCTTTTTATCCTCTGTCGCAGCGACCGTCACAATGTCCTCGCAATCCGGGTGGAAATGATTCCGCATTGATATCAAGGGTCGGGGTTACGATCACGGCATAAAACCTGTATGAAGCCGGCAATAGGCGGCCTGAAAAAGTTCCGACGGCGATCAAAAAAAACTTGAAGCCGTTTCTTGACACCGCTTCTTCCCCTTCTTAAATCACCGTTATTAGCACTCTCTAGTGAGGAGTGCTAACACTGATCCATGCGACCGCGAAAACGGTCGCGAATGTCATTCGATCGAGGGTATAGACAATGGCAAGCATTTCTTTCCGCCCCCTGCACGACCGCGTCGTTGTACGCCGCGTGGAGTCTGAAGAAAAGACCAAGGGTGGCATCATCATCCCCGACACCGCCAAGGAAAAGCCGCAGGAAGGCGAAATCGTCGCTGTCGGCAACGGCGCCCGTGACGACAGCGGCAATGTTGTCGCGCTCGACGTCAAGGTCGGCGACCGCGTCCTGTTCGGCAAGTGGTCGGGCACCGAAGTCAAGCTCGACGGCGAAGACCTTCTGATCATGAAGGAAGCCGACATCATGGGCATCGTCGCTTAATCAAGCGCCTTCCCACGATCCACCTTTCCAACCAGCCGGGCACCTGCCCATAAGGTTTTGATAAACCAGGAGTTTTCAAATGGCTGCTAAAGAAATCAAATTCGGCCGCACTGCGCGCGAAAAGATGATGCACGGTGTTGACGTGCTCGCCGACGCCGTCAAGGTCACGCTTGGCCCCAAGGGTCGTAACGTCGTTATCGAAAAGTCCTTCGGCGCTCCGCGCATCACCAAGGACGGTGTTTCGGTCGCCAAGGAAATCGAACTGGAAGACAAGTTCGAGAACATGGGCGCCCAGATGGTCCGCGAAGTTGCTTCGAAGACCAACGACATTGCCGGTGACGGCACCACGACGGCAACCGTTCTCGCTTCCTCGATCATCCGCGAAGGCAACAAGGCCGTTGCCGCCGGCATGAACCCGATGGACCTGAAGCGCGGTATCGACCTCGCCGTCGCCGAAGTCGTCAAGGATCTTCAGGCCAAGGCCAAGAAGATCAACACGTCGGAAGAAGTCGCCCAGGTCGGCACCATTTCCGCCAATGGCGAAAAGCAGATCGGCGAAGACATTGCCGCCGCCATGCAGAAGGTCGGCAATGAAGGCGTCATCACGGTTGAAGAAGCCAAGACCGCCGAAACCGAACTCGAAGTCGTTGAAGGCATGCAGTTCGACCGCGGCTACCTGTCGCCCTATTTCGTGACCAACTCCGAGAAGATGGTTGCTGAACTGGAAGACGCCTACATTCTGCTGCACGAAAAGAAGCTCTCCAACCTTCAGGCTCTGCTGCCGGTTCTGGAAGCTGTCGTTCAGTCGAACAAGCCCCTCCTGATCATTGCTGAAGACGTTGAAGGCGAAGCGCTTGCGACCCTCGTCGTCAACAAGCTGCGCGGCGGTCTCAAGATCGCAGCCGTCAAGGCGCCTGGCTTCGGCGATCGCCGCAAGGCCATGCTCGAAGACCTCGCCATCCTGACGGGCGGCACGGTCATCTCCGAAGATCTCGGCATCAAGCTCGAAAATGTTACCCTCGACATGCTCGGCACTGCCAAGAAGGTCTCGATCACCAAGGAAAACACCACGGTTGTCGACGGTGCCGGCCAGAAGTCCGACATCGAAGCCCGTGTTGCCCAGATCAAGGCCCAGATCGAGGAAACCACGTCCGATTACGACCGCGAAAAGCTGCAGGAACGCCTTGCCAAGCTCGCCGGCGGCGTTGCCGTGATCCGCGTTGGCGGCTCCACGGAAGTCGAAGTGAAGGAAAAGAAGGACCGCATCGACGACGCTCTGAACGCGACGCGCGCGGCCGTTCAGGAAGGCATCGTGCCCGGCGGTGGCGTGGCCCTGCTGCGCTCCTCCACCAAGATCGCCTCCAAGGGCGAGAACGACGACCAGGAAGCCGGCATCAACATCGTCCGCCGTGCGCTCCAGTCGCTGGTTCGCCAGATCGCGACCAATGCGGGTGACGAAGCTTCGATCGTTGTCGGCAAGATCCTCGACAAGAACGACGACAACTTCGGCTACAACGCCCAGACCGGCGAATATGGCGACATGATCGCCATGGGTATCGTCGACCCGGTCAAGGTTGTCCGCACGGCCCTGCAGAACGCAGCCTCGGTTGCCTCGCTGCTGATCACCACCGAAGCCATGATCGCCGATGCTCCGAAGAAGGAAAGCGCCGGCGGCGGCATGCCCGACATGGGCGGCATGGGCGGAATGGGTGGCATGGGCGGCATGATGTAATCAGGCGAAAGCCTGATTACAGAATAGCACGCCCATCATGCTCAATGGTTTGGCGCGGCAAGCGCGCCAAACTGGCGGCATGATGTAATCAGGCAAAAGCCTGACTGCAGAATAAAGCCCGGTCTCATCCGGAATCTGAAAGGCGGCGCTTTGGTGTCGCCTTTTTTTGTGTTCTATCTGCAACAGGCCCGGTCACTTCTTGATTTCCTGCCGCGTCGTAAGCTTCATCTCGGCGAGCAGGATGGTATTTGCCTTTCATCAACTCCGCTCGCTCAGATGAAAGACCCCGATGAAGCTCCTTCCTTGCACAGTTCTTGCCGCCCTCCTTGTCGCTCCCGCTGCGCGAGCAGCGGATATCTCCATGCCCGCCGCGCCGCCATCGCCGGCGGTTGTTGACTGGTCGGGCTTTTATTTCGGCGCGGAAGGCGGCTATGGCTGGCTGGCCGGGGAAATACCGGAAACCGTCTTTACCGCCGGCAAGACCGAGGCGGCCTCCGGCGGCACGGCGGGCATTTTCGTCGGTTACGACCATCAGCTCGACAACCGCATGGTGATCGGCATCGAAGGCGCCTACAGCTATAACTGGAACGACAATGACTACGTCGTCTCCTCCCCGCTCCCGATCCTGAACGGCCAGAGCGTGACTTTCGGGACCGAGTGGCGGGCAAGCGTGGAGGGACGGCTTGGCTATGCCTGGGGCAAGGCGCTCGTCTATGCCTCGGGCGGCTTCGCCTCGACCCGGCTCGAGGGCAGCTTTTCGCTCACCGGTCAGGGTTATGATGATGTTTTGAACGGCTGGACCGCAGGCCTCGGCGTTGATTACGCCTTCACCGAACATGTCTTCGGGCGACTGAAGGCGAGCTATAGCGATTACGGCAAGACCGATCTCGTCACTCAGGCGACCGGCCTACCGGGCCTTGATGATACGAAACTGTCTCAGGCCAGCATCACCGCCGGCATCGGTTTCAAGTTCTAATAGAACGGAACGCAAAAAGGGCGGCGAACCGCCCTCCGTTTGCTGACATAGCCGTCAGTCTCGGAGTTCGTGATACTCGATCCCCCACAGGGGTCATGCTCGGGCTTGACCCGAGCATCCATACTGCGGATCCGGAGCTCAGAGTTGTACCGTTAATTCTGTGCTGTTCCGCCTGGATCCTCGGGTCAAGCCCGAGGATGACGCAAGATAGGCGACACGGTCCGCCAACAAGCTGAAGGTTGACGGACCGGCCTTCTTCGCGAGGGCGCGAATTCGGCCTTAAACCGCCTCGGCGCTGGCGTTGACGGATTTTTCCGCCAGTTTCGACAGTTCCAGATCGGCCTTGGATTCCTGCTCGAAGGTTTCCTCGAGAAGCTTGACCACATCCTTCTTGCCCAACTGGCGGGCCCAGGCGAGCAGCGTGCCGTAGCGGGCCATTTCGTAGTGCTCTACAGCCTGGGCGGACGAAATCAGGCCGGCGTCCAGCGCGGGCGCGCCCTTGAACTCCTCGATGATTTCCTCGCCCTCGGCGATGATGCCCTGGATCGCCTCGCAGGTCTTGCCGCGAGCCGGCTTGCCAAGGATTTCGAACACCTGCTGCAGGCGTTCCACCTGGCCCTCGGTTTCCTCCTTGTGGTTGCGGAAGGCTTCCGCCAGGTCTTCGGAACGCGCAGCGCGGGCCATTTTCGGCAACGCCTTCAGGATCTGGCGTTCGGCGAAATAGATGTCTTTCAGCGTATCAAGAAACAGGTCGTCGAGCGTTTTCTGCTTTGTCATTGGATTCTCCTCGGTTGGCACCCGTCATTCGGATACCCATCAAACGTCCCGTTCGCCGAAGCGGTTCCATGCCGAATGCAGAACCTCAAATATAAAGGGCGCAGCCTTCGCCGCGCCCGAAATCATAAGCCGTCAGACCGAAACTCAGCCGGCGGCAGGCACCGTGAAGCCCTTCACGCTGGCCGGACGATCGGCGCAGCGTTCAACCCAGGCTGAAACGGCCGGGAAATCGGCAAGCTTCAGTGCATCCTGCGCTTCATAATGGACGGACAGGCCCCGCACCCAGGGAAAGATCGCGATATCGGCAATGCTGTAATCGGAAGGTTCTTCACCCATGATAAACTTGCGATCCCTGAGCCGCCCTTCCAGCACGCCGAGAAGCCTGCGCGATTCATTGGCGTAGCGCTGCACCGGATAGGGATTGTTCGCGACCTTGTCGGCGGCATGTTTGAAGAAGTGACCAAACTGGCCGAACATCGGGCCGACGCCGCCCATCTGGAACATTACCCACTGGATCACCTCATAGCGGCCAACCGGGTCATTGGGCATCAGGCGACCGGTCTTTTCAGCAAGGTAGATCAGGATCGCGCCCGATTCGAACAGGCCGATCGGCTTTCCTTCCGGTCCTTCGGGATCGATGATCGCGGGAATCTTGTTATTCGGGTTGAGCGACAGAAATTCCGGCGTCATCTGGTCGTCCCTGTCGAACGCCACCCGATGGGCCTCGTAGGGCAGTTCCATCTCTTCCAGCGCAATCGAGACTTTCACGCCGTTGGGCGTCGGCAGGGAGTAAAGCTGGATGAAATCCGGGTTCTCGGCCGGCCAGCGTTGCGTAATGGGAAATTCCGACAGGCGAGACATGGACGCTCCTGCAATATGTTTGACTGAATGTAATGGCGAGATGTGAAGTGGATTGCCAATTCGCAAGACCTCTCATGTCATTTTTATGGCAAAACCGTGTCTCCTCGCCAAAAAGATGACGTTTTTGGTGAATCGTCACTTGTTTGTGCGGTTGCAGCAAATCTTCGACACCGCTGAAAAGACGATATCGAGGAAGTTCACAATGCGCACAGTTTTGCGCCTCTGTTGAACAAAGATCGCACTATGAACTTTTCATCTGGCTGTCGGCGCGCGCTGTCTTTAAAAACGCCCCAATGGAAGGAGATCCAGCACATGGACAAGACAGCGACGTCCCTGAGGGACACCGTCGCCGATATCTTCGACGGCGCGACCGTGATGATCGGCGGCTTCGGCGGTTCCGGCTCGCCGATCGAACTGATCCACGCCCTGATCGACCAGGGCGCGCGCGACCTGACCGTGATCAACAACAATGCCGGCAACGGCCATATCGGCCTGGCCGCGCTGATCGAGCAGGATCGTGTCGCCAAGATCATCTGCTCGTTTCCGCGCTCGTCCAATGCGACGGTGTTCAATGAACGCTATCTCGCCGGCAAGATCGAGCTGGAGATCGTGCCGCAGGGCACGCTTGCCGAGCGCATCCGCGCCGGCGGCGCCGGCATTCCGGCTTTCTACACGCCGACCAGCTACGGCACCGAGCTTGCCGAGGGCAAGCCGGTCGAGGAATTCGAAGGCCGGCATTATGTGCGCGAGCGCTGGCTGAAGGCCGACTTCGCGCTGATCAAGGCCGAGTGCGCGGACCCTCACGGCAACCTCACCTATCGCATGGCCGCGCGCAACTTCTCGCCACTGATGGCGATGGCGGCGGCGAAGACGATCGTGCAGGCCTCCCGCATGGTGCCGCTGGGCGGCATCGACCCGGAACACGTCATCACCCCCGGCATCTTCGTCGATACCGTGGTGGAGGTTCCGCACCCGGTTCAGGAGGAAGTCCTGATGCGCGAGGAGGCGCGTTACCCATGAACGACTTTTCCGACATCAAGCTCTCCAACGCCCAGATCGCCTGGCGCGCCGCGCAGGACATCGAGGACGGCGCCTATGTCAATCTCGGCATCGGCTTTCCCGAAATGGTCGCCAAGTTCCAGCCGGAAGGCAAGCAGGCGATCTTCCATACCGAGAACGGCGTGCTGGATTTCGGCCCCGCCCCGCCCGAAGGCGAAGAGGACTGGGACCTGGTCAATGCCGGCAAGAAAGCGATCACGCTGAAGCCGGGCACATCCTTCTTCCACCATGCCGACAGCTTCTCCATGGTGCGCGGCGGTCATCTCGACGTCGCCATTCTGGGCGCATATGAGGTTGCCGAGAACGGCGATCTCGCCAACTGGTCGACCGGCAAGGGCGGCATTCCCGCCGTCGGCGGCGCGATGGATCTGGTCCACGGCGCGGGCCGCGTCGCGGTGCTGACCGAGCACACCACCAAGAAGGGCCAGCCCAAACTGGTCGAACGCTGCTCGCTGCCGCTGACCGGCGTCGGCTGCGTGACCCGCGTCTACACCTCGCTCGCCGTAATCGATATCGCCGGCGGCCGCTTCATCCTGCGGGAGAAACTGCCGGGGCTGTCGGTTGAAGATCTGCAGTCGGTCACCGGCGGCACGCTACATATCGAGGGCGACGTGAAAGACCTGAAGGCACCGGAGGTTTGACCATGAATGACGTTTATATCTGCGACTATATCCGCACCCCGATCGGCCGCTATGGCGGCGCGCTCTCTTCCGTGCGCACCGACGATCTCGGCGCGATCCCGCTCAAGGCCCTGATGGCGCGCAATGCGGGCGTCGACTGGGAAGCCATTGACGATGTGATCTATGGCTGCGCCAACCAGGCGGGCGAGGACAACCGCAATGTCGCGCGCATGGCGCTGCTGCTGGCCGGCCTGCCGGAGAGTGTTTCCGGCACCACGATGAACCGGCTGTGCGGCTCGGGCATGGATGCGGTGATTACCGCGGCCCGCGCGATCAAGGCCGGCGAGGCGGAACTGATGGTGGCAGGCGGCGTCGAATCGATGTCGCGCGCGCCCTTCGTCATGGGCAAGGCCGAAACCGCCTTCAGCCGCTCGGCCGAAATCTTCGACACCACCATCGGCTGGCGGTTCGTCAACCCGCTGATGAAGGCGCAGTACGGTGTGGATTCGATGCCCGAGACCGGCGAGAACGTGGCCGAGGATTTCTCGGTCAGCCGCGAGGATCAGGACAGGTTCGCGCTCGCCTCGCAGCAGAAGGCCGGTCGGGCGATGGCCTCCGGCCGGCTGGCGCGGGAGATCACCCCGGTCTCGATCCCGCGCCGCAAGGGCGATCCGGTGATCGTCGACACCGACGAGCATCCCCGACCCGACACCACACTGGAAGCGCTGGCGAAGCTCAAAACCCCGTTCCGCGAAAACGGCACGGTCACCGCCGGCAATGCCTCCGGCGTCAATGACGGCGCGGCGGCCCTGATCGTGGCAAGCGCGGAGGCGGCAAAAAAGCACGGCCTCACGCCGATCGCCCGCGTGCTTGGCGGCGCGACCGCCGGCGTTGCGCCCCGGATCATGGGCTTCGGGCCGGCCATCGCCTCGAAGAAGCTGCTGGCCCGCCTCGGCCTTTCGACGGACGACCTCGCCGTGATCGAGCTCAACGAGGCCTTCGCCTCGCAGGGCCTCGCCACGCTGCGCGACCTGAACATCGCCGATGACGACCCGCGCGTGAACCCGAATGGCGGCGCGATCGCGCTCGGCCATCCCCTTGGCATGTCGGGCGCGCGCATCACCGGTTCGGCGATGCTCGATCTGAAGCCCGGCGAGAAATCGCTGTCGACCATGTGCATCGGCGTCGGCCAGGGCATCGCGATCGCGCTGGAACGTGTCTGACGACGGATTGGCGGCGCTCGGACGCCGCCCTGCCGCCATTGCAGCCCGGCGGAACCTGTGCACAATGTGACCATTGTTCACGATGAGACCACTGATGCTCAAGTCAACGGATCATATAGCCTCCTTCGCCAAGGGATTGCGCGTCATCACCTGCTTCGGCGCGTCAACGCCCAGGCTTTCGATCGCGGAGGTGGCGGCGGCCACCGGCTATGACCGCGCCACCGCGCGACGCTGCCTGCTGACGCTCCATGCAGAGGGTTATGCCAGCTATGACGGCAAGTATTTCGCGCTGACGCCCCAGGCCCTCAGGCTCGGCATGAGCGCGCTCAACGCGCTGCCGCTGCCGCAACGGGTCCAGCCCTGGCTCGATCAGGTTTCAGAGCAGATCGGCCAGTCCTGCTCGGTGGCGATCCTCGATGAAACCGAGATCGTCTACATCGCCCGCGCCGCCCAGCGGCGGGTCATGTCGATCGGGCTGATGCCGGGCTCGCGCCTGCCCGCCCATGCCACATCCATGGGCCGCGTGCTGCTTGCCTCGCTCCCCGAAGCCGAGGCCCGCGCCCTGATCGCCCGCGCTGACCTGACCCCGCGCACGCCGAAAAGCCTGACCGATCCCGACGAGATCATGGACAGCGTCAGAGCGGCGCACCGCAACGGCTACTGCCTGATCGACGAGGAGGTGGAAACCGGCCTGCGCGCCATCGCCGTACCCGTCCTCGACGGACGCGGGCGCACGGTGGCAGCCCTCAATACCGGCATGGCCGTTACCCGGGCGCCCGCAGAAAGCCTGATCGAAACCTACCTGCCGGCGCTTTTGAAAGTGCAGCAGAACCTCAAGCGGATCGTTTAAATCACCAGCTCGCGAGCATCTGGCCGGGCTTGGAACGCGCCAGGCGCTGGTGGGCTCTTTCCGGCTCCATTTCGGGC
>MDSV01102157.1_pt1 | contig 18576 bp, 18 predicted proteins | sample 810851 | NCBI WGS metagenome assembly MDSV01 (sample SAMN05326640, study PRJNA326480) | marine metagenome | isolation source: seawater | place: Atlantic Ocean: North East | collected 2012 | reverse complement strand
TTATATTCAATTAACTTTCTCCAAGATTTAGTATATGTCAGTATTATTATTAATTTTAATTTAATCAATTGTTAAAGGTTTTATTTATTAATTTTTTATATGAGTCAGACCTATCTAAATTGAAGGTATATTTATCCCAATTTAACCTTTTATTTCTATCAGCGTGATGGGTTTTTAACCAATTTAAGCTCCAAGCTAAATCTTTCTTGTTATTAATATTATAAATTGTATTGATATTAATCTTATTTATTTTTTCTTCTAAAATGGTACCACGAATATGCATATAATGATTTTTAGGATTGTATAATATTACAGGTTTTTTATTAATAAGACTTTCTTCAATCGTGGTTGAAGAATAACTTATCAAAAAGTCTGAATGTGATATATAATCAAAAAAAGTTTTATCAGTAAATATTTGATAACAATCTTCTTTTGGTAATAATTGTTCTAGCTCACTTAACATTAAATTACTCATTTCTCTAAATCTTATTGCCAAGAAAGCATTTTTAATATTTTTAACTGCCTTAATTATATCTATTAGGTTTTGTATATATTCATCTAAAGTTTCATAAACAATTGGCTTAAAGTAATTCCATTCTTTAGGCGTTCCTGCATGTAAAAAAATAAATTTTTTACTTTGTTTCTTAAACAAAATTTTCCTTGATATAGATTTTTTATTTAATTTTTGTTCCCTTAAACCAAAAATTAAAGGTCCTGTAATTAATGGTTTTGATTTTTGATTTATTTCATTTTTAAAATATTCATATGCAAGAGGCGTTTGAATAGCAGAAAAAGTAAATTTTGCATCAATTAATATTTTATTTTGAGCCCATCCTAAACGTGCAAATTTATTAGTTTGTTTTACGTGTGAACCATGAGTTACTAAAATTGATAAAAGACCATTATTGCTTGTAAATTCTCCGACTATGCCATTAAACCCTAATGCATGTTGTGCTAAAAATAATAAATTACCACCGTTGTTTAAATTTATTTTTTTTAACCCCACATAAGATCTAAATAAGTCAATAACATCATTATATAATAAAAATTTAAAAAATGTATTTAATTCTATTTTTAAATACCCGTGATCACTATTATTTCTATTTGTTTTATCTATTAATAATACAGCTTTCCTTATATTTTTTTTAAAACATATAAATTCTTTTTTATATTTTGGTGAAATATAGGCAAAAGTCCGCTTAAAGACCATTAATTTTCCTCTTATAAAAAGAGATAAATTTTCAAAAAAAAAGGAGGTCGACGACGTTAGATAAACAGATAAAAAGCTGTGTTTAAACTTCTTTGTTCTTTCTACAACTTCTGATAAATTACGTTCGGGGCTAGTTACTAACAGTTGATTTTTATTTTTATTTTTATGAAATAAGTTGTAAAAAGCTAGCAAAACTTCAAATAAACATATATTTAATAATTTAAAAATTGTACTTCTGATGATTTTAAATCTACTACCTTTAATCACTTTTTGATTTAATTCTATATTTTTCTTTTTACACCATCTAAGTAGAGTATTAGATAGAAAATCATCTAAACCTAATGAAATAACTTGCTTCATCTTTATATTCCTAATCATGAAATAGATCGTTAGCCAGTGTCTAATTTTTAAAAGTAAATTGTAATTTATAAAGTTTTTAAAACAATCATGTATATTATCAATTCTTATTAAATTAATAACTTGATAGTAATCATTTAATATTTTTTGAGATTCTGTTAAAACAGACTGGTGTATTTTACTGTCAAAAAACGCGTTTGATGTTAAAAATTTTTCATTTTTTTTTGTTAGCAATATTTGTGTTTTGGGATCCATAGCCAGAAAAAGATATTTTTTTTCTGTAAAAATATTTTTAACTTTCTCATAATCAGAAACGTTTAAGTTGTGTGCTATAACTAAAACATCCAAATCATTAAGTTTATTTTTCATGAGAATTTAAATATTTTTCTAATATTGGATCATAACTTATTTTATTAATTTGGTTGATTTGTAAAAAAGCCTCACAAAACTCAAGGTCCTCTTCATAGTTTAATTTAATAGTAGATTTCTTATCAACTTCAAAAAAACCTACCTTGCCTGACAACATTCCAAATCCTTTTAAATTATAAGTTTTTAAAAAGCTTTTAGCTTTCCACATCATAAGAGAATAGACTAAACTTTGAACAGGGATTAGGTCCTGAGTTTTAGCAAATTTTTCATCAATTTTAAAATTAATTGGTTTGTTCTCATATAGGGAATGAAAAAATTCTTTTTTTGAGGTTATAACGGTATCAAATTTATTACCAATCATAAATTCTAGAGCATTTTTTATTTCAACACCTGTTTGAAGAGGAGCAATTGGATTTACCCATACCAATAAATCTGTGTTATTATTACTTAAAAAATCAAAAACCACTTCATCAGATTGTGTGGTTGAACTCCCTAATTTTTTAGGCCTTAAATAAAATTCAATATTATTTTTTTTGGCTATTTCTCCAAATATAGATTCGTCTGAATTAATAAAAATTTTATCAAAAATATTTGCTGTTTTAGCAGCTTCTATTGCATAATTAATTACTGGTTTGCCCGCTAGGAGTCTTAAATTTTTATATTTAAGTCTTTCACTACCAATTCTAGCAGGTATCATACCGGTAATTCTCATTTTTAACTCAATCCAACTTTAAATATCAAAATAATGTATATTTTTTTATATTTAAAAACCTCATTTTATAATAAGATTAAACCTGAAGTTAAATAATTTCAAATAATAATCAACAAAATAATTAAAGGAGAAACTTTTGGAAAAAGCTTTAATAACAGGGGCAGAAGGTTTCATTGGATCTCATCTAACAGAGATGCTTTTAAAAAATAATTTTAAAGTAATAGCTCTTGTTCAATATAATTCTTTTAATGACATTGGTTGGCTAAAAGATATTCAAAAACATGAGAATTTAAAAATAATTTCTGGTGACGTAAGAGACTCAAATTTTTGTAAGGTTTCTGTTAAAAATGTAGATGTAGTTTTTCATCTTGCCGCCTTGATAGCTATACCATATTCCTACATCGCTCCTGACAGTTACATAGATACAAATGTCAAAGGTACGTTAAATATTTGTCAAGCAGCAAAAGAAAATGGAAACATAAGAGTAATACATACGTCTACAAGTGAAGTTTATGGATCATCTATATATGTTCCTATGGATGAAAAGCATCCGCTACAACCTCAGTCGCCCTATAGCGCATCCAAAATTTCTGCAGATTCAATAGCAATGAGTTTTTTCCATAGTTTTGATTTGCCAGTAACTATTTTAAGACCATTTAACACTTTTGGCCCAAGACAGTCAGCAAGAGCTATTATTCCATCTATTATAATTCAAATTGCAAATAATATAAAGAATATAAAAATCGGAGATACAACTCCAACAAGAGATTTTAATTATGTTGAAGATACTTGTTCAGCTTTTTTATCTGTATTCAAATCAAAAAGAACAATTGGAAAGACTTTCAATGCTGGCTCAAACTCTGAAATCAGTATTCATGAACTCTTTAATCTAATAAATAAATTAATGAATACGAATGTTACTTATAGCATTATTGACGAGAGGAAAAGACCCAAAAACTCAGAAGTAAATAGGCTTTTTTCAGATAGCACTTTAATCAAAAGATTTACAAACTTTGAGCCGAAATATAACTTAAGCTCAGGGCTTAAAAAAACAATAACTTGGTTTTCTAATAATGATAACCTAAAGCACTATAACGCAGAGATTTATAATGTATGAGGAGTTAATAAAATTTATTAGGAAAATGTACAAGACAAATGAATTTATTCCTCTTCACGCTCCTTACTTAAAAGGAAATGAAAAAAAATACTTGTCTTCTGTTGTAGATACTAACTTTGTATCAAGTGTAGGAAAACTTGTTTCAAACTTTGAAAATGCAATCAAACAATTTACTGGATCAAAATATGCTATTGCTACTATAAATGGTACTTCTGGATTACATATCTGTTTAAAAATATCTGGTGCAAAAGAAAACACAGAGGTTATAACTCAATCTTTAACCTTTATAGCTACTTGTAATGCAATTAGATATTGCAATGCCTCACCTATCTTTATTGATGTTGATAAAAATACTCTTGGAATATCTCCTGAAGCTCTAGAAAGTTTTTTAGAAAAAAATTGTGAACTTAGAGATGATGGGAATTGTTGGAATATTTTTACAAAGAAAAAAATAGTTGCGTGCGTCCCAATGCATACTTTTGGTTTTCCAACGAATTGCTATAAAATTAAAAAAATATGTAAAAAATATAACCTTCAATTAATTGAAGACTCAGCAGAATCTTTGGGTAGTTATTTCGATGGCAAGCATACGGGCACTTTTGGTGATATGGGAGTGTTAAGCTTTAATGGTAATAAAATTATAACTACTGGTGGTGGAGGAATGATTTTAACTAATAGCAAAAGAAAAGCGAGTCTTGCACGTCATCTTACAACACAAGCTAAGGTAAAGAGTCAATGGGAGTTTATTCATGATCAAATTGGATATAATTATAGGATGCCTAATATAAATGCTGCTTTAGGATTAGCTCAAATAGAAAAAATTGAATTTATATTAAAGAGGAAAAGAGAGATTGCTCAACATTATTGCTCTTGGGGGCAAAAAAATGGTCTTAATTTCTTTAAGGAAACAAAAAACACAAAATCTAATTACTGGTTAAACACAATCATTTTAAAAAGTAAAAAAGAAAAACAAAAATTATTGAGTGAATTAAATAACAAAGAAATAATGTCAAGACCAGCATGGAAACCTATGCACAAACTAAATATCAATAAAGACGTTTACAAAACTAATTTAATTAACACAGATTTTCTTTATGATAGAATAGTCAATGTTCCAAGTAGTGTACCAGAAACTGACCAATTAAATGATCAATAATAAAAAATTATGGGCTATTATACCAGCTAGAAGTGGTAGCAAGAGATTAAAAAATAAAAATATTTATAATTTTTGTGGTCATCCTCTATTGTCATGGACTATTAAAATAGCTAAAAAATCTATGTTTATTGATGATGTAATTGTTTCTACAGATGACCAAAATTTAGCTAATATAGCTAACAAATATGGTGGAAAAACTCCTTTTATAAGACCGAAATACCTCTCAGGAAATGCTGTCAAGACTGTAGATGTAATTAATCATGCTATAAAAAAATTAAGTATTAGAAATAATGATTTTATTATCTTGCTCCAACCTACATCACCTTTACGAAACTCTACCGATATTGAAAAATCAATTGAAATTTTAAGTGCAAATAGAAATTTAAATAATGTTGTTAGCGTTAGTGAAATTGATCATCCTATAGAATGGAGCAACACACTACCATCCAATAAATCATTAAAAAATTTTATTAAAAAAGAAAATTTAGGTAAAAGGTCACAGGATTTCCCGAAAAGATATATTATTAATGGAGCTATATATATAATAAGAGTTGAAGATTTTATAAATAAACAAAGCTTTATATTAGAAGAAAATTCTTACGCATATGTTATGCCTAAAAGTAGATCAATCGATATAGACGATATTAATGATCTAAAATTGGCTGAGTTTTTATTTAAAAATCAATAAATCTCATTTTGAGCATTGAATAACGTACTCTACAACATTGTATTCTCTATTATTTGTTGTTTTTTGTACTATTTCGTATTTATCTACTTTCAAGAAAGCTCCATATAAAGTATTAATGTCAATTTCATCAATTAGTCTTACTGTTCCATTATTTGACAATGGGCCTTTTAAAGGGCTTACTTCTTTAAAGGATAATTCATTTTTTGAAACATGAATTTTTGAAGAAGTGGCAAAAGCTACAGATATTAGTTTTCCACCAGATTTCAAAACACGTTTTACTTCTGATAATACAATTTTAGTTTGATTATATGAAATACATGACAAACATTCATTATCTATTATTGCATCAAAAAAATTGTCTTCATAATTAATAGAAGACAAATCACCGACTCTTATTTTACCTTTCCAATTAGATATTTCTTCATCGAACCTATTATAACATTTTTTTATTGCTGTTTTAGAAATATCAATTCCATGGACTTCAAACCCTTCTTTGGCGCAAAACCAAAGGTTACTTCCAACACCACATCCAATTTCTAGAATTCTAACTTTGTCTCTTTTTAGAACAGAGTAATAATTTTGCGCAATGAAACGAATAATGTTTTCACTTGGATATTTCCCCCAATCTTTTTCTTTATGAATCATTTCCCAGATGTTTTTTGACATAGTGTTTACCAATTTATCTGTAAAATAGAATATTATTTGTATTCAAATTTGGAGACAAATGTTTTTTTATTTCCATATACTTTTTTTTATCATGAATATGATAGGCGATTTCAAAATCAATTACGGTATTTGAGAAGCCATTTTTAAAGAAAAAGAGACTGTCTTTAGGATCATTTGATCTACCACCACCTAAGTAAAACAACTTATATTTCTTATCTTTGTAATACGAGGCGAGAGCATTCAACATATAAACTTGACTATAAGTAAAAACATTTTTATTTATTTCTTCGAATTTCTTTTCATATTTAACTCTTGCACTAAGGTGGTATTCCACACATCTAGAATATTTATTTTTTAAAATTGAAGTTGTTGCAATTATAACATTGTTATGTTTTACAAACCATATATCACAAATATCATTTTTAAATAAACAATCAAAATATTCATTATTAAAAAAATAAAATTCTTTAGCATTAATATGATACATGTTTTCAATATAAATATGTTTGAATTTTATTTTTTCATCTATGGTAGTTGCCTTGTTTAAGGTATAATTATATTTTTTTATTTCTTTTACGTCTTTTTGCCTTCTAGGCCTATATTTTGTAACAATATCATTCCCTAAATCCATACAGATTGTTTTTCTATTATATTTTTTTGTTCCCCAATAAAAATTAATATGATTAATTAATGGATGGAATCTTAAGAATTCTACAATTATATTATTTTGATTACACCATTTTGAAAAATTCTCTGCTACTTCGTTTATAAATTGTTTTTCTTCACTGTTAGATATTGGACCTCCATAACCATAAGGTGATTCAATATCAAAAAAATTAAATTCTTTAATACACTTTTTATAAAACGAATATAAGAAAAACTTTGAACCTTTTTCAGCATACCAAAAATTTAATTCAATATTTTTATCTCTCTTACTATCACATATTATATAATTAGGATTTATACTTGGAATTTTTAAATGATTTGGCATTTCATTATATACAAGCATTGCTTCTGGCAGTGATAATAATTTAGTTTTCATTTGTCTCTCCTCAAAGAAAACCTAAGTAAAATATATTATGTAGGCAAAGTCATAAGATAACATTTTAAATTTTATAATTGTTCTACAATATTATCTATATTATCCATTATACTACTTTTTGTGTAATTAAAAAAATTAACAGTGTTACTCTTTATCTTTTTTTTTGTGAACTTAAAAACAGGGTATGAATTTTTAAAATATAAATAGTGTAGGTACTCTGGTTTGCAGTACCTTATGAGGTATTTTTGAGCAAGGTTAACGCAATCATTTTTAGTATATTGCTGATTAGGATCTGTTATTTCAACACAAATATAACTTTTTTTATTTAAAAATTGTCTGCTGTAATGACCTGCAGCAGATATTCTAAATACTGGGCTATTTGAATAATCTGTTAAATAATCGTATGGAAATTTTTCTGTAATAAAATATATTAAATGTAGAGGGATTGTAATTTGTTCGAAACCATCTTTAGAATTGTCAATGTCAAATGATATCTTTGAGCTATTGACGGATTCCAATATTTTAATATTTTTATTCTGTAATATAGATTTTACATGCGAAACAAATCCCAGATTTCCATTTTTAAACGTGAAAGCAATATGATTTTTTGAATAATCATGAATATATTTGCTTTCAGCAGCTAAAAAATCTTCATATCCTTCTTTTTTTAATTGGAGTGAATATTTATTATCAAACATCAGTAGTCGTCTAAAAGGAAATGCACCTCTGGACCTAGAATCAATATCCTTACTACTAAAACCAGTGAAACCAATACAAAATGAATCAATTATTTTTGTTACCTCTTCGCCATATCTAAAGAAATAATAATCATAAAGTGAATGTAAACCGCTAATCTCTCTAATTTTATGATAATTTTCAAGGAATGATTGTTTAATATTGTTATAGTTTTTATGATTTCTAAAATCATAAATAGCATAATTTTCGGTTAAACCATTTTTATTAATTGATGCATAATTATTATTAACAAAAACCATTTTATTTTGATTTATTTCAAAAATATTTAAAAATCTTTTATCATTTAAATCAAAAAGGTGACAACCAATATCGAGATAATAACCTTTATGTTTAATTGAAGTATAAATACCACCTAAATTTTTAGTATTTATAGAAATCACAGCTTTAGGATATTTTTTTCTAAGTTTTAGGGCCATGTAAATGGCTTTGAAACCTGATCCTTTAATACTATAGTCAATCATTCAAATTTCTTAAACTCATTTAATTTTCAAAATATTGCCAAATAATTGGCTGATCTTTTTCTAGATCAACTTTTAATTTTCTGCCTATCATTTCTTGTGAACTTTTGGGATTTATACCAACAAAAGGTCTTTTAAAATCAAGATGTTCTTTTTTAATAACAGTATTTTTTTTTATTTTTTTGCTAGCCACAATACCTCTTCTTATACCAGATAAATTTTTTAACTCTGAATGGGTTGGTTTTTTTATGCCATCTCCCAAAATTTTCTCAGTTTTTCTGATTGATTGAACATATTCGTAGAATTCTTCGGGATTCATTGAAGCTTTATGATCTGGACCTTCTTGATTTTTATCTCTTGTAATATGTTTTTCAATTATTTTTGCTCCCAATGCAACAGCTGCCACAGCTGCCTCTGAGCCAATCGAATGATCAGATAAACCTACGCTGCAACCGAGTTTTTCTTTAATTGTAAGCATAGCTTTGAGGTTTATTTCATTGTCTTTAGCGGGATAATCAGAAGTACATTGCAACACATAAATCTCTTTTTTTGTAGTGTTTTTTAATATAGTATAAGCCTCTTCGACTTCATTTAAATTACTAAGACCTGTTGACAAAATACATGATTGATTTTTTTTTCCTATTTCTATGAGAAATTTCAAATTTGTAACTTCTGTAGATCCAATTTTTATTAGAGGTAACTTAAGATCGTCTGTTAAAAAATTTAAGCTGTCTAAGCCATCTGGGGTTGACATAAAAAAAATCCCTTTTTTATCAGCATAATTTTTTAAAACTCTGAATTTTTTATATGATAAACTTAATTCTGTTAATATTTCGATATTTGATTTGTCTGTACCTTTTTTTATATAACCCACATTTTCAACATATTTGCTACTAATCTCAGAAGGCTTGAAAGTTTGAAACTTTATGGCATCTGCTTTACATTTTGATGCAATATCAATTAACTTGAAACCTTCTTTGAGACTTCCTCCATGATTAATTCCAGCCTCTGCGATTATAAAAACACTTTTTAAGTCATTTAAATTCATGAAACACCTAATTAGTATTCAATATCATGGAATGTTTTAGTCAAATGCTTTTGTGGCGAAAAGTTCTTTAAAACTTTTAAAATATTTTGTGAAGTTTTTCCTGGACCATAAGGTAATTTTTTTAAATCATTAACAAAATATTTTTTTTTATTTAAAATCTTGTTTAATGAATTTCTCAGTTCATCTGTATTACATCTACAGTCAAAAATACTGGAGCATCGAACCCTACCGATTTGACGGTTTCCTATATTAATAGTGGGTGTGTTAAGGTAAGGAACTTCAATAATCCCACTAGATGAATTCCCCATCACTAAATCTACAATATTAACTATTGAAAAAAACAACTCATGTCCCAATGTCGTAAAATTTATAAAATTTTCCTCTTTATTTTTTAAAATAAACTCTTCTATCATCTGATTTATTTGTCTTCCACCGGGATCTGCGTTTGAAGACGTAAATACAACTGAAACATTTTCTAATGAAGATATTACATTAAGTATTATTTGAAAATCCTTTTTCACGTCAACATTTCCAGATGTTTCGGGATGATAAGCTATAAGAATATTTTTTCTGCTGAATTTAAATTTAATTTTTTTTTCCAGAGTTTTTATGGGCAATAATTTTGTATTTAATATACTTTCAACACCCAAAGCACCAACATTATGCACATTATTAGAATCCTCGCCCATTTGAATTACTCTGTTTTTATAAGTTTTTGTAGAAACAAAGTGTAAATTAGACATTTTAGTTATAGCGTTTCTTAACATATCGTCTATTGATCCTTGTGTAACTTCACCACCATATAAATGTGCAATCGGGACTTGACAAATAAGGGCTGAACTTGCAGCAGCAAATATTTCGAAACGATCTCCTAATATTAAGACCAAATCAGGTTTTAGTTCATTAAATGCCTCACCAAAACTTATTATGCCAAGACCAATAGATTTAGAGGTCCCAACCCTTGTATCTGAAGACAATATATTTTCAATTTTCTTATCAACTGTAAATCCGTCTTTTATTATTTCATCATAAGTGTAACCAAATTCTTGTGACAAGTGCATGCCTGTTACAACTAATTGTAATTTTAGAACTTTAGAACGATCAATTTTTTTAATTAAATTCCTTAATAAAAAATACTCTGCTCTAGACCCAGTAACAACACAAATTCTATTTTTTTTTAACAAAAGAGAACACCTTAATAAATTAATAATAGTTTTTCTTGAGAATAAGTATATTAATTATATCCAAGAAATAATATTCCTTTGTTTAACTAAATATGCAAGTTAAATTAACTTTATAAAAGGTCTTATAATTAAAGAGCATTAATAATATGTCATCTAAAAAACAAGTAGTGATTGACTCTATTGACTTTGGTAACGTAAGAAAATTATTTCAATTAAAAAGAAATAGTGACTTATTTATAATTTTTCATTCAACAAATGTATTTCTAGAAAATATAATTTTATTTCTTTTACGTAAAAAAAAAAATTAACGTATTTTTTGAAAATTTATATTTAAATAATGTATACCAAAAAACATCTTTAAAAGCAGATAAACTCACAAATATTTATTTAAAGTACCATTCTTCTAAAAGTATAAATAATGAATATTTTCATATGAAAATTGGGAATTTATATTATGAAAAAATATTTAGATTTTGTTCAATTATTAATTTTATTAATTCGCATAAAAAAATTTCCAAGGATGCCTACTTATATTTAGCTAAATGCAAAATTGTTAATAAAAAAATTATTAAAAATGAAAATAGAGAAATAATTTTATACAAACAATTTAACACCTTGAATGATAATGAATATAGATGGACATATAATTCCAAAGAAAAAATGATATCCTTAAATTTATTTAGATATTTTTTCCAAATTTTTAAAAACATTTTTTGGAATTCACCTGTTTCTTCTTATAAAAGCGTAAAAGCGGATGCTCTAATATTGGGGCATCCAGAAGAAAACAAAAAATCCTTATTTTTTCAAAGCAATATTATAAATAATAATTTTAAAAGTGTATTCATAAGTGGAAATTTGAGATTAACCTTAAACAAACAAAAATATACGATAAATTATCTTTCTCCCAAATCATACTTCTCTTTTTTTAAACATCTTATTAACTATAAAGCTATTGGGGAAAAAACTCAAACCCTTGGAATTCTTGACAGAATGAAATTGTTTAATGACTGGGTAATTAGCTTTTTTATACTTCAATTATTAAAGGATTTAAACATAAAAGTTTTCTTTAGTAATTATGAAATCCCAATGTCAAATTTATTCCAGCAAGTTTGCAAACATACAAATACTGTATCTCTATGCTATTCATTTAGTGCAGGTTATTTCCCTATACAAAACTGTTTTTCTCACCAAAGAAAAAATGCAGATATTTTTTTTGTGTGGAGTAGTTATTTTTCAGATTTGTTTAATTCGTCTAAAGATTTATCTAAATTTCATTTAATTGTAGGTTCTCCAATTGATAACTTCAAACATTTTAATGATAAACAAATTAATAAAAAAATAAAAAAAACTATAGCATTTTGTGATAACAGCGTTGCAAATGATGTTATAGTTAACAAAAGAAATCTTAAGTCTATTATTTACAAATTAGCTTATTTTTGTGTTGAACAAAATTATGATATGTTAATTAAAGTAAAAAAAGATACGAAAATTTACCATGGTTTGAAGAGAAAATTTCCTCATAATATAATACTAGATAGTAATAAGGGTGATTTATCATCTATTTTACAAACTAATATTATTGTAGCTTTTTCACTTTCTACTTTGCCAATAATAGCCTCTTGTTTGAATAAAAGAATAATCCTAATAGAAAGTGAAGTTTCTTGGATTAAGAAATATCCTTTCTTAAACGAAGTTACTGCTAAAAATGAAACCGAGGTAATTAAAATGATAAAAGTTATTTTAGATCAAAAGAATAAATCTAAAAATCAACAGATAGATGAAATTCATTCGTTTTATGATGGCAAAACTGGTTATAGAATTTATCAATATATTGAAGACATTATAAATTCACCATATAATGAAAAAAATAAAAAAATTATGTACGCTAACAACAAATTTAGTCAAAGAGTTGGGAAAAAAAATATTATTTTTAATAATTACAATTAAAACTTAGGAAATTTTATGCCAAATGAATGGAAAAAAACTCTTCTTAACAAAGAAAGTTGTATGAAAGATGTTTTAAAAACACTAGACAAAGGTGCTAAAGGTATAGTTCTTGTAATTGATGATAATGGAAAATTATATGGTACCATAACAGATGGTGACGTTCGCCGTGCTATTCTTAATGGGATGGATACAAATTCACCACTAGAGAACTTTATTCAAAAAAAACCTATTGTTTCTAAAATGAGTAATAACAATAACAAATTGATAAGTATAATGGAAGCAAATGGTATTATACAATTACCAATTGTAGATCAATCAAATAAAATAATAGGTTTAAAAACTTTAAAAGAACTTCTCGTTAAAAAAAAACTTGATAACCCAGTTTTTATAATGGCAGGAGGTTTTGGAAAAAGACTTCAGCCGCTTACTAATTCCACTCCTAAACCAATGATAGGTATTAATGGGAAACCAATTTTAGAGATTATACTCTCACAATTTATTGATTATGGTTTCAATAATTTTTATATATCAATATTTTATAAATCTGAAAAAATTAAAAGCTACTTTAAAAATGGCGAACATTTAAATATTTCAATAAAATATGTTGAGGAGGACAAACCGCTTGGCACTGCTGGAGCTTTACGACTACTACCATTTAACACCTTTCACTCTCCCATAATAATGATGAATGGCGATTTAATAACTAAAGTCAACATAAATAACTTTTTAACATATCACTATGAAAACAAAAATGATTTAACTATTGGAGCTGCTAAATATGAGTTTGAAGTTCCATATGGAGTAATTCAAACAGAAGAACAAAATTTTAAAGGTATTATTGAAAAGCCTAAGCAGAATTTTCTTATCAATGCAGGTATATATATTATAGAACCTAAAATGATCGCCTCTATTACAAAAGGAAATCCAATTGATATGCCAACTTGGATTAACAAAATCTCAACTCATAAAAATAAAATAAATATATTTCCTATATTTGAATATTGGGTTGATATAGGTAATAGGAATCAACTAGAAAAAGTTAAAAAAGAAATGTCATAAATTAAATTTATATTCCTTATACCAATCTAAAAACTTTCTTATTCCATTACTTAATTTTGTTCTAGGTTTGTAATTTATCCAGCTATAAAGACTAGCACTATTTGAAGATGTACGTAATACGTCACCTGGTTGCGCTGGCATATAATTTTTTTTAGCCACTTTTTTTAAAGCCTTTTCTAATTCTTTAATATAAGTACTTAAAGAAAGAGGATTTTCGCTTCCAATATTAAAAATTTTATGATTTTTACTAAATGATGAACAACCTAACATTTTATTTACTAATTTTTCTATACTTTTTACAACATCATCAATATAAGTAAAATCACGTATCATTTTTCCATGATTATAAATATTTATAGTATCATTTTTCATAATAGAATTTGTGAATTTAAACAAAGCCATATCAGGCCTGCCCCATGGCCCATACACTGTAAAAAACCTTAAACCAATTATATTTATTTGGTATAAATTAGAATATGTGTAAGCCATCAGTTCATTTGATTTTTTAGTAGCTCCATATAATGATATAGGGTGATTTGTATTGTCTGACTCTATAAAATTTTTTTTGGTGTTATTCCCATAAACAGAAGAAAAACTGGCATAAATTAAATGTTTAATTTGATTGTTTTTGCATATTTCTAAAATATTTAAAAAACCAGTTACATTGGAGTCTAAATAAGCATGAGGATTTACTATTGAATATCTTACGCCTGCCTGTGCTGCTAAATGAATTACAATGTCAAAAACCTGCTCTTTTATAAAAAGTGACAATTTTTCATATTCACTTATATCAATTTTTTTAAATACAAAGTTATAATTTTTTACATTAAGGTTCTTTAATCTGTCTTTTTTTAATTGAACATCATAATAATCATTTAAATTATCTATACCAAAGACTTTATGGCCATTTTCTAAAAAACTCTTTGCTACGTGCATTCCTATAAAACCTGCAACTCCCGTAATTAAAATTTTCAAAACTTGCACTCCAGTTAATTGATAAAATTACAAAAACTTTGTCATTCTTTTTTTTCTATCTATTAATTTTTTATTTGTAGGCACTAGAAAATTCATCATTCCATTTTTTACTCTACCAAATTTAGTCATCAATCCAGTAGAAATTATGTTTAAACAAACCTTCTGAGCAGTACCTGCCTTTAATCTTGTTGAGCCCATAATAACTTCAGGACCAGTATCTAAAACTATAACATAATCACAAATATTATTAATTAGACCATTTTTATTATTTACTATTCCAACTGTTAGAGCTCCTCTTTGTTTTGATTCCTTTAAGACTTGATGTGTAAAAGGAGTGTTTCCACTTGCAGCTAGCCCAATTACAACATCTTTTTCATTTATATTTTTATGAATAACTTGTGAAATCGCATCTTTGACATTATCTTCAGATTTCTCCACAGCTTTAAGAATAGCTTTATTACCTCCCGCAATTATAAAATCTATTCTTTCTACAGGCCAGCCAAAAGTTGGGTATAGTTCTGAACCATCTTGAACTGCAATTCTTACGGAAGTACCTGCACCACAATAAACTATTCTTCCTTTTTTATTGTTCTTCAAAATTTTAAAAATTTGTTTAATAACATCATTGATATCATTTTTTACATTACTAATTGAATTTAAAGCTTCAATATTAGTATTTATCATCAAATTGAAATATTGATCATCATTCATTTTATCAATATCTTCATGCTGATTTGATTTTGTCTCTGTTGGTGGTAAAATAATATCCATGGGTAATTAATACATTTTTTATATTTAAATGTGAAGAAGTATAAATGAATAAACATCTAAAGGAAGTTATTGCAATAGGCTTAATGTCTGGGACAAGCATGGATGGTATCAATGTTAGTTTGGTAAGAACTAACGGCATAAGTTTAAAACAAAGTCATTTTAGTTTAATTCAAAGATATTCTGATGTTACATTGAATTTATTAAACAAAATTACTAATAATCTCTCAATTTCAATTAAAGATGTTAATTTACTCAAAAAGGCCAGTAAACTCATTACAATTGATCATTATAATGCTATAAAATTACTTCTTAAGAAGTCTAAACTTAAACCTGAAATTATAGGCTTTCATGGCCAGACAATTTATCACAATCCTAAAGAAAAAATTAGCCTACAACTAGGTGACCCAAAATTACTAAGTCAAATGTTAAAAACTAAAGTTGTTGGAAATTTTAGAAAAAAAGATATTGAAAATGGTGGAGAAGGAGCTCCTATTGCTCCAATTTATCATAAATATATTATAGAGAAGTTAAATATAGATCTCCCCTGTTGTTTTATAAATATGGGAGGAGTTAGTAATATTTCATATTGGAATGGAAAAGAATTGATTGGTTTTGACACTGGGCCTGGAAATGCCCTAATGGATATGTACATGCAAGAACAATTTCAAACTAGATATGACGATCAAGGAAAATTAGCAGCAAGTGGTAAAATAATTCACAAAGCTTTAAACCAATTTTTAAAAGATGATTATTTTTGTAAAAAATACCCTAAATCATTAGATAAATTGCATTTTATAAAAATATTAAAAATTTTGAAGGAGAAAAATCATAAACCTGAAAATATAATGGCAACTCTAGCCGCTTTTACTATCAATAGCATCTTGCAATCTATATCAATTTTACCAACTAGACCAAAAGTGATTTATTTAATGGGAGGTGGTATTAACAATAAAACTATTATAAACGGAATAAAAAGTAAATTTGACAATAATGTTATTGTTTCAAATGATGTGGGTATTAATGGTGAAATGGTTGAAGCTGAATTGATAGCTTATTTGGCTGTTAGAAAACTCTATAATTTACCCTCATCATTCCCTGGGACTACGGGAGTTAAAAAACCCATTTGCCTCGGTGATTTGTTTGCAAAACTAACTAAATAAAACTATCTTTATTATTTTCATAAAAATTTCTTATTTTTGGGGAACCTGGAAGCAAGCTTCTTATATCAGAAAAAGGAAATGAAGGATCATGCCTATAAGCTTCAGCATAATTATTTTTTGGAGCATTACATTGAGCGGATCTAAATCTATTCATTAAAGTTGTGGCTTCTAAAAACTTTTCAGGGGTTTGACTTTTATGAAACATTATAGCATCTGCTTTTTTATTAAAAACTTCGGAGATATCTACATATAAATTAGGATTAAAATTCACTCCCATTAATGTATCACAGAAAAGTACTGGACTTTTAAAACCAGCACTTTGCGTAACATAATGTGATAAAATTCGATGATCTGGATGATAGTCTTCAGGAGCATGAGTAATAATTAAATCAGGACTTAATAATTTAATTTTGTCATTTATAATATCATACGCGTTTTTTGTAGACGTTAGCATACCATCATAAAAACCCAACATATCAGGGATAGCAATATCTTGCAGGGCCTTTATAGTTTCATTTTTTCTTATCTCAGCTAAATTTTCATTAATTGATACACTTCCTGCACTTCCATCTGTTGCAATCATTAAACTAATTTCATCTCCTCTTTGTAAACAAATTGAAAGTAACCCAAACATAAAAATTTCTATATCATCAGGATGAGCTCCTATAGCCAAAATTTTCATTATATTTTTCTCCTAATTTTGATATTATGATATTCCAAAAAATATAAAGATATCAAATGAAAAAAAATAAAGATAAAAAAAATACAAACGGGTACATTGAAGGTTATTATGGTAAACTATTAAGCTGGGACGATAGAAGGCTTATAGTTAAGTCTCTCCAAAAAAATAATATGAATACCTATTTTTATGCTCCTAAAGAAGATGAAAATCATAGATTGAAATGGAGAAAAAAATATAATTTAAAATGGCGTAATTACTTTCGTGATTTTACAAAATTCTGTGGAGACAAAAATGTAAACGTTATAGCAGGAATAGCTCCAGGACTGGACTTTGATTTTAACGAATTTAATCATAAAACACCAAAAACAAAAAGCCGGGACTTTACTATACTCCATAATAAAGCCAAACAATTACTAAACGATGGCGCAACCTCAATAGCTCTATTATTAGATGACATCCCAGAAGATTTTATAAATAAATTTGGTAATAAAATATCAGAAGGTACTAGCCATGGAATGTTAGCAAATAAGCTATTCAAAAAATTAGGTCAGAAAATTTTTTTTGTACCTAGGATATATGCTGATGAATTAATTCAAGATGAGCCGTTTTATTTAAAAGACTTAAGTAAAGTATTAGATCCCGAAATAGTGCTGTTCTATTGTGGGAAAAATGTTGTCTCTAAAAGTTTAACAAATTATAAAGAAATTAAAAAAACGTTACAAAATAGAATAATATTTTGGGACAATTACTACGCAAATGACTATTGTCCGAGGCGTCTTTTCATAGGACCATATCTTGGAAGAAAAGACATTAATGACATCATGATTAATCCTACAGGATTAATAAACACAGACCTTTTAATTTTGGATATTTTTGCCAATAATTTTTATGGGAAGAATTATATTAAAGAGTGGAATAAAATACTAAATATTCATGGCGTACCAAAAACTTTTATGAAAGTTAAAAATTATTTTCTAAAGCCAAATTTTGGTTCAAATCTAATGGCTGAAACAGTGAATGTTAAAATTGTAGATTTTGAAGCATTGGACCTTCTTTTATGGAAATGGAAAGGAAAACTGTCAAGAGAGTGGTATCCCTTCATATTTGGATTAAAGCATGATTTACAAATTCACAAAAACCTCTTAACCTCAGAACGAATTTTAAAAACACAAACTGCACCTCTATCTAAATTCTTAATAAAGGGAGAAATGTAATGACA
>MDSV01062004.1_pt1 | contig 18584 bp, 10 predicted proteins | sample 810851 | NCBI WGS metagenome assembly MDSV01 (sample SAMN05326640, study PRJNA326480) | marine metagenome | isolation source: seawater | place: Atlantic Ocean: North East | collected 2012 | reverse complement strand
GGCGCTGATACTGTTTATAGATTTACTCCCATGACTAATGGTGGTAATCCAATCTACTGGCAAGGAAAATCTTTTCAGCCTCTACCAGTTTCAATGGAAGGTTTTGAGCATCAGGCTGATGGTAGATTGCCTAGGCCCAAAATGAAAATCGCCAATCCAGAAGGATTGCTCTCTGCAATCGTTCATTCTAATAGCGACTTTAATAACTGTAAGGTAACAAGAAAAAGAACTTACGCTAGATTTTTAGATGATAATAATTTCTTAAATAGAAATATAAATGAAGCTGGAAAAAATCCATACGGAGAGGCTGATCCAAATTCTCATTATCCAGACGACGTATATTTTATTAATAGAAAAGTTTCTGAAGATAAAAATTTCATAGAGTTTGAGCTTGTGTCTGTTTTAGAGCTTGAGGGCTCTCAGGTGCCAGCCAGATTATTGATGGCAGAATATTGTCCTTGGAAATATAGGTGTGATGTTGGTTGCAGGTATAAAGGCCTGCCAGTCGCAGACATTAAGGGTGAAGATCTTACATCTGATATTGATACGGAACTCTCTTCACTTCAAACCGAAATAAATGGAGATTGGGAAATTCAAGAATGGAGTCCGAATGGTTTGGGCATTCAAGGGGGATCTGCTGCAAGCCCAAAAGGATATAATGATGGAGAGGTTGTGAAAATTGTGCCAAAACAAGGAGTTGATCCTGCTCCAATGGTATTTGTGTGCATACAAACGCATCCTGAAGCAGCGCAACACCACCCAATGGTTTCTCCAGAATTTTGGAAAAAAGATGAGTGTTCTAAAAGTGTTGAAGCTTGCAAATTAAGATTCGGAAGGGCTAACAGATTTAATCAGGCAAAAACAGACGGAAGGCTTCCTTTTGGAGGATTTCCAGGAACTGAAAAATTTAGTTTTGAATGATCGCTGATAAATTATTGAAGGATATTAAGTTATATTCTATTAAAAATAAGACAATAGAGTCTTGTGGGTTGGTTGTAGGTCAAAGAAAATCAGAAAAATTTATAAAGTGCAAGAATATTCATCCAAAACCAGAGGTAGCATTTGCTATTTCTCCGAAAGATTTATTGGTAGATAATGTTAATTATATATTCCACTCTCATCCAATAGTATCCTCTAGGCCTTCTAATGCAGATAAAAAATATTGTAACGAATTGAGGATCCCTTTTTTAATTTATAGTATACTTAATGATGATTTCTTTATTTATCATCCTGAATAGGTGTATATTTCTTCAGGTATAAGGTTAAAATGAAAAAGGTATATTTACATGGCTCTCTTGGAGAAAAGTTCGGTAAAGAGTGGACTTTGAATGTTCATTCTGCGAGCGACGCTTTTTCTGCAATTAATGCAAATGTAGATGGATTTGTAGAGTATTTGTCTCAAAGAGATAGAGACGGCGTTAGTTATACCATCACAACAAAAAACATAAATGAAATAAAGCCTGACGGAAATTCCTTAAAACATTTTGTTACCCGAAATAATCTTGACATGAATTTATCCTCTAAGGAAATTCATATAGCTCCAATGGCCCAAGGAAGCATGGGTATTTTTACTGGTCTAATGGGAGCAAAATTGTTTTTTGCCAAACTTTTCGTTGCAGTTGTTGCGGGCATGGTAATCCAGGGAATTTTAAATTCTTTATTTAAGCCCCCAAAAAGAGATGATCCCACAACCTCAAAATCATACTTATTTCAAGGCGCTCAAAATAGACAGCAGCAAGGTATTGCAGTTCCTTTGGGTTATGGAAGGCTAAGAGTGGGGTCTGCAGTTGTAAGCACTTCAAAAGAATCATTTAAGCTTCCCAGTGAAGGCGGCGAAATGGCTGATAAAAAAGTTATGCAATCTTTTTCTCAGTTTAGAGTGTTGGAGTTGATATCCGAGGGGCCAATAGAAGGTTTTTGTAATGCTAATGGATCTATAACTAACGATCTGCGTGAGGCTATATATTTTAATGGCACTCCTGTAAAAAATACTGCATTGGGAAAGGCTACGGCTATTGGACAAGAAGGATTTGATAATCTAGGAACTTATAATTATATTTTAAATGAAGGACAAAATGGGGTAGAAATTCCTCCAGTTGCAAAAAACGGCGTAGAAAGAGAAAAAGCGCCTTTTCCAGAGCCAGAAATTGCTTTTGATATAGGTAATAGATTGGTTGGCGCTGGTCCTTATACAACAACTGAACAAGCAAAGCTAAGACAAGAAGAGGTGGATAAAGAAAATGCAAGGAGAGACGCTATTGCGGGCAAAAGCTTGACGACCTCCATTCTCCATAGTAAAGAATTGCTTTTCGGGCCAGATGTAAAAAACGAGCATCTTGAAGGAGCGCACCTTTTGACTTTTGATGGTGCAGTTGCTATGGGTGCAAAAATTCAATCACATGCAATTCGAAGCGATAATGCTTCAAAGGTTCGAATAGCTTTTCAGGCAAGAGGGCAAATTCAGCTAGATGCAGGAGGAACAGATCCAGTCACTCAAAAATTTGCTATTAGATTAAACTATGGAGATCGCATGTATTATATTGGCGACGGACCATTTGTTTTATCTAAAGGATCATCTGGCAATTCTTATATCGGAGCAAAATTTACAGAATCTGCGAACTTTCTTAAAGTTGAAAATGCGGGTACTGGCCGCCCAATTTTTGCATTAAAGGGCTTGGCGTCTGCGGCTTATGAATTTGATATTGAATTTGAGATTCCAAGGGGTATAAGAGATTATGAGGCATACATAGATCAGGATGCTGAATTGGCTGAGTCATATAGGAAATATGTTAACAGCGGAAGAAACGGCAAAAAAGAACAAGGATTTGGAATAGATGGATTATCTAAATCAGATTGGGGAAGAATTCATTGGAGTAGCTTCGGCCAAGGTGAAGATCATCGAACTCCCCCTCCGCTATTAAGCAGCTTTAGGAAAAATCCTGTTATTCAAATAGTAAAATTAACAAGAGAACTAGATCCTAGCGTAAAGGGCGATAACTACGACGAGGGCTCAGGAATAACGGGAACGGAGGGAAAAGCTTACTTTCATAGCGGCGGACTAAACATGATGAAAGAAATGACCCTTGCAACCGTTACGGAGATTATGGAAGACAAGTTTTCTTATCCTCATAGCGCTATGATGCAAATTGTTTTTGACAGTAAAAATTTTAGCTCTACCCCAAAAAGAGAATATCACACAAAACTAAAAAAAGTTTTAATTCCAAGTAACTACAATCCACTCTCAAGAAAATACGACGGACCTTGGAATGGATTATTTAAAGGACAAGAATCATCAGAAGATAAAATTTATTCTATAGCAGATGCGCACAAAGCTTGGACCGATAATCCAGCTTGGGTATTTTATGATTTGGTTACAAATACAAGATTTGGTTTGGGTAAATTTGGAGTAGAAGAAAATTTCGTTGACAAATGGGCGCTCTACAAGGTTGCAAAGTATTGTGATCAATTGGTTGAAACGGGATATCCAGATGATCAACTTGGCAATGGACAGACTAGAGCTTTCTTTTCTACAGACAATCAATTAGTAAGCGAAGCAACTCTGCCAGGAGCAAGCCCAACAGAACAAAAAACTGGTATGGCTACAGGTGGCGCTTTCGAGGTAAAGATTGCAAATTTATCTATTACAAAATTTAAAGAACAATTTGGTGATGGAGATAGCTTTAGGGGTATAAAGGTTGCCTTTTTTATGTCTGATGAAACAATCGAAGAAAGGGTTTTGTTATACAGCGATGCGGGTATGCAAAGAATAACATTAAAGGGTCCTAGTTTTTCGGAGCATTCAACTACCTCTGGTGGTATAACTCAATCAGATGTTGCAAATTCAAAAACTGGAGCCATATCTCAGCTTAGATATCCCATAGTTGAGCCCAGATTTACTTCAAATATATATATTACCGAAAAAATGGAAGCTTTAACTCTGATCAATCAGATGGCAGCCATCTTTAGGGCTATGATAGTATATCATGATGGAAAAATTAGTTGTGTTCAGGACTCTCTTAAGACTACAACTCAAATATTTAATAGTTCAAATGTGCATTCTGAAGGTTTTACGTATAATGGATCTGTAAGAAATAAAAAATTTAGTGCTGTGGTTGTTAGATACAATGACAAAGATGATAATTTTAAGCCCGCTGTTGTTTATGAAGAAGATCAAGAAGGAATGGAAAAATTCGGATATGTTGAAGAAGAAATTCTGGCTTGGGGTACAACATCTAGGGGTCAAGCTCTAAGATTAGCAAAATGGGCTCTTTTTACTGCCCAAAGAGAAACTGAAACAATATCATTTAAGGCGGGTCAAGAGGCTGCTTATTTATTTCCTGGGGCTATATTTGAGGTTTCTGATGAGGCTAGGTCAGGAAAACAAAATAGCGGAAGATTGCTTGGAACTTTTATAGATAAAGAGTATACTACCCAACCTTATGTTTTATTGGATAAACTTTTAAAAGACGCTCCTATCGGTATGGTTGAATTAACTATTGCTGCTGGGCTGGCTAGAACAACTTCTAGAGAATTGAATGAACTCGCAAAATACGATAAAGATGAAAACGATCAGATCGCTAGAATTGATGGTAATAGTGCGCCTCAATTAATTAGATTTGAGGGTGTTGTTTCTGACTCTCCTCATCATAGAGATGATTCTCCACAAAATCAAAGCTCAATTGTTACTGATTTAAGGGTTAAATATGAAATTTCTGTGGATGTAGAAAGTAATACATTCAGTCAGTTTAACCATCCTTTTCAAGAGGGCGATTTAGTTTCTTTTGTATCTGAAGGTTCTCCGCCATCTCCGCTTAGTGAATTTTTGTCATATTATATAGTAGATACTCAACCGCATTCTTTTAAGGTTTCATATGGCACTTTGGAAGACCCGATTAACATAACCGATGTTGGGTTAAATGAATACGGCGAAGAAGGGGGTGTCCACTATATATCTCCAGATAATCCCAAACTCACAAGAGATGCGTTGCGAAACGTTATGATCGGCGCTCCGTGGATTATGAAGGGTATTTTTGCTGTTAAATCTCCAGGAAGAATGACTTCGGCTCAATTTGCTAATCTTGAAGTTGAAACAATTTCAGCTGGAGATGTAGCTGGGATGCCAAATTGGTATCATACTAGTTGGCTCGGGCAAATAGGAATTTTCGATGACTCTGGATGGGTATTTAGCAGAGCTCTAGGTTGGATTTATTTATTGGATATCGCAAACGGTGGGGTTGGAGGAAGTTATTGGTTCTTTATTCCTGGAGCTGGTTGGATATGGACAAACAATACTTTGAAGAAAAGTTATTGGTATATTTATTCTCATGATGATGATCAGCATGGCGTTGCAACTGGAACATCTGCTGGTTGGGTATATATAGAACAGGGAGAAGATAAAAAAGGTAATTATATCGGACCAATTAGGGGATTTGCTTATGACGATAATTATTCTGCATATAGTGTCGGTAGCGAATATGAGATTGGGGTTGGAAGCTCTCAAGATGAGATAAGTGAAGGATCAAAGGGTTTTGGTAGTAGGGGAAATATGCCCAGAGGCATGTTGAGAAAAATTGTGGGAACACAGGCTTCTCCAAAAGGGGTTTGGTTTCGGTGGAATCAGTATGCAGAGGCCGATGCCTACGTTCCTGTGGCACCAGCCGTAACTGGAGAAAGTAAACCTTCATCAACTCAATTTGCTCATAATACAAACATCAAAAATGTTGATATCACTGATGTAACTTTTGCAACTAGCATGAGACAGGGCGGAACTCAGGTTTTGATTCATTCTGACGACAATAATGGTCTGAGCGAAAGAGATTTTGTTATTATTAGATCATTTAATTCGTCAAACAGCACCTTAAATAATTTAATTAACAAAAAATGGAATGTCGTAAAAGTCAGCCATCTTGTTTTTGAATTGATTAATTCTTCAAGTATTGCAACAAATTCAACCTACAAAAGTGCTGCTGATGCAGTAAGTGGTTCTGATTTTGGTAGATTCGATAAAGCCGCCGCGCCAGTTAATCCTTCTGATAGGTTAGTAAAGCCCCAGCTTTTTAGGTGTGTATCTGTAACCGAAGGTCAAGAGGATCAATATGAGGTTAGTGGAATAGAATATGATTCAACAAAATTTGACGCAATCGATAAAAATAATATAATAAAGAAACCAACCTTACCTATTCCTCCTCAAGAAGATATGAGCCTGCCAGAAGCTCCAACAAAAATATTCCTAACAAATCTTAGCCCTAAATGAAAGATACAGTACTAGGCATTCAGTTTGATGTAAATGATTTAGACGCAAAATATGAAGTTGTCGGGACTTCTGACAATTATTCCTTTCAATATAATTTAGGTCTTGGTAGTGATTTGGTCACTGAGGTTGGAGATCAAGCTCAAAGAGCAGTATCTCTGCAAGGAAATTACGGAGACTTTACGGTAAGAGTTTTTGCTGTAAGCGACATTGGTGTTAGGTCTGCTTTTGTTGAAAGCGGTATTAGGATAAATCCTTCTGAATTTGACGGAACATTTAAATTTGCAAATATTGAGGTTTCTAACCTGCCACCTAATTCAAAAATTGGTAGCACTACTTTATCTATACCTAGCGGAGAAAATAATCAACTGCTTGTTGAGTCGGAGTTTGTAGAAAGGGCCCCAAGAATAGACTGGACTTTAGAGCCTCCGATAGGTCATGCGCTAGAAGGTCAGGCGGTTGGCCCTGAGTTAATCGGAGATTCTCTATTTGATAAATTTTCTATTTCAATAAAGACTGGGGAGGATGCGGGTAGCGAAGGCGTTAAACTTACTGAGTCTCAGTTAAATAAAAGTTTTGGTTTTCAAGAAAGACTGAATTCCTCTGAGGTATCTAATGTTTTGTCTAATTATAGTGGATTTTCTTTAGAATTAAGCGACTCTATATTTAAAGAATTTGGAAATCATAGAAATTTTGTTTTAGAGGTTGTGGGGCATGATTTCTTTGGTAAGACCTGTACAGGAATACTTTCTGGAACTAATCATGATCCTACTATAAATCTTACTCGTGATCTAAAGGGGTCCGAGATGACATTCGCATGGAATAGTAATGATACGGACGCAAATGGCGTTGATATACTTGCGCTATCTTATCCCTCTGGAGTAAGCTTACTTGATCAAAGAGATATATATAAAAGCGCAAATTATTTAACCGAAACTTCAGATGCAGCCACTTGGAGCAGGCATGTTAATTATAAGTCTGGAGACCACGCTAATTATAATAACAATATTTATAAATGTACTTCTGGTTATATATATTCAGACTTCTTTCAAGCAAGATCTAATCTTAACCCCGACGGAAATGGTGATGTTTGGCAAAATATTGGCGCTCCTGTAGACTACTCTTTTGAGGAGATTTCCCTTGATGCTAATAATTATGCTTATCCTCAAGCTTTTGGGGTCTGTTATTCATACGCCTTTAGGCCTAAAGATGCTTTTGCCACTGGACACTTGTTTAATCTCACAGAAAGCGGATTATTTAGAGACCAAGATCTTGCAAAATTTAGATCATCAATTGAAATTGCTAACATTAGATTTCGAGAGCGTGAAGATGATTTAATATTTAATTGGGAAATTGTTGATCAAGATGGAGAATTTGTTGATGTGAATAATTTTCAATTTTTAACAAATCAGTTTGAAGCAAAATCTTTAATGGGTCTGAGTGGGTCTCTCTTTGATGCAGACACAAATATATTTCTTACTGGAATATTTAGCGGCTCAGACACCTCTTATGAATTTACAAGAGAAATAAACAATAAAATTTATAATACTGGCGGATGGATAGACGCTACAGACTGGGTTCATCAGGGCGCTGAAGATTACGAAAAAAATTCTGTAGTTTTTGATGGCGGTCAAGATGGAGAAAAGAATAAATTTAGGGCTGTTAGTGGTCTGGCAACTTTCGCTGGAGGAAAAAGAACATACAGAAAGCCACCAAACCAACAAAGTCCAGTCAAGCCGTTTAATGAGGACTGGTTTGTAACTGGAACTTATTTAGAAGGAGATGTTGTATCTTTTGAAGACTCTCTATATCGAGCCAATGCTTTTGTGCAAAATAGCGTTAATGCTAGTGGTACATATAATGAAAGCGTAGATTATCCAACTGGAGTTACTATCATGGCTCCCACCAGCCCCGCTGTTAATGTATTTAATGTTACTGGCCAGTATCGCGCTGGAGAAAGGGCTCTTTATAGGGGTACAGTATATGAGGCTAAAATTGACTTCCCTTCTGTAACCGATACAGTCCTTGGTGAGAGTGGACTCTATTCTAGAAAAACTGGATTTTATCCAGACGATTCAATCGGATCTAAGAGCTGGGATGTTGTTCCAGCTTTAAAGGAAGGAACTGATTTTGGGCTGTATTTATGTATCGCTCCGAATGGTCCATCTCATGATCCTTTCCTGGGGGATAGTAGGCCTCCTTTTGCTGGATCTGAAATTGATGGTTTATATTCTGTATCTGGCCTACTTCCCTCTACTGGCGACAGTCATTGGCAGTTATTGCAACCTAATACTGCTACTGGATGGGGTTTGCATGTTACGGGATACAGTAAGTCTATATTGTGGAGTGGTGATTTTGACTTTTTTAGTGGAGACATAGTATCTTATAATAATGATTTATGGAGTGGCGTTAAAGATAGCGGTCCGAGTACTTCAGCTGGATCTCAACGGCCAGTGCGTGGAGCAGATCCCAATCAAGCAACTACATATTGGACTGAAAGCGGAACATTTGATTATAATGATGGAGATAATGATATAATTCTTGACTATGAGGTTGGTGATTCTGTTTATTATAATGGAGTTGTTTTTAGGGCAAATATTTCAAATCCAACTGGAGCTCCAGCAGAGAATAATATAGAGCTCGAGTGGGTTTCTCAAGGTGTGGAAACTAGTTGGTCTCCAGTCTGGGAAAGGGTTGTTCACGATTCTAATTATATATATGGGCACATAGGTATTCCAGAAAGCGGAAAAAGAAAAATTGGTATAGATGTTGGTGTCGTAGACTCTGATGGAAATATAGTTTCTAGAAAAAAATTGGTAGGAAATAATCCCGCTCCAGTTATTATGCAAAACGGTTTCGATGTTGATAGTTTGACCCAAACAGAAAGCGTAACTTTTAATTTTAGATATGCTTTTGGTAGAAACGAAAAAGTATCAAAGGTTGAACTTTACAGATCTTCGACCCCTAATTTTAGTATAACTGGAGAAGATGGTCTACCTGGACCTGGATCTCCAAATTTTGTAAAATCTGTGCTTGGCGAGGCTGAGGCAACTTTTGGAGAAAATATAAACTCTATATCAGACTCTCCTCCTCTACCCTTGATTGGTGGATTTGGGCATCAAATTACTGGATACTATTATAAGATTATGCCTTATGATGATTTTGGTAGTGGAGTTCAGTACGATGTTAGTGATAATTTTGGCGACCTAGAGAGAGTTTTAATTTATCCAAAGAATTTTCATTCCAGATTTGGTGATGGATTTAATGGTCCAGTAATCCAAAGATCTAAGGGTGATTTGCCTGGAGTCCCTGTTAATTTTTCTGGAAAAACAGCTTTCGAAAATTTCTTTTTATCTTGGGAGGTTCCATATAGTGGAGATCAAAGTATTGATATTGATAAAAGAGCAAACAACATAAGTCATTATGAAATTTGGGAATCTCATGAAGATGAAATACAGGTGGCTGGCTCGCCTCTTGATCAAGCAAGTAATTTAACTGGGTATAGAAGAATTTCTGGCGATCTTCCCAGCTTTGGACATATACCTCAAGAGATATTAGATCCTGCGCTTGGAATAACAAATGCAACAAATTCATTAAATATTGACGCCTCTTCTCCTCGACTTCAAGTGGTTCACAAGGGAAATACAAATGATAGAAGATATTTCTGGGTTAGGTCTGTTGATATGGCTGGAAATAAAAGCCCATTCACTGGCGCAGCCGCAGGAACATGGAACGGAGATGAGGTAAAGGGTCTTGATTTAACGTTAGGCCAAGTTAATACGACTGATATTGCTGATTTTGAGATGAATATCACGAAAACTTTTCCAGACACTTTAGCTCTTATCCCTAACGATCCTTTTAATGACAATCACACGAGCGCTGGTAATATAAGTTGGAATAGGCATTTTGTTTACCTTAATGGAACTGGCTATGTTATTGGGCCTGGAACAACTCACGGCACTAGCCCAACCCACTCCTATGTTTATTGGCAGGGCAGTACAACTGAAATTACTGACGATCAAAAGGTTGAGCTTGGTTTAACTGGTGTGGGCGGCGGCCCGCTTGATGATTCAATAGGTAATCCTTTAAGGAATATTGCATATAGTGGAGATTATCTAACTTCTGCGAGACATCCAGCTGGCGGGGAAGGTTTTGATCCTATTCCTGGATTTACTGGCGGAGATCATATTATTGCAAGAAATAGCGATGGAATCGCGACCCCTATGTGGCATGCCTTCGCTAATGCATTGATTGGCACCGCAATGATCGAAAATGCCGCTATTGTAAATGCTACAATTAATGATGTTTCTGCAGATAAAATGACTGCTGGAACTATTTTTGGTCATGAAATTTCTATTGGGTCTAAGACCGTCGACGGAAGTGCCGTTTTTGGATCTGTAAAATCTGTTGGCTTTGACCCTTGGGATCCTGCTGAAAAACCTCAGGGTTTTGTTATTAGTGGTGATGGAAGCTTTATGTTTAGGGATGATCAGGGTGGACAGCTTTCTTTTGGGGATGAGGGTTTAGAGGTTCGCGCTAATTTAAAGCTCAGGGATGGAAATACTCTCTCTCTTGTTAATCTTTATTCTGAGCCAAACCTATTTAAGTATAGTCATAATCTGGACGGATCATATACTGTGGATAGCCCGACAACTACATCTATTATAGCTAAGTTTCAGAATATAGATGTTGCTAGCGCAAACGAAATCGAATGGAAGTTAGAAAATCCAGCTGGCATAATTAAGGATTACGGATATATTCCCTATGCAGAAAATGGTGATTCAACTTTCGGATTTTCTTTTGATGATTGGGACAATAATCTTAAAATTGCCACAGCAACATTGCATAAGACTGGGTTTGCTGCTATGGTTGGAGATACATATAATAATTTAATTGTATCTATTACGGGCATAGGTCAATCTGCGGAACACTCGATAACTATATATAAGAATAAGGATGGAGAGCAGGGTGAAACTGGAAGGCATCCTACTTATAGGGGAGAGTGGTCTGTTGACGTATTTTATACTGGAGCCAATGGAGCATTTCCCTTAAGGGCCGACGTTGTTAAAAAAGCTCACGCTGGAAGTGAATATTGGATGGCCACAACAGATCACACGTCATCTAATTTTACAACAGAATACAACGCTGGATATTGGGCGCCTTTTGGGAATCAGTTTAGTAATATTGCTACTTTTGATAGTATTGGTGTTGGCGTCGAACCTTCTGGTACCGTTGGCACTATCGTTGCTTCAAATGATGTTATCGCTTTTGCAAGTTCTGACGAAAGATTAAAGGAAAATATTTATTTAATTGATTGTCCGCTAGAAAAAGTATTATCTATAAGCGGAGTCACATTTAATTGGAGTGAGGATTCTTATGAACATTTATCTGGGCCAGACATAGGAGTTATAGCCCAAAATGTAGAAACCGTAATCCCAGAAGTCGTTGCCACAAGGCAAGACGGATACAAGGCGGTTAGGTATGAAAAGCTGGTTCCCTTACTAATTGAAGCAATTAAAAGCCAAGAGGCTAGAATTAAATATCTTGAAGATAAATCAGATCAAGACTGATCGTTAATAAGTTTCATCAAAACCCTTGCTTCTGTGGCAGGAATGCTCTCAAAGTCTACCCACTGCTTGACTAGTTCATTTTGGTATTTTCCTTCTTTCCACCAATCCCTTAACACTACCTTAAATTCTTCAAAATTAGAGCAGTTAAGTTTTTCTTTAGATAAGGACTGAAGCATTCCGTCTGGAGTTAGCGCTGCGCCTGTAGAAAGCCCAGAAAAAGTACTTGTAGTATTTGACTTATCTATCTCGTCGTCTCCTACGATATGAACGTTAAGAAAGTTTCTAACACATCTTACAAATGCCCTATTGCATGCAATAGTCTCTAGGAACTTAGTTGCAAAACTGCTTGTGTTATTTAGAGTAGCATTGGCCATATCTTGAAAGCTTACAGAACTTGCTGTCTCATAGTTATCAATAAAATTGATTTGGCATGTTACCGCCACATGATCTGGGCCAACCTTCTCTGTGTGATAGCTTACTGCATAAAAACCTCTTAATCTCGCAAGCTCTTTGATGCCGCTAAGCTTAATTAATAGCTGATGATCCTTCAATCCTTCGATTGAGCGGGGAACATCTTTTTTTCTTGATTCAAACCAGCCCTTGTTTGGAAACAAATGCTCGTCTTTAATCATTGCCCTCCAGTCTACAGACCCATCTTCATTAAAAACATAGTCTACGTTTTTTAGGAGTCCGTATTGATCTCTTTGGTATTTCATCGGCCCTTCGGCATTTGGACTATCATCCCTTGTTATTTTATTTAAAATATCGGTTGATACGGATTGTTCTGTTGAAATTGTTGTCATATTATCTGTTGCTGCTATGCTTTTGTTTTTGCTTCCCTTTGGTCTTCCCATGTTAGTTCTCCTTATTGTATAACTTTATAGTGTTTAGCTCTTCCCAAAACTCAGGGCAGTCGATAACTTTTGTGTCTTCGACGCCTTCGATACCTCTTTGCCACGCCGCTTTACTGCTATATTTTTTTCCACCTGAAAGTAAGATTCTTGAATTTTTATAATGAGTATTATCGCATATTTTTTCTTTATTGTCAAGATCATTTTTAGTTTTTTTATGAAAAAGGTCAATATCCCACTCAAAAAGCTTTAACCTTACTTCAGATACAATGTCTTCGTGCTTGCAAAAAACCTTTGTTGGGATTCCTGATTTAGATAAGTTCTTTAGATAATTTACGTCTGTATCCATTGATGCTTCGTAATTAATCTGATTTAAACTTGGTCTGATGGCTTTTAGGCATTGTGGGGAGATGGGTTTGTCTGTAAAAATGTTAATTTTTCTATTTCTACTCCATTGTATAATATTCTTTTCGTCTAAGAATTCTTCTGCATGAATATTTACTGGGTGACCCTTCATAAAGCTATCTGGCATAATATGATTTGGTATTACCGCTACGGAAGGAAGGTGGTATGCTGAGCCGATATGAATTGTTTCTGTTTTGTGTAGTTCGTGTTTAATGTTTAGCAGGTCTAAAACTGCTCCAGCAATAGCCTCTGGCTTTATGGTATTAACCGTCTTTGGGTTTTCTTTATCGGAAAATGAGGGTTTTTTGTTTGGTGTGTTTGGTTCAAATAACATGTGGTCTGAGGTGTCTCCCCAGTACGGTCCACAACATTCTTTAAATAGTACGCTATATAGGCATACTATTTTTTTATCAAACCCACTGGCCACATGAGTGCTAAAGGAGTCATTCCCCATGTGCAGCATTGAGTTTTGAATTAAGTAAGACACTTGTTTTAGGGTTGTGGATCCTGTATAGTTTATACATCCGCCAATTTTTTGATCATCCTTCTGCCCTATTTGAATTATAGATATATCTTTTTTGTCTAGATACGGCCTTAACATAGAAACTACATCATTATAGTAGTCGTAGTTTTTTGCATGCATTCCGCTGCTGGCATGAAGCGTGATATATTTTTCTACGGGGCTTGGGTAGAAACATGTCTCTATATGAGGCTTGTCTATTTTTACCCCGCACGAAAGCGCGTATTGTTCTACTAGGTGCATATATCAAATTGTATTTTGTCTTTGCCGTTGTGCATATAGTTCAACATTCTTTGTGTTCCTATAAACGGCAGAAATGCTACTTCGAAATATCCTGGATGATCTCCTTGGCCTTCCAGGGTGGGAAGACTATCTAGCTGTTTTGACCAAGGAATATATTTGTGGATATAAGGATTTCCTTCCAGTATTTCAAAGTATTCTGGTTTTGTTGAAAAGTAAATATTATATTCTGGATATGTTTCTTTTATATTTTTTAGAAGGGAAGTGCAGAGGAATACATCTCCAATACTTTGAGGCATTGAAACAAGAAGCCTCTTTCCTTCGTCGTCATCGCTGAGAAGGTCTTCAAATTTTGTTTTTTTGTTTTTTGTATTTTCCTCTGAAGCTACTTTTCTGAAATATGAAATAACGTCTTCTCTGGGCATACCTTCTGACATTCTTCCCATCCAGTGCTTGTGACCATCTTCTTTTTCGTCTACATCCATATTTAATATATTTTTATATATATCTATTAGCCATTCAGATGTATCCTCTATGGTTTTCTCTTTGTAATCTGGGTTCTTTTTTGGGATTGAAAAATCAAAATTGTAATCAATTTCAGGCATAGAATCAATTATTGATTCGAGTTTTTTTCCAATTACCTCGATACTGTAATTGTCTATAACAAATTGTCTCGCTTTCTTTCCCATCTCTAACTTCTTTGAGGGCTTCATTTTAAATACCTTTGACAGCTGATAGCATATACTGTCTGGGCTTGTGCTGGCTTTAATGAATTGCGTCCCTGGTTCTCTGTATTCCGTCCAGTTTAATGCAAACCCAGCGCTCGATTCTGAGCACATGTCTTCTCCGCAGCTATAATTTGTTGAAAGGGTTATTAGTTCTGTTAATTTTGCCTCTTGGATTGGTATCTCTTGCCCTCCACTAGTAAAAGGGTGGCAATATGTATCCATTAGGTTGTAAATTTCATTAAGCTGCTCTTCATTTACTCCATCTTTAACATTTGTTGTGACTTGAGAACCCTTAGATCCACAAAACCTGCAATCTTGTTTTTCTCCCTGCTCTTTTGTTTCTCCAGCGAATTTTTTAATTTCATAGTTTTTGCAGTTATTGCAGAAATATGTTGTAAGGATTTTATCTGGGTCTATACCTTTTTCTTTAATTAGCCTTGGTATATCCCAACCTTCCTGCCAGTGTGTGTGGAGTAATAGCTTTGCTTTGCATGAAGGGTTTTTCTGGGTAAACATCTTGAATCCTTCGAGAAGGTTGGGAACGCTTTTTCTTAATTGATTTCTAAATACAAAACCTATAATAAAGTCGTCTTCATCTATGTTTTGAATTTTTCTAAGTTTGGTTCTTTCCTCATCCTTCATTCTGTAGAACACGCTAGTGTCTACGGCTCCATGCAGTGTTTTTACATGCTTTTCCCCGAGACCGTTTAGCGCTTTCTCTGCAAATGTGGCCCATACATAATAGTTTTTTATTTTTGGTGCATGTTTAACTGCTTCTGGTAGGATTGGTAGACTATCTAGGGTAGTCCATATCATGCAATTAATTTTATTCCACCAAGTCTTTTTAATATAATCGCTAAAAGCCCAGATATCCTCTATTCCAATATATACATCGGGTTTTTCTTGCTCGATTATAGTATCGATCATTTGTCCTCCATAGCCCGCTTGTCTTGCGAGATTTGGATCTTTGTTTAATTGTTGAAGTAGAGCGGGATTATTTGGGAGAGAGCCCTCGCACTTCCACGGAAGCTTTTTTGTTTTCTCGTCTCCCCAGTGAATTCCATTTGAGAACTCTACAATATCATATTTTCCAGTTTTCTGTAGATGTATTAATATATTCTTTGTGTGTTTACCAAAGCCTGTATATGCTCTACAGTGATTACTGTGAATAAGTATTTTTTTCTTTTTCATCAAAACGGAGCATCTTCGGCATTGTTCCCTTTTGGTTTATTTTCGTTCTTTTTGTTTTTGTGATTTTTTATCTCCTCTCTTCGTCTATGCTTATATAGTTCTGAGAGATAGAATTTTAGAAATTCTGTAAGAGCTTGAACCTCTCCAGGTTCAAGAGGGATTCTAAATGTTTGGTTTCCATTTCTGGTAAAAACAGCCCCAAAGGCGGGAACTATGATTGTCTTATCTTGAACTTTAACTTGCTTGTCCCACGGAGTAAACTTAATCGATGTCTTGTTTTCTTCGAAACTATGAAATGTTGAATATTCATTTCTATTAGCGAATGCGCTAAGCATTCCTCCAGCCTCAAACTCATTAAACTTAATGTTGATATTCTTATCGGGATTTTCTCTGTTGCCCGAAAAGCTTCCAGATCTTTTACTTGAGTCCCAGCTGAATTGCTGTATTGCGCTCACATAGAGCGTTGGCTCAAACTTTTTATTTACTCCAATGCGAAAGCTAAAAGCGCATCCAGAGTTTTTGCTGTTAGGTTTGTATAATGTTAGTGACATAATTGCTATTTGTTTCTAGATAGTAGAAACAAAAGCAATAAAGTCAAGCGTTATTTTTCAGAAATTCTAATGAGGAATGGTAGTTTTTTGAGCTCTGATGGAAATAGTTTTTTATCTTTGGGTTTTTCTTCATCTATGTCCTTAGAAACACTTTCTATTGGTAGGTTTTTAATCTTATCGAGAGTTGGCATTTTCATAGAAGGGTCTAATGCCCACATGATTTCGTGCCTCTCTGCCCAGCGCTTCATTCTTCTAACTGGAACCATAAGGTTAAATCCTTCTCCTGCGCCCCTCACTATCATTCCCACATACCTTCCGTCTTGGAGGAATACCCCTCCTCCAGAAGACCCTTTAAATGCAGTAACAGTAGTTTGGTCAAACTCAACTTTTCCATGTATGCGTCCGACTTGAGAAATTATTCCAGAAGTCATACTGTTGGCGCCCATTTGTCCGAGAAGAGATCCAACGTGATATAATTGTGTTCCGATTGGTATAATGGGCTCTTCTTTATCTAGATAGAACTTAGCGCTAGCCTTTCCATAATCTTTTGCCCTTACCATGAGTAGGGCTAGATCTTCTCCGTCGTCTGCATCGCTAAACTTCACGACTGTCGCATTCATTTTTATTTCTCCCACCCTGCGTCCATCCTCAACTAACTCTTTCACGATTTGAACATCTCCAAATTCAATGATCTTTTTTGGGGAGCCATCTTCAATAATGGTTCTAATTTCCCTTAGGTTGTCTACTACATGTGCGCACGTCCATACAAAGGTAATTTTTTCTCCTTCTACATCTCTTGTTATTAATACTCCAGACCCTTCAGATTTGCTATACCCTGAATCAGATTTTATTGTAACTGAAATGTCTTGAAGGTGATCTGCGACTTCTCTCCTCTCTTTTGTTGTGATTGCTGATAGGTTAAGCGCAAACAGCGCTAGCGTTAGGAGAGTTATTGTTTTTTTCATGTATTGATTGGTTTAAATAAATTATTACACTTAAATACTGTTTATGTCGTGACACCAATCTTCTTCTGAATATAGAGCATCATATTTTCTGTAGCTAGATGTCCAGACATGACCTGGCAGCTCGCTTATTCTGATAATGTCGAAGTATTTTTTCATTAGCTCTTTTGATTTACTTTCATCCATGGTATTATCGTCGCTTTCTATTGCTGCCATGGCTAACACCTGCTCGGGAAATCTTTTTTGTCCAGTTCCGTTTTTTGTTATACGTACCGCTTTTTGATATACATTTCTCATTCTCCATGTTAGGCCTGCAACTATGTGATCTGAGGGGTGAAATTTATTTTCGTGATCTTTTCTGAAATATATATTAGAGGTAAGAAGTTTATGATAGTCATATTTACCTGTCTTTGGGTTTTTTTCTTGGTGATGAATTTTGTTAAGTTTATTTATTATTGTATCAATCACAGGGTAGCTTTCGTCTGACCTAACTTTAATTGAGAAATAGCCAGAAGCTTCTTTTACTCCATTAAGGGTTGTATAGTTTTGATATATCCATGGGGCTTGGCTTCCTCTTAGCTGATAGTGTTTTCCTAAGTCTATATACTTATTTATGACTAATTTAATTTTATCTCTATAAGGGTTAAGCATGGAGATATCATCGCTATCCCAGCACGATACAATCACCTCTCCATATTTGAGGTAATTATCTATTGTTTCTATAGATCTTGAATGAAGTGGGCCTTGTATTATTATAGATACAGTACTCTCTAATGCTTCGAATCTTGGGAGCAGGTCTTTGTAAAAAGCTAACAGCTGATGATTGTTCATTAATTATATTACAGTATCTGAGCATAATCCGTAACATTTTTCTCCATTATATTTAGTTGCATCTCCTACAACAATAACACTTTTATTACAGACTTCTTTTTTGGGGTATGTCCAAATATAGCCTTTTGATGTTAATGTGAAATCGTCTTCTTGGTGCCAAAATATATTAAGTGAATCTATCCCAGAAAACATTTGAAGAGCCATCAGGTTTTTGCAGTGAATCCATAACTTGCTGGAATTGCTAACTAAAAATCTCATTGGGCATTTGTATTGCGGTTTGTCATGTCCAAGATATATTGCATCATCAAACCAAACATCTATCTCTACGTCAAAACCCTTTGAGATTGCATTTTCAATATAAGTAATAGAGTTCTCTAATTTTTTATTTCTTCCTTTTAGGTTTCCTCTATGGGATATTAGTTTCATTAGGTTTATAGTTGTTTATGAAATTATTTAAATCTTCTGGTGTTCCTAGGCCCCACATG
>MDSV01220347.1_pt1 | contig 18589 bp, 23 predicted proteins | sample 810851 | NCBI WGS metagenome assembly MDSV01 (sample SAMN05326640, study PRJNA326480) | marine metagenome | isolation source: seawater | place: Atlantic Ocean: North East | collected 2012 | reverse complement strand
GTCTACTAGATTGTCTAGACAACACAATAATGCTAATATAATTGCTTTAGGAGCTAGATTAACAAAAAAAAGTTTATCGTTGAAACTAGTAGATTTATTTTTAAAAACTAGGTTTGAAGGTGGTAGACACTTAAAAAGGATTAAAAAAATATAATGTCGGTAATAAAATTAGATAAATATTTAAACAGTTTTTTCAAATTAAAATTGCAAGATGCTGATAAAGAACTCTATAATTCAATTCGAGATGAATTTACGAGACAGCAAAATCATATCGAACTAATTGCTTCGGAAAATATTGTATCAAAAGCAGTTTTAGAAGCTCAAGGCTCAGTGTTAACAAATAAATATGCTGAAGGTTATCCTTCAAAAAGATATTACGGTGGATGCGAACATGTAGATGTTTCTGAAAATTTAGCAATAGAGCGTGCGAAAAAATTATTTGATTGTAAATTTGCAAATGTACAACCACACTCTGGTGCTCAAGCTAATGGTGCGGTTTATTTGGCACTTTTAAAACCTGGAGATACAACTTTAGCGATGAGTTTAAATTCTGGTGGTCACTTAACACATGGGGCTAAGCCAGCTCAATCCGGTAAATGGTTTAATGCACTTCATTACGAAGTCGATAAAGAAACCGGTTTAATTGATTATAATGCTGTTGAAAAACTTGCCGTAGAAAATAAACCAAAACTTATTATTGCCGGAGGAAGTGCTTACTCAAGAATAATTGATTTTAAAAAATTTAGAGAGATATGTGATAAAGTAGGAGCGTATCTTTTAGTTGATATGGCACATTTATCTGGTTTAGTTGCTGGAGGAGCTTACCCAAATCCTACTAAGTATGCTGATGTTGTAACTTCTACAACACATAAAGTTTTAAGAGGTCCAAGAGGCGGGATCATTTTAACAAATAACGAAGAGCTTGCAAAAAAATTTAATAGTGCAATTTTTCCTGGTTTACAAGGTGGACCACTAATGCATGTTATAGCAGCTAAAGCAGTTTGTTTTAAAGAAGCTTTGTCAGATGATTTTAAAACGTATACGAAAAACGTAATTAAAAATGCTAAAGTTTTATCAGAAAGACTTACAGAAAAAGGATTTAAAATCTTTTCTGGAGGAACTGATACACATTTAATGCTTCTTGATCTAAGATCTTATAAAGTTACTGGAAAAGACGCTCAAGCTTCACTGGGAAGAGCTAATATAACTTGCAATAAAAACGGAATTCCATTTGATACAGAAAGCCCGTTCATAACTTCTGGTATTAGATTAGGAACACCTGCTTGTACAACACGAGGTTTTAAAGAAGATGAGTTTAAGTTAGTTGCAGACTTAATTTATAAAGTTGTAAAAGGTTTAAGCGAGAATAAGTCAGATAATTCAAAAGTAGAAAACGAGGTAAAAAAACAGATCATTGATCTTTGTTCTTCTTTTCCTATATATGGAAATTAATTAATTTATGCTTTGTCCTTTTTGTAGAGAAAAAGATACATCAGTTGTTGACTCTAGACCCACTGAAGATGGTACAGCTATAAGAAGAAGAAGGTTGTGTGGATGTGAAAGAAAAGAAAGATTTACTACTTTCGAAAGAGTTCAATTTCAAGAACTAACAGTAATAAAAGGAAGCGGCAAAAGAGAACCATTTGATAGAGACAAAATCTCCAAATCTATACGAATAGCTACAAGAAAAAGGCCTATTGACTCAGAAACAATCGAAAAGTTTATTTCAAAAATAGTTAGAAACCTAGAGGGACTTGGTGAAAGCGAAATACCAACACCAACTATTGGAAAATTTATTATGGAAGGTTTGTCATCACTAGATAAAGTTGCTTATGTTCGTTTTGCCTCAGTTTATAAAAACTTTAAAGAGGCGAAAGATTTTGAACAATTTGTAGGCAACCTAGATGACAAAAAAACATAATCATTATCTGGATTTAGCTTTTCAACAAGCAGAAAGCAACATAGGTCAAACCGGCTTAAATCCATCAGTGGGCTGTGTTGTTGTTAAAAATAACACCGTTATTTCTTCAGGTAAAACATCTTTTAATGGAAGACCTCATTCTGAATTCAATGCATTAAATAAATTTAAAGATTTTAGTAACTCATCTTTATACACAACATTAGAACCTTGCGCTCACTACGGTAAAACAGCTCCTTGCGTAAATATAATTATTAAGAAAAAAATTAAAAAAGTTTTTTATGCCAATGAAGACCCAGACGAAAGAACATTTAAAAAAGCAAAAAAAATTTTAAAATCAAATGGAATAAAAAGTAAATTAATACGATCAAATAAATATAAAGATTTTTATGAAAGTTATTTATTAAACAAAAGTAAATCATTACCTTTTATTGCTGCTAAGATTGCTATATCTAATGATTACTTTACGATTAATAAAAAAAAGCAATGGATTACTAACAATCAATCGAGAAAAATTGCTCATTTATTGAGGCATAAGTATGATTGTATAATCTCAACTTCTAAATCAATAAATTCTGATAATTCATTATTAAATTGTAGAATTGATGGTTTAAAAAACTATAAACCAGATTTGTTTATTATAGATTTTAATTTAAAACTTAGAAAAAAGTTAAACCTAAATAAATTGTTACTTAAACGGCGAACCTATCTAATAACCAGTCAAAAAAACAAAAAAAAAATTAGTGGTTATAAAAAATTAGGTTACAAAATTCTTTTAATAGATTCACTTAAAGACAAAAAAGATTTTATTTTACTATATAAGAAAATTTATAAACTGGGTTATTCTAGAGTTTTGGTAGAGTCTGGTTTAACATTTATAAATAATTTATTACAAAAAAAGCTAATTCAGGAATTATATATTTTTAAAAGTATCAAAAAATTAGAAAAAAACGGTAAAAATAATAGTACCCTAAAATATCTAAAACAAAGCTCTCCTAAATTGCTAACAATTAATTTGAACGGTGATAAGTTATTTAGAAAAAAATTTTAATTATGTTTAATGGAATAATCTATAATACTGGTAAAATTCAGACTATCAATAAACAAAAAAATAGTATTTTGGTAGGAATAAAATCAAAAATTAATTTTACCAAAAAAGATCTTGGTGCATCTATATCCTGCGATGGTGTATGCTTAACAATTACAAAAATAAAAAAAGATATAATCTATTTCTATATTTCGAAAGAAACTTTAAAACGATCTAATTTTAAAAATGTTAAAGTTAACCAAATAATTAATTTAGAAAAACCCCTTTCGTTTGGTCAAAACATATCAGGACATTTCACACAAGGCCATGTTGATACAGTTGCAAAAGTTAAGAATATAAATTTAGTTGACAAAACATGGATTATAAAATTCCAATTAACTGAAAAAAAAATGAATAAATTCTTAATTGAAAAAGCTTCAATTTCTATCAATGGAGTATCTTTAACTATTTCAAAAATATACTCTAGTTTTTTTGAGATTAACGTAATACCACACACATTAAAAATGACTAATTTGAATAAAATTAAAATTAATAACTTAGTAAATGTAGAATTAGATATATTGAGCAAATATATTTACAAATTTTCTAATTAAAATGTTAAAAAGTAGATTTTCAAAAATTTCATCTATTATTAAAGACGCCAAAAAAGGAAAAATGTTTATTTTGGTCGATGACAAGAATAGAGAAAATGAAGGTGATCTTGTTATACCTGCAGCTAAATGTAACTCTAAAAGTATTAACTTCATGGCCAAACATGGAAGGGGTTTAATTTGTTTAGCTTTAACAAAAAAACAAGTTGATAATTTAAAATTACCATTAATGTCATCAGTAAATAAATCTAGAATGCAGACAGCTTTCACAGTTTCAATAGAAGCCAAAAAGGGTATCACTACGGGAATTTCAGCACAAGATCGAGCCAAAACAATTAAAACTGCCATTAATCCCAAAGTAAAAAAAAAAGAAATTGTCTCACCAGGACATGTATTTCCCTTAGTTGCTAGAAATGGAGGTGTACTTGAAAGAGCTGGTCACACAGAAGCTTCGGTTGATATCTCTAAATTATCAAATTTAAACCCAAGTTCTGTAATTTGTGAGGTTATGAATGAAGATGGTAGAATGGCAAGATTAAATGATTTATTAAAATTTTCTAAAAAACACAAAATTAATTTAGCTTCAATTGAAGATTTAATTTCCTATAGACTAAAATATGAAAAACTTACGGTTAAATCGTCTTACCTAAATATTTCATCAAAAAAATTAGGTAAATTAAATTTGTACAGTTATTTAAATAAACTAGAAAATAATTATAATATTGCAATATCTAAAGGAAAATTAAATAAAAATAAATCAATTCCGGTTAGAGTTCTTTCAGGAAAAATTACAAAAAAAAATATCTTAAATAACAGTAAAGTACAAAATTCATTAAAATATTTGTTAAAATATAAAAATTTTTTATTGTTAATTATAAACAATAAAAATAATACTACGAAAGATAAAAATATAAATACATTAAGATATTATGGTATTGGAGCACAAATAATTAAAGACCTTAATGTTAGAAATATGATATTAATTTCAAGAAGTAAAAAAAAAATTATAGGTTTGGATGGGTTTGGTTTAAAGATTAAAAAACAAATAATTATTAAATGAAAAAAATTTTAATAATAAATTCTAATTATTATAAAGATATTTCTAAGAATCTAGTACTTAGTGCTAAAAATAAATTAAAAAAAGCTAAAATAAAAATTAGCATTATGAATGTGCCAGGTATTTATGAAATTCCAATTGCTATAAGAAACAACATTAAAAAATTCGATGGATTTATCGCGTTAGGTTGCGTTATTAAAGGTCAAACACCTCATTTTGATTTCATATGTTTATCCTCTTTTAATGCAATATTAAGCCTCTCTATTAGTTTCAACAAACCAATCGGAAACGGTATAATTACTGCTCTAAATTTGAATCAAGCTAAACAAAGAAGTAAGATTACAAATATTAATAAACCAAATAAAGGGTCCGAGGCTGCAAATGCAGTTCTTACAATTTTAAAAAATGGACCAAAAAAAATTTAATAACTCTTCGCCTCGAATAAAAGTAATACAAAAACTTTATAATTCATTACTGAATCCTGGCACAACCATTGATTATCCAAAAAGCCAATATAAAAAATTTATTAAAGATGTTGTTGTTGGAACCTTGGAAAGGTCAGACCTAATTGAAGAAAAAATAAATTTACATCTATCTAATGATATTGCATTGGCAAAAACCGACAAATTGTTAAAAATCATATTATTTGCAGCTATATTTGAGCTCCTTTTTAAACATGGAACTCCAAAAAAAGTGATAATTAATGAATATTTATTAGCTTCAGAACATTTTTTGGAAAAAATACAAATAGGTTATTTAAACGCAATACTAGATAAAATTGCGAAAGAACTCAGGAAAGAGGAATAAAAATTGTTATTTTTTTGGAAGTTTAGCTTGCGTTTTTAATATTAATTTGGCATTTATGCGCTTTATATCATGACTAATTATTTAGAACTACTTTATTTGATCTCTTTTATTGGCGTTTTAGCTGTAGCTTATAGCTATCTATTATCAGGCCAAATTATTTCATCGAGCGCAGGTAATAATAGAATGCAAGAAATAGCGGAAGCAATCCAAATAGGTGCTAAAGCTTATCTTAATAGACAATATAAAACTATTGCAATAGTTGGAATTATTGTACTTGGAATAGTAACTTATTTTTTTAGCTATCTTGTTGGAATAGGATATTTTATTGGTGCCTTTTTATCTGGAGTAGCTGGTTATGTTGGTATGCTTATATCCGTAAAAGCTAACGTTCGAACAGCAGAAGCAGCTAGACAAAGCTTACAATCAGGTTTGACTATAGCTTTTAAATCAGGAGCAATAACAGGTTTATTAGTTGCCGGTTTAGCTCTTTTAGCAATAACATTTTATTACATAATTTTAATTAATTTAAATGTTGATAATAGAGAAGTTATCAACGCGTTAGTAGCTTTAGGTTTTGGTGCTTCCCTTATTTCAATATTTGCAAGATTAGGCGGAGGAATTTTTACCAAAGGTGCCGATGTTGGAGCCGATTTAGTTGGTAAAGTCGAAGCCGGAATCCCAGAAGATGATCCAAGAAATCCAGCTGTAATCGCCGATAACGTTGGAGATAATGTTGGTGATTGTGCGGGTATGGCAGCTGATTTATTCGAAACATATGCAGTCACGATTGTTGCAACAATGGTTTTATCATCAATTTTTTTTCCATCAGATTATAACTTAATGATTTATCCTCTAGCGATTGGCGGCGCATGTATAATTACATCAATAATAGGAACTTGGTTTGTTAAACTTGGTAAAAGTAAAAATATTATGGGAGCATTGTATAAAGGTTTTATTGTTACAGCCATTTCATCACTATTGATATTGTATCCAGTCACAGATTCAGTAGTCGGTTTAGCAAAAAATTACAATAACAGCGGCAAGTCATTTAACGGTATGGATCTTTATATTTGTGGAGTAGTTGGTTTTATAATTACTGGATTGTTAATATGGATAACAGAATATTATACAGGGACTAACTATAGACCAGTAAAATCAGTAGCTCAATCCTCAACAACTGGACATGGAACAAATGTTATTCAAGGTTTAGCAATATCTATGGAAGCTACCGCAGTGCCAGCTTTGATCATTGTCGCTGGAATATTATTTACAAACGAACTTGCTGGACTTTATGGTATCGCAATAGCAGTAACTGCAATGTTAGCATTAACGGGAATGGTTGTGGCTCTTGATGCATATGGACCAGTGACAGATAATGCTGGCGGAATTGCTGAAATGTCAAAATTACCAAAAAATGTAAGAAAAACTACTGACGCACTTGATGCTGTAGGAAATACAACAAAAGCTGTAACCAAAGGATATGCCATTGGGTCAGCCGGATTAGGTGCTCTCGTTCTTTTTGCAGCTTATACTGAAGATATAAAATATTTTTCAAATGTAAAAGGTTCAGCTTTAGAAAACGTAGTTGTTACTTTTGATCTATCAAATCCTTTTGTAGTTGCAGGATTACTAATTGGTGGAATGTTACCGTATTTATTTGGATCTATGGGTATGCAAGCAGTTGGTAGAGCAGGTGGTGCGGTAGTCATAGAGGTTAGAAGACAATTCAAAAAAATACCAGGTATCATGAAGGGAAAAAGAAAACCCGACTATGGAAGATTAGTTGATTTACTTACTAAGGCTGCAATTAAAGAAATGATTATCCCATCTTTATTGCCAGTTCTATCACCAATCATTTTATATTTTATAATTTTACAAATTGGAGGTATGGAGGCAGCACTCTCGTCTTTAGGCGCAATGTTATTAGGTGTAATTATAACTGGATTGTTTGTAGCAGTATCAATGACAGCTGGTGGCGGAGCTTGGGATAACGCAAAAAAATATATTGAAGATGGTAATTTTGGTGGAAAAGGATCTGAAGCACATAAGTCTGCTGTAACAGGAGATACAGTAGGTGATCCATACAAGGACACGGCTGGTCCGGCAGTGAATCCAATGATAAAAATAACTAATATTGTAGCTTTATTATTATTAGCGGTAATTGCGCACTAGCAACTAGTTATCTATTACCGTACATCTTTGTTCTAATGCTTTGTAAGAATTCCTCAACAAAACTTTTTTGACTCAAATTATTTTCTGTAACTTTTTTTGTAAAATCTATTTTTGCTAATTTTTCTTTATCATAAATATTTTTTTCTTCGAGAATACCGTATTTGTTAAATGTTAAAACTAAAACATTATTTTTTTTTAAAACGTTTTGTCCTAATTTATGATAACTACCTTTAGAAAGCACTCTTTCAATATAAATCCAGGTTTTTTTTTCACTAATTGATTTAGTATGAGGTACACCAATAATCTTTACTGTATCATTCATATTAGTCTTATTAACTATTAATTTTTTGTATCTATTTTCAAGAAACAATATTCCGTGATTTTTAGTTGTTTTTTGCAATTGACAATTTGATAAAAGAAAGAAAATTATAATAATAAATATGTTATAGTATTTTGTATGCCTAATTATCATAAGACAATCTTGTATAATAAATTATTAATCTTATCTAGAAATATTTTTTTTTATAACAAAATTAATTTACCAGATACTTTTGAAACGCGTATTTATCTTATGTTTATTCATTTTTCAGTGATCCTTATAGTTTATAAAAATAAAGGATCAAAATTAGATCAAAAAATTTATGATTATTTGTTTCATAATATCGAATATAATTTAAGAGAGTCGGGTTTAGGTGATGTATCTGTTAATAAAAAAATGAAAGAGTTCAATAAGATTTTATATGATATTTTACTTAAAATAAATTTAGAGAATAAAAATTTAGACAGATTTAAAGTAAATCATAATTTAATATCAAAGTATTTTAGTGAACTTAAAGATAAAAACGGAGCAAATTACCTTGAATTTGATAGATATTTTACAAAATTTTTTTACTTTTGTTATGAACTTTCTTTAGATAATATGATAGAAAGTTCTGATAAATTTAAATTTTAATATGGCTGTACCAAAAAGAAAAACTTCTGTTTCAAGAAAAAAGATGAGGAGATCACACCACAAGTTATCTTCGGTTAATGTAGTTGAAGATAAAAAAAGTGGTGAATATAAATTATCTCATCATATTGATCTTAAGTCTGGTTTTTATAACGGAAAAAAAATTTTAGATATCTAATCAAATTATTATGTCAAAAAAAATTTTCATTGCAATAGATGCAATGGGCGGAGATAATTCACCTGATAAAACTATTGCTGGAGTAAAGATCTTTCTTGATAAAAATAAAAAACAAAACGATTTTGTTTTAAATTTATTTGGTAAAAAAAAAGAAATAGAGAAAAGCTTACAAAAATTTAAAGTCTCGTCAAAATTTTTAAACATTATTAATTCTGATACTGTTGTTTCAGATGAAGAAACACCCCTCACTGCAATTAAGAATTCAAAAAATACAAGTATGTGGAATTGTATTAAACATCAAATAGATGGAAAATCGGATATAAGTTTATCAGCAGGTAATACAGGCGTCCTACTAGTAATATCTAAAATGATTTTAAAAATGATTGATCCGGTAAGCAAACCTGCCTTAGCTGGTTTATGGCCTAATCAAAATGGAATGAATGTCGTTTTAGATTTGGGAGCAAATATAGAATGTAATGAACAAAACTTAATAGATTTTGCTGAATTAGGTGCAGCACTTTTTAAATCTTTATTTCCAAGTGAAAAGCCAAAAGTTTCATTACTTAATATTGGTTCAGAAGAAACTAAAGGAACAGAAATATTGAAATTAACTTCTAAAAAATTACGTGATCTTTCTAGTGATGATAATTTTATATATAAAGGCTACATAGAAGGTAACAATATAATGAGTGGTTCTTCAAACGTTATAGTAACAGATGGATTTACAGGAAATGTTGCCTTAAAAACAGCTGAAGGAACTGCTAAATTTATTACAAATAATCTAAGAGAGTCACTTACAAAAAATTTTATAACAAAAATTTCATTATTATTCTCATATTTTTCACTTAAAAGATTTAAAGAAAAATTAGATCCTAGAAAATACAACGGCGCAATTTTTTTAGGTCTAAATGGACCAGTTGTTAAAAGTCATGGCGGAACCGACCCTACTGGTTTCTATTACTCAATCGACTTATGTTATAAAATTGTAAAAGGTAATCTTATGAGTCAAATAAAAAACAATTTAAAACATTCTAAAAGTGTATAAAAAAAATTTTAAAAAAAAAGATCTAATAGATATTTTAAGTTCAAAATCCGGGTTTTCATTAAATTTATCAAAGAAAATAGTTAATGACTTACTTAATATTATAAACATAAATATCCAAGAAGGTGAATTAATATTAAAAAATTTAGGATCATTTAAAATTTTAAATAAAAGGCAAAGAGTGGGTAGAAATCCTAAAACAAAAAAAGAATATATAATATCAGCCAGAAAATCGATTAAATTTACACCGGCAAAAAAAATTTCAAAAAATTTGAATAAATTATATGGATAAACTACTTAGTATTTCTAAATTATCTAAAATTCTTAATTTGGTTGACCCTAAGACAAAAAAACCACTTAACCACGTATTAAGATATTGGGAAAAAGAATTTAAGGAAATAAAACCAAAAAAAATTAATAATAGAAGATATTATACTCCAGAACAGGTTGAAATTATTAAAAAGATAAAATTTTTATTAAAAAATAAAGGAATGACCATTTCTGGTGTCAAAAATATAATAAACATAAATGCAAATAAACTTGACGATCATAACGCTCATAGTTTAAATGCTGATTATTATAAAAAAACTATTAAAGAAAAAAGCAGATTATTATTACAAAAAATAACAAAAATTAAATCTTATGGCAAAAAAAACACATCTTAAAGTTAGAATGGTCCCTGAAAGTAATCCCGATAGTAAATTTATTTATTACGCTAAAAAACCTACAAAAGGTGAAAAAGCTAAAGATAAACTTAAATTAAAAAAATATAATCCAAATACACGTAAACACGAATATTTTATAGAAAAAAAATTACCACCCCACAGTAAATAATTATTTTTTTTTAAAATTTCTAAACTCATAATCAATAAAAGCTGAAATCATTGATCTCCATATCTTTTGAGTAATTTTAGGATCAATTTTCATTTTTTTTGATTTTTTAGAGATATTTCTAAGTATTATTGAAATCCTTTTTTTATCTACAATATCTTTTTTAAATTTTTTATTTTTAATTACTAAATCTACAAGTTTTGATCGTTTTTTTATGATAACAAGTAACTTCTTATCAAGTTTATCTAAATCTTTTCTTATTTTGAGTATTTTTTTGTTTATCATAGCGACAATATTAAATTTAAGGTTAGTATATTAAATATATATTATAAATTATGTATGCAAACGAGAAAAAAATAAATTTTTTATTCCTCAAATGGCTAAATATATCTCTATTATTGGTGTTCATAATTATTATTGTTGGTGGTTTAACACGACTAACAAATTCTGGTCTTTCAATAACTGAATGGGAATTACTTGATGGTATATTACCCCCTTTAAGCGATAAGTCGTGGCAAATATACTTTGATCAATATAAAAAGATTCCTCAATATAAGCTTTTGAATTTTAATATGAGCTTAGATGAATTTAAGATAATTTTTTACTGGGAATATTTCCACAGAATATTAGCTAGAATGATCGGTATTTTTTTTCTAATACCATTAATTTTTTTTTATTTTTCAAAAAAAATTGATAAAAAACTCATCAATAATTGTATAATAATATTTATTTTAATAGTTCTTCAAGGCATTATAGGTTGGCTTATGGTTAAAAGTGGTTTAGTAAATAACACTACAGTCAGTCATTATCGATTAGCCGTCCATTTATCTACTGCATTTATAATTATTTCTTCAATTTTTTGGGTTAAAAAAAATTTTATTTCAAAAAAAAATAAATTCTTTTATAATTTTACTAATCGCAATTTACCATTTCAAATTTTAATTCTTTTAATATTTGCTCAAATTATTATGGGTGCTTTCGTATCAGGTTTGGATGCTGGAAAAATATATCAAACGTGGCCTATGATGGGAGACTCTTATTTGCCAGATGATTTAAAATACACAAAAATTTCAAGTATATTTGAGTTCAATAATCATTCTTTAGTTCAATTTTATCATCGTAATTTAGCTTATATCATAATATTATATGTATTATTATTATCAGTATTTATTTATAGAAAAAAAATTTTTAATTTATTTAGACCATTAACAAAATTAATTTTTGTCTTATCGCTACAAGTTATATTGGGCATTTTTACGCTTATAAGCGGTCTGAATATTTTTTTGGCTTCCTTACATCAAATTACAAGTGTACTTTTAATATTAAGCGCTATAAATCTATATTATTTTAGGGCTAAATAAATTGACTTTGTTACTCATTCTTTGTATTTATCGCCCATTAATATGACACCTTTTATTAAGAAGAAAGAATTGAAAAAAGAATGGTATATTATCAACGCTCAAGACGCAGCAGTTGGTAGACTAGCAGCATATATATCTAAAGTTCTGAGAGGAAAAAATAAACCAACATATAATCCTCACATGGACAATGGTGATTTTGTTGTGGTCACAAATATAGATAAAATAAAATTTTCAGGAAAGAAATTTGAAAAAAAAATATATTATAGACACACAGGTCATCCAGGAGGAATTAAGGAGACAACTCCTTCAATTTTAAAAGGTAAAAATAAAACTGGAGAAATTTTAAAATTAGCAGTTAAAAGGATGTTACCTAGTGGACCCCTAGCTAAAAAACAACTTACAAAACTTAAAATTTATAGCGGTGAAAATCACCCTCATGATGTACAAAAACCAAAAATTGTAGATTTTGAGAAACTAAACAAAAAAAATATTATTAAATAATGGAAGTAGAAAATCAAACATCAATTAAACCTAAAAAAATTAAACTGGATTTTAAAGATAGTAAATACGCAACAGGAAGAAGGAAGAGATCTATTGCAAAGGTATGGGTAAAAAAAGGAGTAGGAAATATCCATGTTAACGGCGTAAAAATGAATGAATATTTTAAAAGACCAGTTCATCAAATAATTGTGACAAGACCCTTAGAGATATCGGAAGTCGCATCAAACTACGATGTAAAATGCTCAGTGAAAGGGGGAGGTTTATCAGGCCAAGCTGGAGCGATAATCCTCGGAATATCAAAAGCACTAATTTTACATGATGAAAATCTCAAGAAAAATTTAAAAAAAGATAAACTCACCACGAGAGACTCTAGAGTTGTTGAGCGTAAAAAATACGGTCACAGGAAAGCTAGAAGAAGCTTCCAATTTTCTAAGAGATAATCTTTTAATTAACTATTACTACAGACGATGATATAAGACATGATGTCTTTAAATAACAAAATTAACATAGCAATAATAGGAGCTACTGGATACACAGGGCTAGACTTGATTTTTATGCTGTCAAAACATCCAAAAATTAGATTAAAGTATCTTTGTGCTACCAAAAAAATTGGAAAAAAAATTAGTTTTTTTGACAAAAGAATAAAAAAAAATTTACCTAAAATTTCTTCAGTGAATTTTGTGGACTGGAATGATGTTGATTTAGTATTTTTATCTTTACCTAATGGAGAGGCTCAAAAATTAATTTTAAAAAAATATTTTAAATATAAACATTTAAAATTTATCGATTTATCGGCAGATTTTAGAATTTCTAATCATAAAACTTACGAAAAAAATTACAAAATAAAACACAAAGCCAAAAAATTAATTAAACAATCTTTATATTCAATTCCTGAATTTCATATAAATGATGTAAAAAAATATAGAATCATTGCTAATCCTGGTTGTTATCCAACTTCTATTCAAATCCCATTAATTCCATTGATAAAAAAAAATTTAATCAAGAAAAATATTACTATAGACTCTAAATCAGGTTATTCCGGTGCTGGTAAAAATTTAGAAAAGAAATTTACCCATAAAAATTTATATTCATCTACATTTGCTTATAGTACTAAAAATCATAGACACATGTGTGAAATGGAAGAACAATTAATCAAATTGACTAAAAAAAAAGTGCTATTAACATTCAACCCTCATTTATTACCAACCTTTAGGGGAATATTATCTTCTATTTATGTTGAAACAAAGCAAAACAAATCTGCAAAATATTTGAGAAACATTTTAGTTAAATATTATAAAAATTCAAACTTTATAAAAGTTTTAAAACTAAATTCACCACTTGGATCAGGTAATGTTTTAAATACAAATAATTGTGAAATATCAATATGCGAAACGAAAATTAAAAATAAATTGGTAATTTTTTCCGCAATTGACAATCTAGTAAAAGGAGCATCTGGTCAGGCAATTCAAAATATGAACTTACTTTTTGAGTTTAAAGAAAAATTAGGACTAAAATGAGGATCTTATTAATATTTTTTCTAGCTTTACTATTAAATAATTGCAGCAAGCCAAAAACAGTATTAATTTGTGGAGATCATATTTGTGTAAATAAACTTGAAGCCGAACAATATTTTAAGGAGAGTCTCTCTTTAGAAGTTAAAATTATTGATCCTGAAAATAATGAAGAAATGTCATTAGTTGAACTTAATTTAAAAGAAAGTGATGAAGGAGACAAAAAAATAAGTGTTTTATCCAAAAAATCTACTGATCAAAACTTAAAAGTTTTGTCCAAAAATGAAATTAAGAAAATAAAAATAAATTTGAAAAATATACAAAACAATCAAAGATTTGTAAAAAAATTAGATAAAAGAAGTGAAAAAAAAAATAAAATAAAAAATATTAAAAATGAAAAAAAAATTTTAAAAGATAAAAAAAATGTTAAAAAAACTTTTGATGGTAAGAAATTAAATAAAGAAAAAAATATTAAGTTAAAAGATTATAGAAATAAAGAGAAAATTGTTAAAAATAAAATAAATGATGTAATCGATGTTTGTACAATATTAGAAAAATGTAGTATTGATGAAATATCTAAATATTTATTAGAACAAGGAAAAAAGAAAAACTTTCCAGATATAACAATGAGACAATAATTTTTTTATGAGAAAATTAAATATTGCGATAATTGGTTTAGGAAATATCGGTAGTTATTTATTTAAGTATCTTAACGATAATAAAAAAATTTTGACCGAAAAGAATAACTGTTTACCAGTAATTAAGTATGTTTCTGCAAAAAATAAAAGAAAGAGGCGTAATATTAAAATTAAAAAATCACAATGGTTAAATAATTATCTTGATGCAACTAAATTTAAAGATGTAGATTTAATAGTTGAATTAATTGGTGGTGCTGAGGGTGCAGCAAAAAAATTAGTCTTCAGTGCACTTAAAAACAAAAAACATGTGATAACAGCAAATAAAGCACTAATAGCAAAATATGGAGATCAGCTTGCTAAAATAGCCGAGAAAAATAAAGTTAATTTAGAATTTGAAGCATCAGTTTGTGGAGGTGTTCCAATTATAAGGTCTTTAAAAGAAGGATTGATTGCTAACAAAATATCAAAAATTTATGGCATATTTAACGGTACATCAAATTACATCCTTTCATCAATGGACAAAGAAGATAAAAGTTTTGATGAAGTTTTAATAAAGGCTCAAAAATTAGGCTTTGCTGAAACTAATCCCGTAGCCGATTTAAATGGAGACGATGTTTCATCAAAATTAAAAATTTTATCTTCTTTATGTTTTAACTCATTTTTAAATAATAATATTTATGTGGAGGGAATTAAAAAGATTGATAAAACAGATATAGAAAATGCTAATAAACTTGGTTATAAGATTAAACTTCTCGGTTTTTCTGAACTATTAAATAATAAGATTTACCAAAGAGTTCATCCTACATTGATTAAAAAAGACTCTTATGTAGCAAGCATTGATGGTGTATTAAATGCAGTTATAGTTGATGGAAAGCCTGTTGGACAAAGCACAATTCAAGGCGAAGGAGCAGGCGCTGCCGCTACTACATCAGCACTAGTTTCAGATATTTCTTCAATTTTGCGAGGAAATATTAAATTTCCTTTTTCACTTTCTAATAGAGAGAGAAAAAAACTTAAATTTCAAAATATAGATCAAAGATTATTTTCTGCATATCTACGGTTTGAGGTGGAAGATAAACCTGGCATACTATCAAACATAACTAATATATTTTCCCGAAATAAAGTTTCAATCAAAAGATTGGTACAAAATCCCCATAAAAGCAAAAAATCATCTTCGATTATTATTATCACGCATAAAACAAAAGATAGATTTTTGCAAAAAACTCTTAAGGAAGTTGATAGAAAAAACTATGTACGACATAAATCTAAATTAATAAGAATTGATGAATAATTCATGTCAATTGATAAAAAATTTTTAAATTTATTTACTAAAGTAACTGAAAAAGCTGCCATAGGCGCATCCAAATTTATTGGCAAAAAAGATAAATTTGCAGCTGACAAAGGTGCTGTTGATCCAATGAGAAATGAACTTAACAAAATAAATATGGAGGGAACAGTAGTAATTGGAGAAGGTGAAATGGATGAAGCACCAATGCTTTATATCGGTGAAAAACTTGGAACATTAAACGGCCCAAAGTTTGATATTGCAGTTGACCCCCTAGAGGGAACCAAATTTACCGCAAATGGAGAGTCTAATGCTTTTTCAGTTTTAGCTATTTCAGAGCATGGAGGCTTATTGTCAGCCCCTGATACATATATGGAAAAAATTGTTGTGGGGTCTGATTTACCAAAAAATATAATGGATATAGATAATGGTGTTGAGAAAAATATTAAGTTGTTGTCAGAAGCTAAAAATAAGAAGATCAACGAATTAAGTGCTTGTGTTTTAAAACGAGAAAGGCACAAACATATAGTTGAAATTTTAACAGAGATGAAAGTTAAAATAAATTTTATAACTGACGGTGATATTGCTGGCGCACTAAGTGTAATTGGAGAAAATCCAAAAAATGACATTTATTATAGCACAGGTGGGGCACCAGAAGGTGTGGTTGTTGCTGCAGCTCTCTCTTGTTATGGTGGTCAAATTCAAGGAAGATTAGTTCTTGATGATCAAGAAAAGATAAGAGCAAAAAAACTAGGTATTACTGATTTTAATAAGAAATACAATATTGAAGATATGGTTAAAGGTGATGTAATTTTTTGCGCAACAGGTGTAACTTCCGGAGATTTAGCTAAAGGAGTAATTGATTTGGGAAATGAATTTGAAGTAAACACTTTTGTTCTTCATAAAAGTAAAAAAATAATAAAGTCAGTTACTAATATATACAATAAATGAACTCACTTTCTTTAAGTGGTAAAAATTGGTTATTGAAAAAATATAATCAAGAAGATCTTTCTTTTCTGAAAGAAAATTTTTCTTTAGATGAAATAACATCTAAACTTCTGTCAATTAGAAAAATTAAAAAAGACGAGGTTAGTAGTTTTTTAAATCCTTCAATTAAAAATTTTTTACCAAACCCTAATAATTTAATTGATATGGAAAAATCTACAAAAAGAGTAGTAGAAGGAATTAGAAAAAAAGAAAAAATTGGTATTTTTGGTGATTATGATGTTGATGGAGCTGCTTCAACCGCACTACTTGGAAATTATTTTTCACAATTAAAGCAGGAATTTGAAATATATATACCAGATCGAAAAACAGAAGGTTATGGTCCATCAATAAAAAGTTTTCAAGAATTAATAAAAAAAAAAGTAAAAATAATTTTCACCGTTGATTGCGGAACTTTATCTTTTGAAGCGATTAATTTTGCTAAAAAAAATGAAATAGATGTAATAGTTTTAGATCATCATCAATCTGAAGTGAAATTACCGAATGCTTTTTCGATTGTTAATCCTAATCGATTAGATGATAAATCTAACTTACAATATTTATGTGCTGCAGGTGTTTCTTTTATGTTTTTGGTGTCCCTCAATAGAGAATTGAGAAATGTAAGTTGGTTTGATCAAAATAAGATTGAAGAGCCGAATCTAATAAATTTTCTTGATTTGGTATCATTAGGAACAGTTTGTGACGTAGTACCTTTAATTGGTTTGAATAGAGCCATTGTAAAACAAGGGTTAAAAGTCTTTAAATCTAAAAAAAATTTAGGATTAAAAACTTTATTGGATATTTGTAACATTGAGTCAAATCCTTCGATTTATCATTTAGGTTATTTACTTGGACCTAGAATTAATGCAGGTGGTAGAGTTGGTAAATGTTCACATGGTGCTAATTTATTGTTAAACAAAGATCCAAAACATTCTTTTAAATTAGCTTCTGAATTAGATCATTATAATAAAGAAAGGCAAATTCTTGAAAAAGATCTTTTAAACAAAATTTTAAATGAAAAACAATTTTTCTCAAAAGATCCTGTATTAATTTTAAGTGGTAAAAATTGGCATGAAGGTGTAATTGGAATAGTTGCAGCACGTTTAAAAGATAAATTTAATAAACCAGTAATATTAATTTCATTAGATGGTAATATCGGAAAAGCGTCCGCCAGATCTATCGTTGGCTTCGACATTGGCGCGGCTATAATATCAGCGACTCAAGAAAAAATATTGTTGAAGGGCGGTGGACATAAAATGGCAGGTGGTTTTTCAATTCAAGTTGAAAATATTGATAAATTAAAAAATTTTGTTTTTAAAAAATTCAAAGGCATTAATGAATATATTAAAAATGAAAAACCATTATTATTAGATAGTATTATTGCGCCATCTGCAGTCAATTTAGAGTTTTACAATAAAGTTTTTCTGCTATCTCCATTTGGTTCTGGTAATCCAGAGCCAAGATTTGCTATTGAGGATGTTAAGACTATAAATGGAAAAATTGTAGGGGAAAAGCATATTAAATCTGTTTTGATTGGTGGGGATGGATCCACTATTAAATCCATTGCTTTTAATGCGACAGAAAATGACTTAGGTAGTTATCTTCTAAAAAAGAATAATAAATCATTTAATATAGCTGGAAAATTATCCCTAAATGAGTGGAAGGGGCAATCAAATGTAGAGTTTATTATCGATGATATTTCTGTTAATAAGACTTT
>MDSV01038025.1_pt1 | contig 18591 bp, 16 predicted proteins | sample 810851 | NCBI WGS metagenome assembly MDSV01 (sample SAMN05326640, study PRJNA326480) | marine metagenome | isolation source: seawater | place: Atlantic Ocean: North East | collected 2012 | reverse complement strand
TTATAATTAGGAGAGTTGGCTGAGTGGTCGAAAGCGCCTCCCTGCTAAGGAGGTAACTGGGTAACTGGTTCGAGGGTTCGAATCCCTCACTCTCCGCCAGATTGAAGTTTTAATATATTATGAGTAGTGATTTTCTAAAAAATTTTTTAAACGGTTATTCAATTGAAGTAACACCCCGAGCAGTTGCAAAGATTGAAGATCTTTCAGAATTTATTCCATCAGGAACTCTTGTATATATTGCGCATATAGAAGGCACTCCCATAGAAGAAATGGTAAAAACTGCAAAAAAAATTAATGATCAAGGTTATGAGACTATGCCTCATTTTCCTGCACGAATTATTAAAAACAAAAATACTTTAAAAGAATGGATTTTTAAATATCAAAATGAAGCTAATGTGCACAATGCATTATTACTAGGAGGCGGGGTGACCAAGCCTTATGGTGAATATGACTCATCAATTCAATTAATCGAATCAGAATTATTCGATTTAGCAGGATTTAAGAAACTCTATATTGCTGGACATCCAGAAGGCAATAAAGATATTGATCCAGATGGATCAACAAAAAATGTTGACGAAGCATTGTCTTGGAAAAATAAATTTAAGGATAGAAGTGATGCTGATATGGCAATAACAACTCAATTTTGTTTTGATTCTAGAACAGTAATAAATTGGGCAAATAGTATTAAAGATAAAGGTATAGATATCCCAATTCATATTGGTATTGCTGGACCTGCTAAACTTCAAACATTATTAAAATATTCTTTAGAATGTGGTGTTGGAGCTTCCATTAAGATTCTTCAGAAACGCGCCATGAATCTAACCAAGTTATTGTTGCCGTATAAACCAATACCAATTCTTACAGAGTTAGCGGCATATAAATCAGATCACCCTGATTTCAATATAGAAAAAGTTCACTTCTTTCCATTGGGTGGAGTAAAGCAAGCGACTAATTTTGTAAAAGAATTATAATTTCATCAATTGTGTATGTAATTTTTACATAAATATTTCATAAAAACATAAGAATTCATGTAGTATGTCCATTAGTTTAAACATAAATCGGGAGAAATTATGGAAGATATGATTATTCAAAGTGCAGCTATGGAAGTTGCTCTATGGGAAGTTTTTGCTCAAGCAAGAGGAGCTAATGCAACAGTATTTTTAGCTACGGTTATTGCTGTATGGGTTGCAGCAAGATTTTCTAGTGTGGTTGTGGATAAAGGAGTTAATATGATTGGAAAGCTTCTTTGTACAGCTTTTGCTGTATCAGTATTTTTATTAGGCTTAAATTTAGGCGGATGGGTTACAGGTACATATGAAGGCCATGCTGGAGCTTTGGCAGCACTAGATGCAGCAAATGGTGCTGGTGTTTCTATAGGTGAAGGATCGCAAGCCTTTATTGATGGAATGAAAGAGGGTGGAAATATGATAGGAACTGTAGGGGTTTGGTTATTCTATGTTTCTGGACTATTAATCGCAGTATTACCACTTTGGATTAAAACTACTGATTAATTAATTTTTTATAAAAAACGCCTATCTTAAATATAGGCGTTTTTTTTGCTCAAAATAATTCTGTTAACATACACCTTGCTGAACCACCGCCATATTTTTCAATAGTTGGTATATCAGAATGAATTATTTCTTTGTAATTTTTAAGAAGTATATCTATTTGATCTTGGTTAAGAGCTTTAAAGGCTGTAGTTGAAAGTATTAAGAAGAGTTCATTATTTTCATTTTTTGCTTCAATCGCATTTCCACAAAAATTAAGGATTTGTTCGCTTGTTAACTCAAGCACCTTATGATGCCGCTGCACTTTCTCTCGTACGCTCTCTCTATATTCATTTTTTATGACATCAAAACAAATACCAATAATTTCTGTTCCTACGTACATTAAAACGTCGGTATGGTAGATTGCAGATCCTGAATGACTTTCTGTTTCAAACATAACAAGTTCAAAGTTATTATCATCACACCATAATTCGAGCTGATCTTTATTTGTTCTTACTGATATACCAGCGTATACACATCTATTAGCTCTATCGAACACCATGCTACTTGTGGATTCAAGGAAAATATTCTTTTCTTCAAGATATGAAAAGTCTGCACTCAGTTTATACGTCTTCTTAAGATGCTCAATCATTTCGGGCTTTTTTTCAAGGCGCCTGTTAGGAGCCATCATGCTAAAGATTTGCATTGTTTTATCTGAAAAAGTTATGAACCAATTAGGAAATATATGATCTGGACAATCTTTACTTCCCTTCAGCGAAGTAACTTTAATTCCTCTGTCCTTAATAGCATTTTTTAAGTTATTAAATTCATTTAATGCCTTGCTAGCTATCTCTTCTGGACTTTCATCAATATCGTTTATTTGATAATGATTAGATGAGGCTGTTTGCTCATTTCCATAAAAGGATTCAGGTTCAATCATGAATAAATGAGAGGTTGATTGATTATTCATAGTTTTCCTTGCTGATAAAAACAATGCGGTTAAAATACACTTATGTCAGGTAGTTTACAAGATGCTTATATAAAAAAAGAGTTACTTTTTGGTGCTCAAAATTATTCTCCACTTTCTGTTGTTCTTGAACGAGGAGAGGGAGCATATCTATGGGATGTTGACGGTAATAAATATCTTGATATGGTTTCAGCATATTCAGCAGTAAGTCATGGACATTCTCATCCAGAATTGGTTAAAACTATTAAAGATCAAGTAGAAAAGCTGTCAATTACATCAAGAGCTTTTTATACAGAACCTTTTGCAGATTTTCTTGAATCAATAACCAAGATAACTGGATATGAAAATGTTTTAACAATGAATACAGGTGCTGAAGCTGTTGAGACAGCAATAAAAGCTGCTCGTCGTTGGGGATATTTTACAAAAGGTATAAAGGAAGATAAGGCTGAAATAATTGTTGCCGATGGAAACTTTCATGGAAGAACTACAACGATTGTTGGCTTCTCCTCTGAAGAGTCATATAAAAAAGGATTTGGACCATTTGGTAGCGGCTTTAATACAGCCAAATTTTGTTGGAGTGGGTGTGGTCTAGAAGAATCAATAAAATCATTTAAAAGTAAAATTAATAAAAATACATGCGCTATTCTTGTTGAACCTATTCAAGGAGAAGCTGGTATCCGAGTTCCTGAAGAGGGTTGGCTGAAAGAATTAAGAAAACTTTGTGATAAAGAAAATGTTCTTCTTATCTTAGATGAGATTCAGTCTGGACTTGGCAGAACTGGTAAATTGTTTGCATATGAACACGAAGATATTATTCCAGATGGATTAATTCTTGGAAAAGCATTAGGTGGGGCGATGATGCCTATTTCTGCTTTCTTAAGTTCAAAAGAAATAATGAATCATTTCAATTCTGGCTCTCATGGGTCTACTTTTGGAGGAAACCCATTGGCTTCCAAAGTTGCAACCAAGGCTCTAGAACTTCTATACAAAGACTCCCTAATAGAAAATAGTAAAATTCTTGGTGATTATTTTAAATCAGCCTTAAAATCAATTGACAATAAAATTATCAAAGAGGTAAGGGGAAAGGGTCTCTGGATTGGAATGGAGTTAAATAAGTCTGAAATAGATGCAAAAGATCTATGCTTGATTTTATTAAATGAAGGGCTATTATGCAAAGAAACACATAAAAGTGTTATAAGGTTTGCACCACCCTTAGTTATTACAAAAAATCAAGTGGATTGGGCCATTAATAAAATCACCAAAGCAATTAAATCAATTTGAATGAAAACAGATTCAAATTTTATGAGTTTAGTGTTGAATGAAATTTACAAAATACCCTACGGTGAAACAAGATCATATAAAGAAATAGCTAAGGCTATTGGTAAGCCTAAGTCATATAGAGCTGTTGCGAATGCCTGCGGAAAAAATCCTTTGCCAATAATCAGGCCTTGTCACAGAGTTATCTGCTCTGATGGAAGTCGAGGAGGCTATAGTTTGGCTGGCGGTACAAAATTAAAAAAAATTCTTCTTAAAATAGAGGCATCTTAATATTCGAAGCAATTTAACCATTAAAAAAGGAGGCTTTCAGCCTCCTTTTAATAATATAAATAAGTGATCTAAAGTAAAGATATCTTTTTTTATGCAGCTAATGGATCTGAACCATACTGGTTTTCAACCTCTTCGCCTTTGGTAATATATATTTTTATTGCATACATAAAACCAAATAAGACCAAATAGTTAGACTTACCACTTGCCATATCTGTTCTATCTATGACAAAAGGGGCAAGTGAAACAAAAATCCACCAGCCTGATAATCCAACATCATGAAATCTTCTTACAGTCATCGACAACATTGCAATTGCAAATGCAAGTGAGAAAACTGAACCTACGTAAGGAATAAAAGCTACAATTAAGTTAAGAATTGTAACTACCAAATAAAACCACCAAAATTCTGATCTTGATGCTCTACCTTTCCAAGTAACTATATTTGTAAATCCGCTTGTTGTTGCTTCAATAATATTCATATATATCCTCCCTATATTGTGAATAAGTCTACATTGTACACACAAATTATAGACATGAGAAAAAGATACATTTTTTAATATCTATTTCAATAGTTTAATTAGCTCTCTAAAGCTTTGGAGATTTTCCAATTTAAAAACCTGAAGTGAACCTTGGTCTTTGAATCATTTCCATAAACTGATCTTGTGAAATTTTTTATATCAACCAAAGACGCATATATAGCTGATCTAGAGATCTCATCATAATCATCATCATCTAAAGCACTTATAAGACTATCGACATATTTTGATTGAAGATTCATCTTAAAGGTTGTTGGTACTTCACCTGAAACAAATATTCCATTGTATAGATCGCTCAGAACCTCATCTGGTAAATAGGTATTACCATATTGAGAACTATCAATTAATCTCATCATCACGGTAGGATGAAGAATGTGTGCAATAACTCTTCCTTGAAGGCCTAGCACAAGATCGTGAAGTTGGGGATCTTCATTACCTCTTCTACTTGGACTGTAAGCAGCTCTTTTTTCGCTTTGAAGATATTTAAGAAGGTTTTCATCAAATTTAAAAGCATCATTTGATAAGAGCTTTTCATTTATTAATTTCATTGCATTTTTTTGATCTTCGTATGAGACTGCCTCAAATGGGGTCATATCAATCTCTGAATTATTTACAATTCTATTTGAGTATACGCCACCAATAAGTCGGGCTACTCCATCAAAAAATCTCCCTCTTTCCCTGGTTAGACTATAAAAGGCTGATCTAAATTCTGAAGAAGTTTCACCATCAAGAAGGTAGATGTCAGGGAGCTCAGCAATTTTCGCATCTAAAATTTTTACTCTATCAGCAGTATATGTGATTGGATCGCTTGACATATCATATCTTAAATTCCTTGGATCAATATTTACCCCTGGTGATGACATTGCATCTCCATCAGTACCAAAAATATATTCAGGTTGCGATGACTTGGACAGGATATTTTTCCTTTCTTCATCTGAAAGATATGGCTTATACCCAAACTCAATAGCCCACATATCATAAGAACCAGGACCTGACGGAAAGTAGTTTCCTTGTGAAACACCTTCTGGTGCTAAATTGATAGGATCATAGTCCATCACTGATCCAATATGATTATTTCCAGTTATTGATGTGTCATGAATTTCTTTAGCATCATAAATCCAACTTGATTTAAAATTATGTCTCAATCCGAGAGTGTGTCCTACTTCATGCATTGTTAGGGACACTATCCATTGTTCAAGCGGATCATTATCTTCGGAATATCCCCATAACTTTCTGTATGTATAACCTCTCTTTATTGCATTAAACTCTTGAACAATATCAGCAGCAATAATTTCACCAGTTCTTGGGTTAGCAACGCTAGGCCCATATCCAGAATATCTAGGACTTGGAGTTGAAGCCCATCTCACAACGTTATACATAACATCACCAGCATCCCATTCAGCATCATCTGGTTGTATTTTTGCAACAATAGCATTTTTAAACCCAGCTTTTTCAAAAGCTTTATTCCAACCCTCTATTCCTTTGACTACAAATGGACGTATTTCTTCTGGAGTAGAGTTTTCTACCCAATAAACAATGGGTTCTACTGGTTCGGATATTTCTGCTTCAGGATCTTTTTTTATAAGTCTCCATCTATTCATCAAGTCTCTTGCGTTATTTGATTCATATGTTGAAAGATCAGTAACTTTTTCAGAAAAATATCCAATTCTTTGATCTGCAAGCCGTGGCTCAAAATTATCATCTGGCATTTCAATGAATAAATGAAGACCATCTATAAATGTATATCTTTTATCAGCTATCGAATCAATTGAACCACCTGGTTTTGGCTTAGGATTATAAAATCCGTATCTGACTTTGAACGAAGTATTTTTTGTATAATTTTTAACTTCATCAATATACGTTTTTTCCTTATCAGGCCTACCAAGAATTAGATTGTAATACTCCATATATTCTGGAGGTATATTAGGTGTAAGAGTAACAAGCATTTCAGTTAAAAACATTTTATCTATGTCGATTAGATATTTTGATTCTTCATTTACAACCACTTTGAATCTACCCACATACGCTTCAATAATATTTGTCAGCTTTGATTGTGATATTTTGTTGGATTTATCGTATGTAAATTTTGTATTCTTCTTGTACAGACCTATATCTTCTTTAAATTTCCTAAATTCTAAAATGGAAGCTTCTCCCATATCACCCCCGCTTGGACCAGCTGCAGAGGGCCCATTCAAGATATATGTAAAATATAAGAATTCTTCGTTTAATTGTTTATCTTCAACAACTAAATAATATTTATCTTTTTCAGTTTCATGAATTATATTCATAAAACCTTCTATCATTTTGAATTCTTTATCTTTTAAAAATGCATCTATAGTTTTAAATTCTTCTTTTTTTCCAGGTTTATCTTTTGATTTTTTTTCAGGCTCCTTAATATTTTCTTCTTGTGGTTTTGCAACCTGCTCATCATCCGTCACTGGAGCGGCATAAAGCTCATTTATATATAATCCTAAAATTGATAGAGAAAGAATATACGAAAATTTATAATTATGTTTCATCTAAAAGTCCTTTAAAAATTAGCAGGTAATTCTATCGTAGAAAGAGCCTTACTGATAGTATATAGACATGAAAAATTCATACGCATTAATAACAGGAGCCTCATCAGGAATTGGATTAGAGATTGCAAAGAATCTTGCTGAAAGAGGCTATAACTTAATTCTTACCGCAAGAAGACTGGATTTACTTGAATCAATTTCAAAAGAAATATCAACCAAGAATGGTGTGCATGTAGATTTCATTACCAAAGATCTTAGCAAGCACGAATCTCCAAAAGAAATATCTGAATTTTGTGATTCTAAAAATTATAAAGTAGATTTACTGGTTAACAATGCTGGTTATGGAATAAAAACACCATTCCATGAAACTAGTATTGAAGTTGAAGAGGATTTTATAAGAGTATTGGGAACTTCTGTAATTATGCTTACAAAGTTATTTATTCCTAGGATGCTAAAAAATGGTGGTGGCAAGATAATGATTGTATCCTCTGTAGCCTCATTTGCTGCTCCATCAGCTATACAGCCACTTTATGGTCCAATTAAAACATTCATGAATAGGTTTAGTGATGCCATAAATATTAATTACAAACATAAAGGTATTACATCTACATCTGTATGTCCTGGATTTACAGTAACTGGTTTTCATACTGCCAGCGGTGTTCAAGAAGAAATGAATAGGGTGCCAAAATTTATGGTTTTTTCAGCAGAAAGAATAGCAAGAGAGGGAGTTAAAGCAACTCTTGCAGGAAAAAGTTTATGCGTCCCTACAAAAACATATAAGTTTCTAGTTTTTATGTTAAAAAACATTCCGCAACCAATATTAAAACTTATTGGTAGTGCGCTGGCTCCAGGGAGATATGATCGCGATTAGTTTTTACCAATAACAGAGTCTGAAACAAAAGGGTTAGATTTCCTTTCAGCTTCAAAAGTTGAAACAGGACCATGACCTGGAAAGAATTTAATATCATTACCAAGGGGCCAAAGCTTATTTTTAACAGAATTTACAAGCTCATCAAAATTTCCACCAGGCAAATCAGTTCTTCCAATTGACCCGCTAAATAAGACATCACCAACTAAAGCAACTTTATTTTTTTTATTGAAAAAAATAATATGACCGGGCGTGTGTCCAGGACAGAAAAAAACTTCTAAAATTTCATCACCTACCTTAATAATATCTCCTTCATCAAGCCACACATCAGGATTGCAATTTTTTGAGGGTAGGCCAAACATCTCTCCTTGTTTTTGAAGCTCATTAAGCAAAAATTCATCTTCCTTGTGAGGACCATAAATATCTATGTTAAGTATTTCAGATAACTCAGTTGCACCTCCGGCATGATCAATGTGGCCATGTGTTAAAAGTATTTTATCTGGTAAAAGATTGTTATTTTTAGCAATAGTTAGCAAAGTTTCAATATCACCACCAGGATCAACAATTGCGCATTTATTAGTATTTGAACAAAAGACTATTGATGCATTCTGTTGAAACGGCGTAACTGATTTAATCAGAATTTTTAACATAGGTAATTTTTAAACTTTATCATTAGTATATATAATTTGATTTTATATAAAACACAACCCTTGCTGGCAGGTTTTGGGTTTAATTTTCACAAAAATACTATAAAATAAGCATTCTTAAAATTAATGGAATATATAAATGAGTAAAAAAGTATCAAAAGATAAAGCTTTAAAGGCTGTTAAAACTATAACAAAAGAGATTTCTGAGAGCTCACTTGAGAAAGAAGCTCTTGAAGCTGTAAGAACTTTGATTCTATGGGCAGGAGACAACCCAGAAAGAGAAGGGCTTGTTGATACTCCAAAAAGAGTAGTTAAGGCTTACAGAGAATTTTTCTCAGGTTATGAAGAAAACCCAGAAGAGATTTTAAGTAGAACCTTTGAAGAAGTTGAAGGCTATGACGATGCAGTTATAGTAAGAAACATAAGAGTTGAATCACATTGTGAACATCATATGGTTCCAATTGTTGGAGTTGCTCATATTGGCTACATTCCAAAAAATAGAGTTGTTGGCATAAGTAAATTGGCAAGACTTGTAGATTTATTTGGAAAAAGACTTCAAACACAAGAAACAATGACTGCTCAAATAGCAGATACGATCGATAAAGTTTTGCAACCTAAAGGTGTTGCTGTTGTGATTGATGCAAATCATCAGTGTATGAGTACTAGAGGTGTCCATAAGACAGAATCAAGCACAATAACATCAAGAATGTTAGGAACATTTAGATCTGATAATAAAGCTAGAGAAGAATTTATAAATCTTATCCACTCACCTAAAAATTATTAAATGAGCAGATCTCTGGAATATTCCAGTATCAAGCCCAAAGTTCCAATTATTCTCGCCTCTGGATCAGAGAGTAGAAGGCAAATGCTTGATGAGGCTGGTATAGATTTTAAAGTAATTGTTTCATCCGCAGATGAAGATTCGATAAAAGATAAAATCTCAGCATTAGCATTTAGTGATCAAGTAACTATTCTTGCTAAAGCCAAAGCAGAGCCTGTTAGCATTCAGAATCCAAATTCAATAGTTATTGGTGGAGATCAAATGTGCGCCCTAGATAAAAGACTTCTTCATAAACCAGGATCAAAAGAAAAAGCTATTGAAAGTCTTAAAACTTTGTCAAATCAAAAACACCATCAACATAGCGGCGTGTGTATTTTAAAGAATAATGAATGCTTATGGGAATACTCTGAAACAGTGGAGCTCAAGATGCATGATTTGACTGAAAAAGAAATCATCAATTACGTAGAGTTAGAAAATCCTATAAATGCTGCAGGCTCATATAAATTTGAATCCTTAGGATGCAACCTTTTTGAATATGTAGATGGCTCTTCCCATACTGTAAGAGGTATGCCATTGTTGCCTTTGTTAAATGCATTAAGAGATTTAAACGTTATTAGTTTAGAATAAATCTATGAGCAGCGCCCAACCATTCCATTTATTTAATACATTAAATGGTAAAAAAGAAAAATTAGAACCAATCAATCCTAGACATTTAAAAATATATGCTTGTGGACCTACTGTCTATAATTATGCTCACATCGGCAACGCACGAATGGCAGTCGTTTTTGATACTTTAGTGCGAACCTTAAAAATTATTTACCCCAAGGTAACCTACGTATCTAACATAACGGACATAGACGATAAAATTATTGAAGTCGCTAAAGACCAAAACGTTGTGATAGCATCAATAACTGAAAAATATACGAAAATATACAACGATGATATGGCGAAACTTAATGTACTAGCCCCTGACATTCAGCCCAAAGCAACTGAGTATATACCTGAAATGATAGAACTCATTATTGACCTTATAAAAAAAGATTTTGCATACGAAAAAGAAGGTCATGTTCTATTTCATGTGCCTTCATATAAGAATTATGGGCTTCTCTCAAATAGAAATAGAGATGAGCAAATTGCTGGAAGTAGAGTTGAAGTTGCACCATTTAAAAAAGATCCAGCTGATTTTGTTTTATGGAAACCAAGTTCAGATAAGCAACCAGGGTGGGATTCGCCATGGGGATTTGGAAGACCTGGCTGGCATACTGAGTGCTCTGCAATGTCAGAAAAAACACTCGGATTACCCATTGATATTCATGGCGGAGGGAGAGATTTAATTTTTCCTCACCACGAAAATGAAATTGCTCAGAGTTGCTGCTCAGCTGCAGATATCAATAAACCTGAGTCGTATGCTAAATATTGGATGCACAATGGTTTTGTGACCATAGACAGTGAAAAGATGTCTAAATCTTTAGGAAACATAATACTAGTTAATGATTTAACGCAAAAATATCACGGAGAAGTTATTAGATTAGCTCTATTATCATCTCATTACAGACAGGGCCTAGATTGGAACGAAAAGATTATTCATCAAGCAAAAAAATTGCTTGATAAACTTTATGATATTCATGAAGAACTAAAAGATATAGAAACAGGTTTAGATGATCAAAACTTTGAAAGTATTGAAATAATTTTTGATGATTTAAATACACCGGGACTAATTTCTGAAGTTAATAAATTAATTAAAGCAGCAGACTTAGCTAGCGATTCTCAAAAAGTACTCTTAAAGTCTAAGCTTTTAATGATTGGAAAAGTTTTGGGTATTTTAGAAGATAATGCTTATAACAAAGTATCTGATGAATTGAGCGAAGAGATTGAGAAATTGATCAAAGAAAGATCCGAAGCAAAAGAAAATAAAAATTTTGAGCTAGCAGATGAAATCAGAAATATCTTAAAAGATAAAGGAATTGAAATTAAAGATACTCCTGATGGAACATCTTGGAAAGTTAAATAATGTCATCAAATCTTATGGAAAAACTACCACATTCTTATTCTGAAATAAATGAAACGCTTGAAAGTGCAAAGTTAATTTTGTCTGAAGCTGTTCCTAATGCACAAACATTATTCCATACCCCTGTAGTTTCAACTGTTCATAAAAATAAAATCGTATCTCGTGTAATGGTATTGAGAGAGTTTAATTTTGATAAAAAGCTTCTTCGATTCCATACTGATAATAGAGCAGCAAAGATTGAAAATTTAAAAAAAAATTCTTCTGCAACTGTTATTGGGTATGATCCTGATCTAAAGATACAAATTAAAATGCAAGGACAAGCTAATGTTCACATAAATGATGCAGTAACAAAAATAGCATGGAATGAGTCAACAGCTCGATCAAAAAAATGTTATTCAGTCAAGGGCGGCTCCACAAAAGTAATTGAAAACCCTGCAGAATATGATATTACTGATTTTGATGTTGAAGAGGGTTTTAAGAATTTTGCTGTAATTGTTTTTTCTTTTTCTTCGCTGGAGTTTTTATATCTCAAAAGCTCTGGTCATAGACGAGCATTACATATCTGGGATGAAGAATATTCATCAACTTGGCTAGTTCCATAATCCATTTATAAATTAGACATAAATGATAATTCTTATTATTAAAATTAATGTATTATTAATATTCATTAATATTTAACTAGGGAGTAATTTATGAAAATTTTATTAAGTTTAAGTTTGTTATTAAGTTTTAACATATTTGCTGATGGTCATTCATCTGCTGAAAAAGAAGTTCTTCAATCTATGAATGCATATTTTGATGCTAGAAATGATGAAAAATGGTCTGAAGCTGTAAAGTATGAGAGCAAGACTGGCACTTATAATACAAATTCTGATGGTAGTTTTCACAAACCACTTTTAAAACAAAACGCTGCAAGTTGGGCAGCCTCTAACCAAGGCGGCGTCACAAATGCATACTATCCAGAAGCTATTCAACTGTCAGATAATGTGGTTTTTGTTAGATTTTATTATGAAGGAATGACAGAAGTTAATGGAGTAACAAGCCCATATCGAACAAGGGTTACTATGAATTGGATTAATGAAGGTGGAAAGTGGGTTGTTAAAACTCAACATTATTCACCTGCTGCTTATGGCGGCGTTCACGTTCCTCAAGCTAGCGACTTTGCAGACGAATAGCTAAATAAATAATTTATAAAAAGCTGATCTATGATCAGCTTTTTTATGAAGTTTGATTTTATCTATATAGATGAGTTTTGTTATATCCATTTAACTATGAAGGCATTAAAATGAACTTTTAATTTTTATCTAGATGTTTAATTATATAAAAAGACATAAATCATTACTTATTTGCTTTACTCTATTATTCTCATCAAGTTTTTTAGCTTCCTTCATTCAAACAAGCTTTGGAAAAGTAGACATTGAGTTAATGAATCTCGAAACTCCTGATGGTCAAAATTTAGTATATGACTTGTACAAGCCATCAATTGCAACAACAGAAAATCAAGTTCCTTTTATAGTTGTTGTCCCTGGCTTTCAAAGATCAAAAGAAGCTTTATCCAATATTGCCATTGAATTATCAAGAAGAGGTTTTGCAGTTGCATTAATAGACCCTTATGCACAAGGCATGTCCTCATCATCTAAAAGCCGAATGGCAGCAACAACCCAAGGATATGGAATGTTTGCTTTGGTAGATCATGCCTATGAAGGAAATTTTTCTTTTATAGATATCGATTTAATAGGATCTACTGGTCACTCAATGGGAGGTAATGCTGCAATAAGAGGCGCTAACTATTTTGGCAAACAGGCATCAAAAATCGGAACCAAAAGCAAATTACACTCAGTATATGTATCAGGATATATCTTAACTCTTCGTGAAAATATTTTAAAAGATTCAAGATCAAATATGGGTGTTAGCTATGCTCTATATGATGAAGGCGCATTCAGAAATGAGTTAAAAGGTTGGGATGCAGCTAATATGAAAATTGCACCCGAGTCTCTGAGAGTTGTTAATAGCGTATTACCTGAAAGTAAGAGAATTCAAGAAGTGGAGCTAGGCAAGTATTATGGCGATAAATCAAACAATACATTGAGAGTGATCTTTAATGAGGAACTACTTCATCCGTTTCAACCTTACAACAGAGAAGCCACTTCTAATCAAATAGAATATTTTGATATGGTTTTTGGCTCACCTATCAAAATAAATGCCAGTAATCAAATATGGCAATTTAAAGAGTTTTTTACTTTATTAAATCTTGTTCTATCACTATTAATGCTTATACCTATTGCAAGATTTTTTCTAGATTTAAATTTTTTCAAGGTAATTGTAAAAAGTATACCAGTTGCTATCCCGAAACAAACACAACAGGGAAAATTTATTTTTTGGATCATTTTTTTTACGAGCGCCTTAATAGCATGCATATCATTTATACCTATGGTTGATGTTGCAAAAGTTTTATTTTACGAATCAGCAAATAGAGAATTAACATGGTTCTTTCCTCAGAGAATGAACAACTCGGTAATGTTATGGGCAGCGTTTAATGGAGCTATAGGCCTATGTATTTTTTACATTTCTTATCGTTTAATTGGAAGACATCATGGAACAAGAATAAGTTCATGGGGTATTGATATTAATCGATATGAGTTTACGAAGACTGTTTTACTTGGATTAATTATTTTTATATCTTATTACTTTATTCTTTTTACTATTTATTATTTATTTCATGTTGATTATAGATTTTGGTTTATAGGAGTGAGAGTTTTTCAGCCAGAAATGTTAATAGTTCTAGCTATGTATTTCCCATTATTTTTTATATTTTTCTTCTCTAATTCTTTAAGAGTTAATGGTGCAATGCGTTTTGAAAATCAACCGGAATGGCAATCAAAACTTGTTGCAGGTTTTGCAAATTCTTTTGGCTTAATGCTTATAATCATAATTCAATATATAACTTATGCTAAAAGCGGGACTGTTTTTTGGACTACCAACTGGTTGAGTGTGAATCTTTTATTTGGAATAGTGCCTATGATGTTTATTCTTCCATATTTTAATAGACTATTTTTTCAATTAACTGGAAGGGTTTACTTAGGCCCTATAGTTACATGTCTTATCTTTATAATGATTCTTTCAACTAACACAGTAGTTTATTTACCTCTATAAAACTTTTATGAGCTTTATTTACTCCACATTTAATAAATATTTAAATATCTCTATATAATAAGCGTATGAAATTAACATTGCCTGATAATAGCGTTAGAGAGCTCGAAAAAGGTTCCAATGGCTATGATTTAGCTAAAGATATAGGCCCTGGCTTAGCCAAGGCCGCTATTGCTGTTACTGTTAATGGAGAGCAGAGGGATTTATTAGATCCAATTACTGATGATTCAGATATTTCAATCATTACAATTGACTCAGATGCTGGAATAGAAATAATGCGGCACACGCTAACTGCCCAAGTTTTAGCTAAAGCTTTAAAAAACTTGTATCCAAAATCTAAATTAGCAATTGGACCCACTATTGATGATGGTTTTTACTATGATGTTGAGACTGAGCAAGCTATTTCCATCGATGATCTTCAAAAAATCGAAGACGAAATGCATAAGATAATAAAAAAGAAATCACTTATTACAAAAAGATTAGAATCTAAAAAAGAAGCATTGAAAATCTTTCAATCTCTTAATGAGTCATATAAACAAGAGATTATTAATGATTCAGATCAAGAAAATGACTTTCAACTTTATTATCAAGACGATGAAGAGTTTGTTGATTTATGTAAAGGGCCTCACTTGCCTAATTTGGGCTTCATTGGAGCATTTAAATTAACAAAAGTTTCTGGAGCATACTGGAAGGGTGATTCTAATAACCCAATGCTTACTAGGATTTATGGTACAGCATGGAATAATGAAAAAGATTTACAAAAATATTTAAGTACAATCGAAGAGGCTCATAAAAGAGACCATAGGAAAATAGGTAAAGAAATGGACCTCTTTCATTTCCAAGAAGAAGCACCTGGCATGGTTTTTTGGCATCCATATGGATGGACTATTTATAAAACACTGCAAGCTTTCATGCGAGAAAAACTCGATAGCAATAATTATAAAGAAATTAATACACCTCAAGTTGTTGATAGGAAGTTGTGGGAAGCATCAGGACACTGGGATAAATACAGAGAAAATATGTTTATCACTGAAATTGATGAAGAGCATGCAAATGAAAAAAGAGTTAATGCATTAAAGCCTATGAATTGTCCATGTCATGTCCAAGTTTATAATCAAGGCATAAGATCATATAAAGATTTGCCTATTAGATATGCTGAATTTGGCTCCTGTCATCGCTATGAAGCGTCTGGAACAATGCATGGTTTAATGCGCGTAAGAGGATTTACACAAGATGATGGGCACATATTTTGTACTGAAGATCAAATAGCTGCTGAAACGGGATCATTTATAGAACTTTTATCAGAAGTTTATAGCGAGTTAGGTTTTAAAAACTTTGATATTAAATTTTCTACTCGCCCTGAAATAAGAGTAGGCTCAGATGCAATATGGGATAAGGCTGAAACGGCTCTTGAATCTGCTATTAAAAAGCTAGATATTCCTTATGAAATAGTTGAAGGTGATGGTGCTTTTTATGGACCAAAACTAGACTTTGTACTTACAGATGCAATTGGAAGAGAATGGCAATGTGGAACTTTTCAAGCAGACTTTAATCTTCCCGATAGACTCAATGCTGAGTACGTAGGTGAAGATGGCAATAAGCATCAGCCTGTAATGATTCATCGCGCAGTTTTGGGCTCTTTTGAAAGATTTATTGGAATATTAATAGAGAACTATTCAGGTAAATTTCCTTTATGGCTGGCACCTCAACAAGTTGTGATAGCTTCTATTATTTCTGATGTTAATGATTATACAACTGAGATTTTAAATTTATTGAAAGACAAAGGAATTAGAGCAGAGGCTGATCTAAGAAATGAAAAGATTAGTTACAAAGTAAGAGAGCATAGCGCAAAAAAAGTTCCAATCATTCTAGCAATTGGTAAAAATGAAAAGAATGATCAAACTGTCTCAATGAGACGCATAGGAAGTACAGACACTAATATTCTTAAGTTAGCAGATGCCATCAATGAAATCGTAAAAGAAATTAAGATATAAGCTCAATGATTGCAAAGATATTCATATTGCCTATAAGGTTTTATAGGTACTTTATCTCACCATTATTTCCACCATCATGTAGATTTCAGCCTACATGCTCCCAATATGCTATTGAAGTAATATTAAAGGAAGGAATTCTTAAGGGTAGTCTTCTAGCTGTAAAGCGTATTTCAAAGTGCCATCCTTGGAATAATGAAAATAAATAACACATATAATTTAAGTACATTTATTTTGTAGATAAGTTTTATAGTGCTATAGTTAGTACAGATTTTAGTTCAATAAAGCCAATATTAGGGGGGTTAATATGAACAAATTTTTAAAGCTTACATTTAGTTTCTGTGCTTGCTTTTCTTTAATTTTCTCTTTGAATGTCGTTTCTCAGGAAGTTGAAGAAGTGGTTGTTACAGCAACTAAGAAAGAAGAATCTATTCAAGACTTAGCGGTTTCTGTAGAAGCATTTACTGCTGAAGATATGGATAACAATATGGTCGAAGATTTTAGCGACCTTGCAGAAATAGTCCCAGGATTAATTATAGATAAAGCTATAGGATCAGGAGCTTCATACTCAATGAGAGGTGTTGGTTCATATGGGGTTGGTGCTGCTGTTGTTGGTTCTCTAGTGGTAAATATGAACGGTCATGAGTATGGAAGTTCAACAATATCAGAAATAGGTTTCCATGATATAGAAAGAATTGAGGTCTTAAAAGGACCGCAAGGAACTTTGTCTGGAAGAAATGCTGTTCAGGGATTGGTTAATATTGTTACTGCAAGGCCAACTTCTGAATGGGGTGGCTCATTTGACGTCACCGCAGGTAATTTTAATTCAACAAGATCTAATTTAATGCTTAATATGCCTTTCAGCGATAAAGTGAGCGCAAGACTTGCCTACACAATGTTTGAAAGAGATGGAACTATTGAAAATATTCATACTGGAAATGACATCGATGGAAGAAATGCATATGGTGTAAGACTTTCAGTTGATTTTGATGTTTCGGAAACAACATCACTTGAGTTTACATATGACAGATCAGAGACTGATGATAATAGACAAAACATCGGTATTATAGTTTGTAACTCTCATCCGGTATTTGGTTGTGATCCGTTCTCAAAAGGAACTTTTGGTCAGCCAGGAGATACTAGAGGAAGTACAGCTGCAATATTTAACTTTATTGCTGGTTTAAATAGCACAGCTGACAATAATTCATATGCTGGTGCAACTGTTTTGGATTCCCTTGAAAAAGTTAATCTCAACAGAGATCCTGACCATTCTCAATTATCTGAATATACAATGCTACAGCTTAATCATCAGATCAATGAAAACATTGATATGGTAGCTAAGGCAACTTATTCGGTTAGAGACTATTATCATATGGGTGATAATGACTACTCAGTAGCTGTTCAGAAATTCCCTGGGCTTTTCCCAGCTGGATCTCCGCCTGCAGCAATTCCTATGCAATGGACAGGTTGTTTCGGTGGTGAGGGGTATGGTTTCTGTGAAATGGTTGATTCAGACAGGACTTATGAATTTTCAAATGCAGATTCTGAGACAAGACAAGCAGAAGTAACATTCATATCTAATTACGACGGACCCGTTAACTATGTAGTTGGTTTCTATCATTACGACTATACGACTAGAAACATTTATCAAGTGCAGACTGCATCTTGGAATTTAATTTCAGATGGTTCACTTCATCCATATAATGCGACTCTCTTTGGAGGAGCTTTAACTGGATCTGGTTCAACTGACTTCTTTGTTCCATGGGCACTGTCAGGATTTAATGCTGCTTTACTACCCGCTCTTTTAACTGGTTATACAACTCCAACTCCTATACAAGGTTTTATAAATGAAGACCATGTAAGAGTTAAATCAAAAGCTATTCTTGGTGAGGTATATATAGACCTTTCTGAAGATACTATGGTTACAGTTGGAATGAGATACAATGATGATGTAGTTAAGGATAGTGTTGCATCTTGTTTAACATTCTTTAGCTGCCCTGCTTATCCTGCATCACAAAAAGCAACATCTGAATATGGGTTCTTCCCAACTCAAGTTGTTGAGGCTGATGATGCTATTGGTTATAAGTTAGCAGTT
>MDSV01134811.1_pt1 | contig 18593 bp, 16 predicted proteins | sample 810851 | NCBI WGS metagenome assembly MDSV01 (sample SAMN05326640, study PRJNA326480) | marine metagenome | isolation source: seawater | place: Atlantic Ocean: North East | collected 2012 | reverse complement strand
GGATAAAAAAAGATTAATGAAAAACTATTTTTTTACATCTGAATCTGTAACAGAAGGTCATCCAGATAAAGTTGCCGACCTAGTTTCAGATAATGTGGCAAATTATTTAATAAATCAAAATGAAAGTCATAGAGCTGCTATTGAAACAATGGTTTCGTCGAATATGGTAACCATTGCTGGAGAAGCAAAAAGTGAATTAATAAATAATACTAATGAAATTGAGTCCATAGTACGAGAAACTATTAAAGAAATTGGCTATGAGCAGCAAAATTTTCACTGGAATACTCTTAAGTTTAATAACTTAATACACAATCAAAGTGCAGATATTGCTAGAGCCACCGATGATTTCGGTGCTGGAGACCAAGGAATGATGTTTGGTTATGCTTGTAATGAAAATGACTCTTTTATGCCTAGCGCAATTTATTATAGTCATAAAATAACCAAAGCGCTTTCAATTGCAAGACATAGCGGTGAAAATTGGATAGGCCCTGACGGTAAAGCGCAAGTAACCATTGAATATAACAACATTAATGACCCTTTAAGAATTTCAGATGTAATATGCAGCACTCAACATAGCAAAGAGTTGAAAGATAATAATGCTGAAGTAAAAAAAAGAGTTAAGAAAATAATTCAACCAGTATTGGAAAATATGGATGATCTTGATACAAATTTTGAAGTAAATCCTACTGGAAATTTTGTAACAGGAGGACCTGATGGAGATGTTGGAGTTACTGGAAGAAAAATTATTGTAGATACTTACGGAGGATATGCTCCTCATGGAGGTGGTGCTTTTAGTGGAAAAGACTGTACAAAAGTAGATAGAAGCGGTGCATATATGGCAAGATACATTGCTAAAAATATCGTTGCTTCTCAATCATCGTCAAATGCTACAGTTCAATTGAGCTATGCAATTGGAATTAAGGAGCCAGTATCCATGTATATTTACTGTGATGGAAATGTAAGAAATGACATATCAGATTGGATTTATAGAAATATTGATTTAACACCATTAGGTATTATTAAAAAATTTGATCTTTTTCGATTAAAACTATCTGACACAACAAATTATGGACATTTTGGCAAGACTAATCTTCCATGGGAGAATACTGATTTTGCCAAAGAATTAAAATTTTGAAGGGAAACTATGAGAATACAAAGAATAGAAAAAAATCAAATGACTAAAAATGAAAACAAAATTGGTAAAAAAAACAAAAACATTGTTAAGGAGTTACCTTATAAAATTAAAGATATCGCATTAGCGAAATTAGGTAGAAATAAAATTGATATTTCGGAAAGAGAGATGCCAGGCCTAATGGAGCTGAGAAAAAAATATTCTAAATCTAAACCACTTAAGGGCCTTAGATTAACAGGCTCCTTACATATGACAATAGAAACTGCAATTCTCATTGAAACATTAAAGGATCTTGGTGCTAACATTCGCTGGGCAAGTTGTAATATATTTTCTACACAAGATGAAGCTGCTGCTGCCATTGCAAAAACAAAAATTCCAGTATATGCATGGAAAGGAGAAACGCTTGAGGAATATTGGGATTGTACATTACAAGCTTTAACATTTAAAAATAATAAAGGTCCCAATCTTATCGTTGATGACGGAGGTGATGCTACATTACTAATTCATAAAGGTTATGAGCTTGAGAATTACTATAAAGAACATAAAAAATTACCTAAGATTTCAACTGTTGTTGAAGAGGAAATTGTCATTGAAAAATTGTTAAGAAAAGTACACAAATTAAATCCCAATCATTGGCATAACATAACTTCTGACATCATAGGAGTTTCAGAAGAAACAACTACTGGGGTGGCTCGATTACAACAAATGGTTGAAGATGGAACTCTCTTATTCTCAGCATTCAATGTAAATGACGCTGCAACAAAATCAAAATTTGATAACCTTTATGGATGTAGAGAATCTTTAGCTGATGGAATAAAACGTTCTACTGAAATAATGCTAGCGGGGAAAACTGTTGTAGTATGTGGATATGGAGATGTAGGTAAAGGCTCAGCACAATCCATGAAATCCTATGGATGCAAAGTAATTGTAACTGAAATTGATCCAATATGTGCACTGCAAGCAGCGATGGAAGGATTTGAAGTAAGAAGATTAGAAGATGTGCTTCATAAAGGAAATATTTTTGTGACCACTACTGGGAATAAGGACATTATTACTTTAAAACATATGAAAAAAATGAAAGATCAAGCTATTATCTGCAATATCGGACATTTTGATAATGAGATTCAAGTTGATGCTTTGAATAAGTCAAATGCAAAAAGAAAACAGATAAAACCCCAACTTGATAGATATACTTTCAAAAATGGTAAACAAATATTTTTATTGGCAGAGGGGAGATTGGTTAATTTGGGTTGCGCTACGGGGCACGCAAGCTTTGTTATGTCAACCTCATTTTCAAATCAAGTATTGGCTCAAATTTTTCTTGCAAAGAATAAACCTGTAACTGGGATATATGACTTGCCTCGAAAACTTGATGAAGAAGTTGCAAGGATACACCTAAAGCACCTTGATGCTGATTTGACAAAACTTACCAAGTCTCAATCAGAATATATCGGTGTTAGTATAAATGGCCCATTTAAGAAAGATGAATATCGATACTAGTACGAACAATTATAGAGGATTTCATGAATAAAATTGTTGCACTAGGATTAATTATATTACTTTTACCAGTATTTATAATTGTTTCTCTAATTATTCTCATCGATGATGGTTTTCCAATTATATACATTCAAAAAAATTATGGAAAAAATCATAAACATTTTGATTTATATAAATTTCGAACTATGAAAAAAAATACTCCTGAAATGCCGACGGAAGAGTTTGAAAATCCAGAAAAATATTTATTAAAATCAGGATTATTTTTAAGAAAATTTAGTATTGATGAACTACCGCAGTTTTTTAATATTTTGGAAGGAAACTTAAATTTTATCGGCCCAAGACCATGCATGACTAAAAATGAAGATGTTATAAAAGAATTAAGAGAAAAAGATGGAATAGAAAAATTGATGCCTGGTATTACAGGTTGGGCTCAGGTAAATGGGAGAGACTTAAATAGCTATCAAGAAAAAGTTTCTTTAGATAAGTATTATCTTGAAAATCAAAGTTTACTTTTGGATATAAAAATTATTTTTAAGACCTTTTTTGTAGTTCTAATAAGAAATAATGACATAAAACATTAAAAGTACTAGTTTTAAATATATAAAATTTAATTTTAAATCAAAATACAGGACATAATATGGAAGAAACCAAATGGCTTAAGAATTACTTTGAATTATATAATGATGCAATACATAATGAAAAAATATTTGAAGATCTTTTAAAACTTAAAAATTTAATGGAAAGTGTAAATTGTAAAAATGGTAAAGTAGTATTATTTGGTAATGGCGGTAGCGCAGCAATTGCGTCTCACGTAGCAGTTGATTTAGTAAAAAATGCTTCTATTAAATCTACGACCTATAATGAATATGATTTGATTACTTGCCTTTCTAATGATTATGGATTTGATAGATGGATGGAAAAAGCAGTTGAATACTATTGTTCAGAAAATGATTTGGTGATTTTAATCAGTTCTAGCGGAAATTCAGCAAATGTTGTTAATGCAGGAAAAAAATGCAAGGAAATGGGTATCGATTTAGTCACTTTTACAGGTTTTGATTCAAATAACAAACTAAAACAACTTGGCAATCTAAACTTCTGGCTAGATTCAAGAGCATATAATATAGTTGAAATGACCCATCAGATTTGGCTTCTTGGTGTTGTAGACGCTATAATTGGAGCGGCAGAGTATTCTGCTTCTTAAATTAGAAGAAGTATGAAAAAAATTCATTTAATTGTTGGTGCTCGTCCTAATATTATAAAGGCTAGTCCTGTCTATAATGCTCTAGAATCATTAAATAAATATGATATTACCGTAGTAAACACAGGACAGCACTATGATAAATTGATGATGGATACCTTCATTAATGAATTAGAATTTAAAGCACCTGATATAAATTTAAGAGTCGGGTCAGGAAGTCATGGCACTCAAACAGCTAAAATCATTACTGAATATGAAAAAGTTTTGTTAAAAGATAAACCTGATGCAGTTATTGTTTTTGGGGATGTTAATTCGACTTTAGCTTGCACGATTACTGCAAAAAAAATGATGATTGATGTCATACATGTTGAATCTGGATTAAGAAGTTATGACAAGGATATGCCAGAAGAAATTAATAGAATGATGGTTGATTCTGTGGCAGACTATTGTTTTACTACTTGCGAAGACGCCTCATTAAATTTAATTAAAGAAGGAAGGTCCAAAGAATCAATTTTTATGATGGGAAATACAATGATTGACTCTCTTGTAAAATTTGAATCTAAGTTTAATGAATCTAATCTATTAGATAAATATGGTCTTAGTGTTCAAGAATACATCTTAATTACAATGCACAGACCTTCTAATGTAGACAATGAAGAAAAATTATTAAAAATTATAGAACAAATAATAATTATCTCTAAAGAACACAGATGTTTTTTTCCAATACATCCCAGGACAATGAATCGAATAAAAGATTTAAATTTATTAAAAAAAATTGAAGATCTACCTAATATAGTTCTTTCTGGTCCTCTTGGTTATTTTGATTTTATGAACATTCAAAAAAATGCAAGGCTAGTTGTTACTGACTCTGGAGGAATACAAGAAGAATCAACCTATTTTGGAGTCCAATGCTTAACTGTAAGAGAAAATACTGAAAGACCAATTACTATAACTGAAGGAACAAATACTTTAATTGGTAATACAATTGATAATATTAGTAGTGAGATAGCTAATATTATTGAAAGCCCAAAAAAGAAAAGTGCAATAAAATATTGGGATGGTCACTCAGGATATAGGATTTCTAAAATAATTGAAAACATTATATAAAGTAATCTTTGAAATAAGAAATTAATTTTTTTGTTTGACTCACATTTCCTATAGTCACTCTCAAATGATTTTCAAGATTTCTGATATGGCCATAATTTCTTATATAAATTTTATTTTCTTCAAAATAATCAACTATATCTTCAGAAGATTTTTGTGATAAATTGTTAAACAAAACAAAATTGCCATAGCCATTAATTGGTTTAATATAATCTGATAAATATCTAGTAATTTCATGTATAAATAATGACTTTGCTTCAATAACTTCATTGATATAATTATTTGTATAGTTCATATCTTTTAAAGAAGCAATCCCTGCAACTTGAGCAAACAAATTAATACTTTTTGGATTTCTAAACTTATTCATAAGGTTAATATTGTCTTCTGAAGACAAGCAGTAACCTAATCTAACTGCAGCTAAACCAAAAGCCTTAGAAAATGTTCTTGTAACAATAATATTATTATACTTAAGAACCAACTTTTCACATGTAACATTGCTAAACTCTTTATATGCCTCATCTACAATGAAAAGAGTTCTTGGAAAATCTTTTAATAAGCTTTCTATCGTTTCATTTGAGTAAATATTTCCTGTCGGATTATTAGGGCTACATATATATACTATACTTGGCATTTTCATTAATAAATGTTCTTTAAATTTTATGATATCAAAATCAAATGTAAGTGATAAATCAAAATAATCGAGTGATAAGCCAAAACATTCGGCTACTGACCTAGGATGATCATATGTGGGTCCAATAATTGTCAAAATATCCCCATCGCTTGAGAATGTCTTGAATATAACTTCATGTACTGCATCTGAACCATTGAAGTATTGAATATTTTTATCTTTAACTTCGCAATAATTAGCAACTAAATTTACTAGTTCCATATTATTAGTATTTGGATACCAATTAATCGATTCAGATTTAATTAGTTCATTAAGCGCATTTATTACTTTGGGAGATGGAGCAATGGTAGATTCATTCCAATCTAATTTTAATACCTTAGATTTATCACTCTCAAGCCAAGCTTTTTGAGTAGATAATTTGTATGGTTTTGATTCCAGAACTGACTTGTTAACTTTGACTGTCATTTCCTAAAATATTCAAAGAAAGCTTCATCTGCAAGATTTAAAAAGGCTCTATCAGATGGAGTGTCTCCGTAGCCATAAATATAATCAAAATCTTCTAAAATTATATGCTCTTTCAATCTAATAACCTTTTCTTCATATGAGCAGTCAGGCCTATCAAATCTACCGGTTATTTTACTATCCTTTACAGATAAAGTGTTGGCAATCAAAAGATAATTATTTGAAAGTGACCATTCTTTTAAGAGATCAGATATTGTAGCAGATAAAATGATAATTTTATGATTATTTTTTTTATGCCATTCTAATCTTTTTAATGCCGCTATTTTCAAGTATTTATTAAAAAATATACTATGAAATTTATCTATATGTCGTTGAAATACTTTTAATGACATACCATTAAGAAAAAAATTAATTCGTTTTTCCTTTAATTTTTTGTGATTATACAATCCTATTTTTGAGAAAATAGATAAATGAATAAATCGAATATAGTAACCGTAAAAAAAAGTTGCCCTTCCACAAGATAGCTTTAGAAAAAATTTAGTTGAATCTTGAGATGAAATCGTTCCATCAAAATCAAATATGGCTAATTTATGTTTTTTCATATGGTATAAATGGAGGAATCTTTCCTTCTCCAAACCTCTTAAATTTAGATGAAAATTTTAGATTAATACTTATCTTTTGATCAGTTAAGATTTTTAAATCTTTTAATAGATTACTGCTAATAATATCTTTATGCTCATTATTGCACAATATAACTATTTCCAATGATGACTTCTGATTCTGAATTATTTGAAACTTAGAGATATTCTCATATTTTGATAAAATTGTATATAGATTTGTTACTGGTATTTTTTCTTTTTCTGATCTGATAAATTCATTTTTTCTTCCAGAAATAGAAATAATTTGTTGGAAATTTATATTTGATTCTCCGTCTCTTTCAGAGCGTATTGCAATATCATTTGTATTATATCTTATTAATGGCATTGCAAAATTATTTAGATTAGTACCAATCATACTATATGTATTATTCTTATTACTAATTAGTTCTAGATATCCATAATCATCATAATTGTAAAGAACATTGTCGGAATGAATATTTCCAATCATTACAATGCATTCAGCTAATCCATAATGATTAACAACAGGAACATCAAAACAACTTTGTATATATACCTTATCGCTTGATGAGAGTGTTTCAGATGCCAGCAACACTCCTTTTAAAGAATTTATTTTAAGTTTATTTTTTATGCAGTATGAAGCGAAGATTTTTATAGATGACGGATATCCTCTTAAAAATTTAACTTTTCTACTGATCATATCTTTATAAAAAAGAGCACAATTTTTATCACTTAGATGGTAAGGACTATAGTAAATGAAGTTTCTCAGCCTATCAATTTTAATTAAACTGTCACCATCTTTAGGTGCATAAGATCTAATAATACCAATTTTATCCCTAAAGCGATATCCAAAAGACTTCCATTGTCTCCACACAACAGCCTGCTCAACAATCCAGTGCTTGACGTCTATTCTTGCAGAAAAAGGAATTCCTGAAGTTCCTGAAGTTTTCATTAAAACATAATTTTTAATATTCGAATTAACAAATTTACTTGGACTTTTTTTAACTATCTCCTGTTCAAGAACTGGAATTTTTTTTAAATCAGCTAGAGTTTTAAAATCTTTTGAAGGATTAAAATTTATTTCTTTAAAAAGTTCTTTATAGTATGGAACATTTAAAGAGGATGCAACTAGCAATTTTTTAAGTTTCTTAAATTGATATAAAGAAATATCTTCAGTGGAATTATAGATGAAAGACTTATGAAAAAATCTATAAAAGAAAATTCCAAGAATAGTTAATGTGAAATCTCTTATTTTAGTCATCGAATTTTGAAATATTAAATAAATAGGCTAAATATTTTCTTTTAATTTTTTCGTTTGTTATAAATTTCCATACAAAAGAAGGTAAAAATAGACTCCAGTATAATAAGCGATACTTATAATCAATATGCTTGACTTTTTTTAAAGATGACCTAGCTTTCTTTTTATTTCCAATTGACATAAAATAATTGGCATCATAAAAAAAACTTCGAGCATATGCTTCATCAAAACCTTCTTGATATTTTTTTTCAATTCCAGGATTTTCTTGAACTATCTTATCTAAAGTGTATCTTCTTTCATGTGCAACTTTTGAAATTTGTTGTGAGGTTAATGAATTATTTCTAATTCTCCACTTAACAATAGGCTTTTTTACTGAACAAAATTTAGTTTTTGAAGCTAGTTGCATAAACAAACAATATTCTTCAGATGCAAAAATATTTTTGTCGAAATTGAGATCTAATTTTTCTAAAATACTCTTTTTCACTAATATTGCTGGCATACTAATATCCCATTGAAATAATAAATTTTCAAACATGCTTCCATCGTTATATTTTGGTATTAATGAACGAATAGAATGCCCATTTTCATCTATTTCAATACACCCGCCATAGCACATGCTATAATCACCAGAATTTATCTTTTTAATCTGTAAATCCAGTTTCTTAGGAAGCCATAAATCATCACAATCTAAAAAAGCAATTAGCTCACCATTTGATACTTTAACTCCCTCATTACGAGCAGCTCCTAAAGATGTATGATTTTTAGCATAAAAATATTTAATTTTTTCATCATATGATTGAGCAATTTTTGCACTATTGTCGGTTGATTGATTGTCCCAAAAAATGATCTCCCAATTTTTATAAGTTTGATTATAAACAGAGTCTATTGCTTCCCTAAGAAACTTTTCACTATTGTAGCAATTAATAATTACGGAAACAAAGGGGGTATCATTCATAAAGATTACCAGCGATATCCAGCATGAGGGAAATTTTTAATATCAATAGATTCTGACTCATCTTGGTTGTAAGGTCTATTTATAACATTTATGATATAAGATGGCTGATCAGAGAGATTAGAGAAACCATACCATACATTTTTGGGTACATTAATAAATGCATAATTTTTTTCACCAATGATTATTTCTTTAAATTTATTTCTTTCATCTTGATCAACTAAGAATACAAATTTTACTTCTCCTATGGGAACAATAAAATATTGACTAGTATGTTTATGCCTTTTCCAGGCTCTTGTTACATTGGCATTAATTGAAGAAATATATACTTCTCCGAATTTATCAAAATACTTTGATGTAGATTTAAGAATTGGATAAATATTTCCCTCTTCTTTTTTAATTATATTTAATTTTTTTGAAACAATATTTAACATTATATTCTTATTCTTGGTAAGAATATAATGAACTATAAATAGCAATCAAATCAGAATGAATATGATAGAAAAGTTAACTGGTACTATAAAATCTAATTTTTATTCAATATTTACAATTGTATCTATTAGTGTCTTCTTAGTATTTGTCTATTCTTATTATATTGCAGAAAAAACTTATATCTCTGATTCAAAACTATTTGTTTACGGTGAATCTTCTTCTGTTTCAGAGCTTAAGTCTCTAGCCCTAGAATATGGTGTTAGTCTACCTGGCAGTGGAGGTCAACAAGCCAATTTTAGTTCACCAGAGCTTTTTGTAAATCTTACTAAGAGTAAAACAGTTTTAAAATCATTAGCTCATCAAAGTTTTCCAACTACTGATGGAGATAGTAAAAGCTTAAAAGAACATTTACTTAAAAATTCCCTATCAAGCATATTTTCAAATAAAGAAAGAGAAATGAGTGAGGGAGATTTATTAATCGCTCTTAACAAAAAAGTTAGTATCTCTTTAGACAGAAGGTCTGGAATAATAACTCTCTCAACAGCTATGAAAGATCCCCTTCTAGCCCAAGCAACTAATGCAAGTTTAATTGATTTAGTAAATACTAGATTTACCGATATAAAACGCTTACAAACTAAACATAAGAGACAATTTGTTGAATCCAGAATATCAGAGCTAGATCTAGAATTAATGGAATCAGAGAGAAAAATAAAAAAATTTAAAGAAATAAATAGATCAATAAAAACATCTCCTCAACTCACATTAGAATTAAATATTTTAAAAAGAAATAATAAAGTTATTGAGCAAGTATTTATATTATTAAAAGAACAATTAGAGTCTATGAAACTAAAAGAAGTAGAAGATGAAAAACCTCTTATTATAATTGACTCTGCTAACTTGCCTCACCGAAAATCTGCACCTATTACATCAGTAAATATGATTTATACATTTATATTAAGTTTGTGCTTTTCAATTTATTATTTTGCTGTAATTAAAAATTCAATTGATAATTGATTCAATAGATTTTACCATTTTTTGAGCCAATTTTTTTCTATTATGATTTTTTTTAACGAATCTATTACCATTGTCTGATAAAGTGATTAATGACTGCGGATTTCTTTGAAAATATCTAATCTTATCAATTAGTGAATCTTCATCTTCAGATAATACTCTTACACCTGATTTAGATTCTTTGATAATTTCTAAACTTTCTCCATTTAACCCAGCTAAAATTGGTTTTTTTAATGCCATAGATTCAAAGATTTTAGAAGGAATGACAGTTTTGAAGATATCTAAATCTTTTAAATGAATTAAATTAGCAGATACAAGCTGATTAATGTTCACTATCTCTTGCCAGTCTACATTATCAATAAATCTAACATTTTTTAAACTTTTATCTTTGCTGATGCTAATTAAATTTTCTTTTTCAGCACCTTCGCCTACAACAATAAATATAATATCTTTGGCTTTTTCTGCTGATCTGATTACGATATCAACCCCATGAGACATTCCAATTGTTCCTATGTAACTAACAACAAATTGATCAGATCGAATGTTATATTTATCTTCTATTTCTTTTACGGATATATTTGATAATAATGTTCTGTCAAAATTAAATCCATTTTTGACAACTATAATTTTATCTCTATCAATACCAATTTTATATAAATGATCTTTAAATGAGTTTGTGACAACAATTATCAAAGATGATTTTTTATAAATGTGGTGAGCAATTTTATATAAAAATTTTATCAAAAAATTACTTTTCTTTACCGAACCAAGGGCAACGACTGATTCGGGCCACAAGTCTCTTATCTCTACAACTAGAGGAGTTCTTCTCAAAATAGAAATTAGATATGCCGATATTAAAGTAAAAAATTGAGGACTTGTTGCGATAATAACATCGTGTTTTTTCACAAAAAGACCACAAAAAAAAGATGATATCATAAAACTCAAATAATCAACAATCCTTAAAATAAATCCCTTATTTGGTGCAATATAAGTCCATACCCTTTTTATAGATATTTTGTCTATAAATTCATTTTGATATATTTTATTTTTATATCCTTTGAATATCTTTCCTTTGGGGAAATTAGGGACTCCTGTTATTATGGTTACCGAATGACCCATTTGAATCCATTCACGAGCATGCTCTAATGTCCTTTTAGCTGGAGCATTTTTTTCAGGAAAAAAATTGTCTGTTAAGAATAAGATTTTCATAAGTTGTTAATAGTAGCAAATTTTAAAAAAAATTTTCATTATTGTTGCTTTAATAACGTTTTTTCTTTCATTTTGATATTTTGACCAATGCTTAGACATTTTCAAAAAAACCTTATCTTTAGTCATATTAGACAAAATTTTAAGCTGGACAATATGTAATTTATGATAAAAAATGCTTGCTCTCATATTAATCTTTAGATTAGATAATTCATATAATGACCAATAGCCTATATCATATCTATCAATATTATTTTTAATTGTCTTACTATATTTATCAAATAAGAATTTTACTTCTTTGTTTGAAGTAAGTAGCCAATAATCATATATACCCCATAGAGCCCATATGAAACCGTTTAATATATGAGTAGGTTCTCTTTTCATAATATACTCTTCTATCCAGATATCCCCTCTTTTATCAGTGAAAGTTACTCCTCCGTTTTGAACATCTACTAAAAATGATTGATAAACTTTTTCTAGGCTATGATAATACTTAGCTTCATTAGTTTCCTTATATGCTCTGCAAAGAACAGACAAGCCTTGTCCTTGAGCTAATCCTGAATGCCATGGGTTTATTAAATCTTCTTTATATACCCAATTAAATTTATGCTGCCATACATGAATGTTATCTGAATTTCTATTTAAATTATCAACAAGCCAGTTTGCGCCCTTAATAAACTTTAAATAATTATCTTTATTATTATTTTTGATCCACAAGTTATAATTGCCCAGAGCCCATTGAGATATAGCTATTGGATTATATTGTAAACCTATATCACCGTGATAATTTAATTGAGGGATGCCGTCAATATCATGGTCTCCTTCATAATCGCCTTTTGCATAAAATTTCATATAATACTGTCCTAGATTATTGTAATCTGCATTATTATTTATCTTAGGGATTCCGTGCCAAAAAGAGAGGTTACTTTTACCTTTAATGAGGTATGTAGAAAAAATTCTCATCCAATATTTGATTCTATTAATCATTAAATGATTCAATTTTTAAACTTTTGATAGAACTTCATTTCTGTAGCAATCTGAGATATTTAAAATATTTCCTTTTGACATTTCTTGTAGCTTAATAGCAGTATATGCTGAAAAACACATATCGTTAATTTCTTTTTCTGTTGAAAAATTATTATTTTTTACTTTATGGAAAAAAGAAGCAATAGCTTCTCTATGACCTTTTCCTTTCTTTATTAAACTTACTTTAAGCATATTTTTATTATAGAACTTTTTCCAGTTATTATTGATATACCTTTCACTAGAAACATTAACTATAATTTTTTCTTTAGGTAAACTTGAGGGTAAATCATGTCTATAATTTATATCAACCTTCGATCCGTCTTCAAAATTTAGAATATAATTTCCAGTATCTTGAAAGTATTTATCACGATTTATACACTCTACATTAGTTATATTGGTATGACATAACAAGGTCAATGCAAGATCTATGAAATGACAAAATTCCCCAATAATTCTCCCACCGCAAACATCTTTATTTAAAAGCCAGTGCTCTTGAGGCAGTTCTCCTGCATTAATTTCAATTGAAATATTTGTTTTTCTACAATTAATTCTTTTTTTAATAAAATTTGTCCAAGGAGCTGAAGACCTATTATATCCAATAGCATAAACTGATTGATTAGATAGCATCATTTTTTGTAAATCTATCAGCTCTTTATTTGAAATTACTAATGGTTTTTCCACCCAAACTGGAAACGATAATTCTATTGCTTTCTTAAGAAAATCAAAATGTGTCTCATGAGGTGTTGCAATACAAATTAAATCAATATTTTTATAGAAGTCTAATTCACTTGTGGTAATTGTTTTGATATCAAATCTTTTTTGAGCTACATATAATGACAAACCTTCTCTGCCTAATAGTGCAGATAAATGACCATCTTTACTATTGTTAATGGTAGGCATTAGAGTAGATAAAGCAAAGTTCCCTGTCCCAATTAAACCAACTCTAAGCTTATTTGAATATTTTATATTACCCAAATCAGAGAATGTATGAACATAATTAGAATTAGGTTGATACTTAATTAATTTAGAAAAAAATATAGATTTGCTTGGAAAGGAATAAATATCACTTTCATCGCTAAGTGAAATTTCATCAGATATTAAATCAAGTATCTCCATTTTTTTTGAAGCAAGCAATTCAAAAAAATAACTGATATTTTCATGGGAACTACCTTTCTCTCTGTGAGTTTTATCTCCGCTAGAATTTGAAACAACAAACTCAATTTGCTTTTTAAAGAATTTATCTCTGATTAAATTTAGTCCAACTAACCCGGAAGAAATGATTTTGCCTTTTCTTCTAGTATAAGTTGTTGCTTCATTCACAATATTACTTGATAGAGAAGCGGCAGCTATAATTGTACAATCTGCTCCTTCTCCTTTAGTATAGTTTAAAATTTCTTCTGTAATATTTGTATTTTTAATTCCTATTGCGCCATGCTTTTCTGCAAGTTCAACTTTTTTAAAATCTAAGTCAAAAACTATACATTTATATCCTAATGCATTTAGAATTCTAAATGTTACTTGACCAAGTAAACCTAAACCAATTAATGCAATAACCTTTGATCCTTCTGGAATACATTTAATACTTTGCATCGCAATGCCGCCTATAGCTCCAAAACTTGCAGATTTATCGTCCAGGTTTTCTGGAATTTTAACACACATATTATAATCAACCAGAGCTTCTTCCTGATGAAATGAATTTGTAAAAACTCTTGTTCCTTCAAGTAAATTATATTTTTTGTTTGAATGCGAAACAGTTCCAACTCCTGAATAGCCCATAACCATTGGATAATCTAGTTTATTTTTAATTGCTCTATATGTATCAGATATACCACTAGATTTAATTTTATTGATAACATCCTTGACTCTGTCTGGTTGTTGTTTAGCTTTATCAATCCAGCTAGCTTTACCAAAATTTACTATTGAAGATTCAGTGCCAGTGCTTATAAGTGAATATTTATTTAATACTCTTATTTTTTTTGAGTTAATCGCGGGAGAAGGAACGTCTAGTATAACTGTTTTCCCTGTCTTTAAATTTTGAGTAAGTATTTTCATTTATCTATAGCGAAACAAGCTATTAAGGTAATAAGTTGTTTCTATTAAACAGTTTTTCTTGATATATATTAATTTGTTTTTCTGTAAAAACTTTAATATCATTTTCACCAATGTTAGCTATGTACCAATCTATTGTAAATTTAGCTGTTTCATCAAAAGTTAGTGTAGGTTGCCAAGCTAAATCTTTAAGTGCTTTATCGCAGTTTAATTTTAATAATGAAGATTCATTAAAGTTTTTCGATTTTTTTGGGACATCTTTTGATGAATTTTTCCAAAACTTTGACATCTCATCAATTAAATCTTCGACTGACTTAATTACATCTGATGATGGACCAAAGTTGAATGATGATCCATTTTTTGGTATTTGATTAATATATAATTGATAGGCTAACAATAAATATCCACTTAAAGGCTCTAGCACGTGCTGCCAAGGTCGTGTTGAGTTTGGATTTCTTAATACCGCTGGCAAACCAGCAGTCCAACTTTTAATTGTATCTGGCACAATTCTATCAACAGCCCAATCTCCTCCTCCAATTACATTTCCTGCTCTAGCTGAACATATTCCAAGATTTTCTTTTTCCTTTAAGAAGCTTCTAAAGTATGATGAAAAAATAATCTCTGCACCTGCTTTGGAAGCACTATAAGGATCTTTTCCACCTAATTGATCTATCTCTCTATAGCCATATTCCCATTCTACATTTTCATAACACTTATCACTTGTAATCATCACTGCAGACTTTATTGAATTTGATTGTCTAATACATTCTAAAATATTAGCTGAACCAATAATATTTGTTCTGTAAGTGTCTATTGGGTTTTTAATTGACTCACTAACAATTGGCTGAGCAGCTAAATGAAATACAATTTCAGGTTGAAAACTTTCAAAAACTTTTGACAAAGAATTAATATCTAATACGTCTCCAATATTATGTTGTATATCTTTCTCAATATCTAAGCTATCAAATAACGAAGGATCTGTTGGTATATCTTTTGAGTATCCAGCTACTTTTGCGCCTAATTGATTTAACCATAATGTCAGCCATGATCCCTTGAAACCAGTATGTCCAGTAATTAAAATTTTTTTATCTTTAAAATGATTCAAAAACATAGTTATTCCTTTCCTAAATAGTTTTTATTAGCTATGTATTCTTCAAGCGTCTGTCTGTCTCTTGGGGTATCCATACATTGCCAAAAATTATAGTGCTTATATCCTGCTAATTCTCTGTCTTTAGATAAATTTTCTAAAGGCTCTCTTTCCAAGATAGTAGTGTCATCCTTCAAATATTTGAAGAATGAATTTTTAAAGATAAAAAAACCTCCATTGATCCAACCTTTATCAGTTTGCGGTTTTTCTTCAAAAGTCTTAACAACTGTACCTTCGATATCTAACAGTCCAAATCTTGCAGGGGGGTGTACTGCTGTGACAGTGCCTATACAATTACTTTTTTGATGGAAACTATATAGCTCGCTTAAATCTATATCTGATAATCCATCTCCGTATGTTAACATAAATTCTTCATATTTATCTAGATGTTTTTGTAGTCTGAGAACTCTACCTCCCGTCAAAGACTCTTGCCCAGTATCTACTAAATTAATACTGATTTCATCTGAAAATAATGACTTATTTTTTGTAAAGTATTTATGAAATTCATCGGACTTATATCCTAAAGCTAAATAGAAAGTTTTTACTCCAAATGATATATAATAATTTATTATATGAACGACTATAGGAAGTTCTCCGACAGTTACTAGTGGCTTGGGTATTGTTTTTGTATCCGGATAAAGCCTTGTACCCTTACCTCCACATAATATTGCGACTGGTATGTTTTTTAAATTATTTTTTTTATTATCTGACATATATTTTTAATCTCACTTTTTGTTAAATCGACATGAAAGGGTAGCGTGACTAACTCCTTATAAATTTTTTCTGCATTTGGTAAAGAATATCCAGATTTAAAATAGGAAAGTAAATGGTTTGGTATATAGTGCAGTCCTGTTGGAATACTATTATCCATTAGCCCTTTTTTTAATATTGGAAGTTTACTGCTACTTACTCTAATTGGGAAAATATGTGGAACAACATTTTTTATATCAGTTTCAAATAATGTAATATTTTCACAATCCTTAAGTTCCGATCTATAATAAGCGTGTAGCTCTTTTCTTTTTTTCTTAAAAACCTTATCAAACTTTTTTAATTGTTCTATACCAATAGAAGCCATTATATCGCTCATATGATATCTCCATCCTTGCTCAACAACATCGAATTCCCAACTTCTTTTCTTTTTTTCTCTGTTATGGGAATCTCCAACAACTCCTAATAATCTTAGATCTCTTATATTATTTATAGCATTCTTATCTTTCGAAATGACCATTCCACCTTCTCCACAAGTGATATTTTTTATTCCATCAAAACTAAAACATGCAATATCTCCTGTAGTGCCTATTAATTTATTATTATAAGTTGATCCAAATGCATGCGCTGCATCTTCAATGACTCTCAAATTATGTCTTTTAGCAAAATTATAATAATTCTGCAAGTCTCCAGGATATCCATTATAATGAACTAACATTATAGCTTTTGTATTATCTGAAACTCTTAATTTTGCATCTTCAATAGATAAAAGACCGCTACCTTCATCTATATCGCATGATATTGGGATATAGCCAGCTGCAGTAATTGCCTGATAGCTTGCAACATATGTAATGGTTGGAACAAGTATTTCGGATTTCTTTTTAAATTTACATGCTTGAAGTGCAAGCTGTAATGCGGATGTACCAGTATTAGTACAAACTAAGTCATAATCAGGATTTCCAAAAAAATCTCTTAAATTATCTTCAAATTCTTTTGTTACTGGTCCTGTTCCAAAGAATTCACTATTCAGTACATTCTTTACTGCATTTAGCTCATTTTTATCTACAGAACATTTTGATAATCTTACCAAGTTTCCTCCACAAAAAAAGATTTAAATTGTTTATATATTTTTCTAAAAACAGATTCTTCAAATATTTTTTTATCAAAATCTGTATAATGAAAACTAGAATCATTTACTGCTTTTTCAAAGTTAGAAATAAAGTTATTTATCGAATGATTTTTAAGGAAGTATTTATGCGTTTTTTTAGAAATATCATTCGAATTTTCAATAATTTCTGACAATCTATCATCTAATCCATTTCTAGTAGATTTATTATATATATTTTTCTGGATTAGTGAACCTAAATCAAAATTATTTTTTTTATAAATCCATTGAAAAGGGTATTGAAATTCAATTTTTTTATAGTAAAAATCTAAACATATAGTTGGAATTCCGTAGCGAGCAGCTTCAAGAGCAGAAGTCCCCATTCCTGCGAAAATATCGGAATTTTTTATAAAGTCTTTCAATTGATCGTGGTCAACTTTTTTAAAATGTTCTATTATGAAACTACTGTTTTGATTAGCTGGTTTTTTATAAAAGCGTTCTCCATCTCCAATGATTGTAAAATGTAATTTATGAGATTTCAGATATATTGATTCGTTGAGAGATTTAATAAAATAATTTAGTATGTGAATTTTAAAGTCATCCAACCTACCTATCCATAAAATATTAATACTACTTTTTTTTGCCTGTCTTTTAACTATAAAATCATTATCAAAAGAATTTATACAGACTGGCATCAATTGGGGATCTGAAAAGTTTAAATCTAAAAATCTAGAGGTGAAATCAAAAGTATCTCGACTCATAAAAAACAACGAACCTTTTGAGTGCATTTTATTAATCATATCTACTAATCTATTAGTATGAGACCTAAATAAAGTTTTTGAAAAAAATCTAAAAAATAGTGGTGCGCTATATTGAAAGTGCTTGATTCTATCATTTGGTATAATTGTTTGAATAAAATTTGCCTGATATAATGTCCAAAAAATAATCTTATGGGACGAATCAAATAATAGATTTTTAGGCAATGTTTCTGGTAATATAGATTGAAAAATGATAGTTGAATTTTTCGGAAATGAAATATTGGATTTTTTTTTATAAATAAT